>Ga0075280_10000015_pt1 | contig 16430 bp, 13 predicted proteins | sample SF_Rice_10C_0N_4_FD_69780 | JGI IMG/M metagenome (GOLD analysis project Ga0075280, IMG submission 69780) | Rice paddy soil microbial communities from Twitchell Island, California, USA - SF_Rice_10C_0N_404 | ecosystem: Environmental > Terrestrial > Soil > Paddy field/soil | place: USA: Twitchell... | reverse complement strand
AGTATGCGCCTTCCCTGGCCTAAAGAAGAAGTTGATTCACGCTTACAAATGATTATGAAGAATATTCACGATACCTGTGTACAGACAGCCGAAAGATTTGGTACAAAAGGAAACTATGTTAACGGAGCAAACATTGCAGGATTCCTGAAAGTTGCTGATGCAATGTTAGACCAGGGTTTAGTATAAAGAGAGCGATTTATTTTTAACGGCTGTCCGGTTATACCGGGCAGCCAGAATATATTAAATGAGTAAAATTCAGGCATTTCACTTAGAAGATATCTTTGCCAACCGCCTCAAGCGATTCCAGAAATTGATGCGGTATAAGATCCGTGAAATTTTACTCGTCTCAAGCTTCTACGATTTCTACCTCTTTGAAGAAGACGGCAGATTATACGAACTTATCAGGCAGGAATACCAGAACCTTAACCTCAGCCAGGCCCCCGAAATAACTCACGTAACATCAGGTGAAGAGGCACTTGAACTTATAAAGGCGGAAAACCAGTTCGACCTGATTATTACCACTCTTCATATAGAAGATATGCACGTGGTGACCTTCGCAAATAAGATGAAGGCAGCAGGCATTAAGGCCCCTATGATCCTCCTTGCCTATGATAATAAAGAAAGGAAAGAGCTCATTTCCCGGCACGAAACATCGGTCTTCGATAGGATATTTATCTGGCAGGGAGATTACAGGCTGCTGCTTGGAATAATTAAGTATGCCGAAGACAGAATGAATGTGGAAAGCGATGTTGCAGCTGTCGGAGTGCAGGTCATCATTCTTGTTGAGGACAATGTTAAATTTTATTCTTCGTATCTCCCGCTGATATACACGGAGATATTCAACCAGTCTCAGAGACTGATCCTTGAAGGTGTAAACCTCACACATAAATTTTTAAGAATGAGGGCAAGGCCAAAGATCCTTTTAAGTACTACATATGAAGAAGCCTGGGAGTATTTTGAAAAGTATGAGGAATCAATTCTCGGTATTATTACCGACAGCAATTTCAGGCACCATGGGGAAAGAGATCCTGAAGCAGGTATAAAATTTACCCGTGAAGTAAAAAGCCGGCAGAAAGATATCCCTATTCTGCTTCAGTCGAGCAATGCCGATTTTGCTGCAAAAGCATACTCTGCTGGTGCAAACTTTGTACAGAAAGGCTCCCCAAGACTGCTCCACGAATTGCGCGATTTTATGATGAATAACTTCGGGTTCGGTGATTTTGTCTTCCAGCTCCCTGATGGTTCCGAAGTAGGCAGAGCTACAAATATGAAAGCGCTCGAGGAATTCATCAGGAAGATACCTGATGAAAGCCTGATGTTCCATGCAGAGAGAAACCATTTCTCGAAATGGCTGAAAGCAAGAACCGAGTTCTGGCTGGCACACAAACTCCGTCCCCGCAAAGTTTCAGATTTCCGATCGGTTGATGAGTTAAGACAGCACCTGTTAAGATCTCTCCGGAATTACCAGGAATACCGGCTGAAAGGTATCATTACTGAATTCAGCAAAGAATCATTCGATTTAAAGAATAGTTTTTCAAGAATAGGAACAGGTTCCCTTGGAGGTAAAGCAAGAGGACTTGGATTCATTAATATTCTTATTAACCACAATAAGATAAAGGAAAGGTTCGAAGGAGTCGAACTTAACGTCCCTTCAGCTGTCGTCATCGCAACAGATTATTTCGATGAATTTCTGATTGAAAATGAACTTGATGTCTTTGCTTTAAATTCAACAGATGATTCGGAGATTACAAAAAGATTTGTAGAAGCCGAAAAATTTCCCCCCGAACTTCAGCAGAAACTTCAGGAATTCCTTGAGGTTATGAAGGAACCGCTGGCGATACGATCGTCAAGCCTGCTTGAAGATTCGCAGTTCCAGCCTTTCGCAGGTGTTTACGAAACCTATATGATCCCGAATAATCATCCGGATCCTGCTATCCGGCTTGCCGAACTGCTGAACTGCATTAAATGTGTATATGCATCGACGTTCTACAAAAAGGCAAAGGATTATATGAAGGCAACCGATTACCGCCTGGAGGAAGAGAAGATGGCGGTAATTATTCAACGGCTTGTCGGGGCAAGGAGAGACGGGCGATTCTACCCGGATTTCGCCGGTGTAGCCAAATCATATAATTTTTATCCCGTCCCTCCGCAGAAATCCTCAGACGGTATTGCAATGGTTGCACTTGGACTGGGCAAGACTGTAGTAGACGGAGGAAATGTAGTAAGATTCTGTCCTAAATATCCGCGTCATATGATGCAGTTCTTTTCAACCAAAGAAACTCTGCGTAATGCACAGCAGGATTTTTATTCACTTTTATACAGCGGGAGCGCCTCCCCTACCGAAAAATGGTCTCCCGATCAGTTCATTAAAAAGTTTGACCTCTCTGTAGCTGAGGAAGATCAGACGCTTTATTTTGTAGGCTCAACCTACTCGCCTGAAAATGATGCTGTGTACGACGGCATTTCCCGTATCGGTAAAAGAGTAGTTACTTTTGCCCCGATACTTAAACACAAAGCCTTCCCTTTGCCGGAAATACTTGATCTTATTCTCGATATCGGAACGTGGGGAATGGGTGTACCTATTGAGATAGAATTTGCAGTAAATCTGAAAGTTGCTGAAGATCAGCCGAAAGAATTTGCCCTGCTCCAGATGCGCCCACTAGTGATAAGTCATGAGATTGAAGAACTGGACGTAGATCATGATACGAAAGACAGGTTACTTTGCCAGAGCAGCCAGGTTTTAGGAAACGGTGCAATCACTGATATTCATGATATTGTTTATGTAGACATTAACAAGTACGACAGATCCAAAAGCAGGAATGTTGCTTTCGAGGTTAGCCGGATAAATTCAAAGCTGCTGAAAAGTAAAACTCCGTACCTGCTTATAGGTGTAGGCAGATGGGGCAGTCTTGACCACTGGCTTGGTATTCCTGTCACCTGGGATCAGATAGCAGGGGCTTCAACTATAGTCGAATCAGGCTTTAAAGACTTTAACATAACCCCTTCACAGGGTTCACATTTCTTCCAGAACATTACTTCGTTTAAAGTCGGATATTTTACAGTTAATTCTGCAGAAGATTCCGGTTTCATCGATTGGGACTGGCTTTCAAATCAGAAAGCTTATGAGGAAATGGAATTTACCAGGCATTTGAAATTTAATCAACCTGTTATTGTAAAAATTAATGGGAGTAAAAATAAAGGAATTATATTAAAACCGGGCAACTGATATCCCGGGGGAGAGTTTTCACTCACCACTCAAATGCGTAAAACGCGAACTCCTGATTTACGCTGGTGTAATTAACAATACAACCACACAGGAGGCAGAAATGTCAGAGTACGTCAAAAACCTAATGGCTGAGGTCAAAGCAAAAAATCCAGCCGAACCGGAATTCCACCAGGCCGTCGAAGAAGTTGCTGAATCTTTAGCGCTTGTTTTAGACAGACACCCCGAGTACAGAGCCGCAAAAATCCTCGAAAGAATAATTGAACCGGAAAGAACAATCACCTTCAGAGTGCCATGGGTTGATGAACAGGGCGAGGTACATATTAACCGGGGATTCAGAATTGAAATGAACAGTGCAATAGGACCATACAAAGGTGGCCTGAGATTTCATCCATCGGTTAATCAGGGAATATTGAAGTTTCTCGCATTTGAACAGGTATTCAAAAACAGTCTGACTACGTTGCCTATGGGCGGCGGCAAAGGAGGTTCAGATTTTGACCCCAAAGGTAAGAGTGATACAAAAATAATGAGGTTCTGCCAGGCATTTATGAGTGAACTTTTCCGCTATATTGGTCCAAATACTGATGTACCTGCCGGTGATATTGGTGTAGGCGGAAGAGAAATAGGGTTTCTCTTCGGTCAATACAAAAAGTTAAGAAATGAATTTACAGGCGTACTCACAGGAAAAGGTTTAAACTGGGGCGGTTCTTTAATCCGTCCTGAAGCAACAGGTTACGGCGCTGTATACTTTGCAGCAGAAATGCTCGCTTCCAGAGGCGAATCGCTTCAGGGAAAAACCTGTCTGGTTTCGGGAAGCGGCAACGTTGCACAATATACGGTAGAAAAACTTCTTGATCTCGGTGCGAAAACTGTAACCCTGTCTGATTCCAACGGATTTATTTATGATGAAGCCGGGATTGACCATAAAAAACTTGAATTTATTATGGAATTGAAAAACGTGAGACGCGGTAGGATCAAAGAATACACAGATAAATATAAAAGTGCGGTATATACTGATATTGATCCTAATGCCGATCATAATCCTATGTGGGAAAATAAAGCTCAGTGTGCCTTCCCGAGTGCTACTCAGAATGAGATCAATGAAAAAGATGCACAGAATCTTCTGAAAAACGGGGTATATGTTGTATCTGAGGGTGCAAATATGCCGACGACATTAGACGGTGTTAAACTGTTCCTCGATAAAAAAATCTTATACGGTCCTGCAAAAGCAGCCAATGCAGGCGGCGTTGCTGTTTCGGGACTTGAGATGGCGCAGAACAGTATGAGACTTCCCTGGACGAGGGAAGAAGTTGACCAGCGCTTACAGATGATAATGAAAAGTATTCATAAAACCTGCGTTGAGATGTCGAATAGATTCGGCACCCCGGGCAACCTGGTTAATGGAGCCAATATAGGCGGCTTCCTGAAGGTTGCGGATGCTATGATGGATCAGGGTGTAGTGTAAGCTGATTAATTCGGCTGAATTGTTTATTATATATGACCCCGGATTATTCCGGGGTCAGTTTAACAGGGAAGGAATCAGATGAAAGTATATAAGAATTTATTATTTGCTTATTCCTTCGAAATAATGGTGGGACTTACCACCACCCTGCTTATTATTTTTATCGGTTCTAACGCAATTGGATTTATCGCATTTTTTGCTGTACGTCCGCTTATACTGGATACAAAAGAAATTTCATCCGGGGATGATTACTGGTTTGTGCAGTACCGGTTATTAAAGTATTCTGTTTTAATAGTCTCATTTATCATAATAATTTATTTCCTGATTTACAGGTTTTTTCTTTCAAATGATTTTTTATTCCTGCACAGGGATAAAATCATCACGCTGTTTCCATTTTTGTTGTCCATACATGGTATTTTGGGTTTAATTTCACTGAAAGGAAACTGATTTTTTGAAAGCAAACTTCGAACAGATAAGAACAACTTTTGATGATCTCTGGGTTGAACATGGCTACGGCAACCGGTTCCAGGGTTTTCAGAACCTTATGCGGCTTCGCATCAGGGACATTCTGCTTGTTTCGAGTCTTTATGATCTGTACCTCTTTGAAGAAGACGGAAGGCTCTATGAACTCATACGCAATGAATACCAGGGACTGAACCTGAGTCACTCTCCTGAACTCACAAGGGTTTCTTCCGGTCACGAAGCAATTAAACTGGCTAAAGAGGAAAACAGGTTCGACCTTATTATAACAACCCTCCACATAGAGGATATGCACGCCATTAATTTTGCCAGGCTGGTAAAGGAATCCGGACTTAAAATTCCTTTGATACTGCTTGCGCATGATAACCTCGAACTTAATACGTTACTCATAAATGAAGATACGTCCGTCTTCGATAAAATCTTTGTATGGCAGGGCGACTTCAGGATCATCATTGCAATAATAAAATTTCTCGAAGACAGGATGAACATCGAACATGATACAAAGATGGTTGGTGTACAGGTAGTAATTGCTATTGAAGATAATCTGCGGTACTACTCCTCATTTCTCCCGCTTATTTACACAGAAATGCTGAAGCAGTCGCAGAGATTAATTTCAGAGGGAATAAACCTGTCCCACAAATTCCTCCGTATGCGCGCACGTCCCAAAATACTTCTTTGTTCAACATATGAAGAAGCATGGGAATATTACGAGAAGTACAAGGAATTCATTCTCGGTATAATTTCAGATATCGACTTCCCTCATCATGGGCAGAATGATCCGCAGGCAGGCATCGAGTTCTCCTTAAACGTAAAAAAGGAACACAGCGATATCCCGATCCTGCTGCTTTCAAATAATCCGCATAATGAAAAAACAGCAAGAGAAAGCGGAAATACTTTTGTTATGAAAGATTCGCCGATACTGCTGAATGAAGTAAGGAATTTTCTGAACCATTATTTCAGTTTCGGTGATTTTGTATTCCGTACTTCAGACGGCGCTGAGGTTGGAAGAGCGAACGATTTACGCAGCCTTGAGGAAGAGTTAAAAATTATTCCTGAAGACAGCATAAAATATCATGCCGAAAGGAATCATTTTTCAAACTGGCTTAAAGCAAGGACTGAATTCTGGCTGGCGCACAGGCTGCGCCCGAGGAAGGTTTCCGACTATCCCAGCATCGAAGCGTTAAGAAATTACCTGATCCACACTCTGAGGAATTACAGGCATAACAGGCAGAGAGGGATTATAACAGATTTCCACAAAGAAATATTTGATCCTAACAGCAGCTTTGCCAGGATCGGAGGGGGCTCTTTGGGAGGAAAAGCAAGGGGACTCGGTTTTGTCAACACACTGATAAATAATTACAACGTAAGAAACCAGTTTCAGGATATTAAGATATTTGTGCCGGCAGGCGTTGTCCTTGGTACCGAGGTTTTTGACCAGTTCCTTGATGAAAATGACCTGAGAACATTTGCATTAAACTGCACTGACGATGAAGAATTAACCAGGAGATTTGTTGAAGCTGAAAGTTTTCCTGAAGATATTCTCGGTGAACTGGCAGCATTCCTCGACCTGATGCACACACCTCTTGCTGTCCGTTCTTCCAGTCTGCTCGAGGATTCTCAATACCATCCGTTTGCCGGTGTATACAGAACTTTTATGCTTCCTAATAATCATCATAATGCTCTTGCCAGGCTTAACGATCTTCTGAACACAATAAAGAAAGTTTATGCCTCCACCTTTTACCAGAGCGCAAAAAATTATATCAGGTTTACCTCCTACAGGCTCGAAGAAGAGAAGATGGCAGTGATTATTCAGAAGATGATAGGTGATGCTTTTAATGACAGGTTTTATCCGGATTTTTCAGGAGTTGCAAAATCATATAACTTTTATCCTCTTCCTCCGCAGAACCCGCAGGACGGTATAGTATCAGTAGCTCTCGGTTTAGGTAAAACGGTAGTGGACGGCGGTAATACGGTTCGATTCTGTCCCAGGTACCCAACCGATCTTATCCAGTTTTACTCTGTTGATGAATCGCTTAATACAAGTCAGAGAGATTTCTTCGCTCTGCAGATGGCAAGCGAGCATACATTTGAATTTTCGACACAGGATACCCTTCTTAAGCAGCACCCGATTGAATCAGCAGAATCTGACGGTACACTTGCATACGTTGGTTCAACTTATTCTCCCGACAATGATACAATTTCAGACGGAATATCGAGACCTGGAATGAGAGTGGTTACCTTTGCACCTCTCCTTAAATATAAACTCTTCCCGCTGCCCGAGATACTGGAACTTCTGCTCGATATGGGTACGTGGGGAATGGGAACTCCGATAGAGATAGAGTTTGCGGTCGATATGGCGACGGGCAGGAACAAATCGAAAGAATTCGGACTGCTGCAGATGAGGCCGCTTGTAATAAACAGGGAATCAGATAATTTCAACATTGAAGACCTCGACTCAGAGAGTCTTATCTGCACAAGTATGCAGGTCCTCGGAAACGGAATTATAAACGATATACACGATATTGTGCTGGTCGATCCCAACACATTTGAAAGAGCAAAATCGAGAGAAGTAGCCAGGGAAGTAAGTCTTTTTAATTCAATGCTGATGGAAAAGAACAGGCCTTATCTTCTGATTGGAATGGGAAGATGGGGTACTCTTGACCCATGGCTGGGGATCCCGGTTAAGTGGGAGCAGATTGCCGGGGCAAAGGTAATAGTTGAATCAGGGTTTAAGGAATTCTCCGTTGCTCCCTCCCAGGGATCCCATTTTTTCCAGAACATAACCTCATTTATGATAGGATATTTTACAGTTGACAGTCATAAAAATGAAGGCTTTATCAACTGGGACTGGCTGCTGCAGCAAAAACCGGAAGTAAAAAAATCTTATACCACCCTGCTCCGTTTTGAAAATCCGGTTACCGTTAAAATGAACAGACACAAAAATAAAGGCATTATTCTAAAACCTGAAATCTAAAATGTCAGAGAATCTTATGGAAGAATTATCAAAAATCCCTGATACCTGTCCCCACTGCGGGCATAAACTAAGTCCATGGCAGCAGGTTCTGCTTAAAGTTGACAGGACTATTACCTGCAAGAACTGCTGGTACCGGATAATATTTGAACCTGATCTGAAGAAAGAAAATCCGAAAGACCAGGATAAATCATCAAAGTTTGAGGAAGATTGAAAATGGAATCTTACAATTCATTTCATGTTGCGCAGCAGCAGATACTTGAAGCTGCAAAAATGTTAAACCTGGATGAACCCACAACCAGGCTGCTCAGCCTCCCGCAGAGAGAATTCAATTTCACACTCCACGTAAAAATGGATTCGGGAAAAGTGAAAATTTTCCAGGGCTACCGTGTTCAGTACAATTATGCAAGAGGACCTGCAAAAGGCGGAATCAGGTTCCACCCAGCAGAGACGATTGATACGATCCGGGCGCTGGGATGCTGGATGACGTGGAAAACTGCCGTTCTTGATCTTCCCCTCGGAGGAGCCAAGGGAGGCATCTGCTGCAATCCTAAAGAACTGTCCGATAGGGAGCTTGAGAATCTTTCACGTGAATACGTCAGGGCTATTGCACCGATGATTGGCGTTGATAAAGATGTACCTGCACCGGATGTTTATACAAATCCCCAGACAATGGCGTGGATGATGGATGAATACGAAACCATAATCAATCAGCATCACCCGGGTTCTTTTACAGATAAACCCACACAGATAGGCGGCACGGAAGGAAGGCGTGATGCAACAGCACGAGGAGGTGTAATTACAGTACGCGAAGCCTGCAGGCAATTGAATATTGATCCGAAGGGAACGTATGCTATACAAGGATTCGGAAACGCCGGACAGCGGGCGGCATTGCTTCACCAGGAACTTCTTGGCGGAGGAAGACTTGTTGCAGCAAGTGATTCAAAAGCTGCCATTTATAATGCCGAAGGATTTGATACAAAAAAACTGGTGACCTACAAACTTAAAAAAGGCTCGGTTAAAGATTTTCCGGGATCAAAGGAAATTCAGCATGATGAACTCCTTGAACTGGATGTGAATGTTCTTTATCCAGCGGCACTCGAAAATTCAATCTATAAGGACAATGCCGACAAAGTAAAAGCCAAAATTATTTGTGAACTGGCAAACGGACCTACAACCCCGGAAGCCGATATTATTCTTTACAAAAAAGGCATCCATATTATTCCCGATATACTTGCAAGCGCGGGGGGAGTTACAGTTTCATACCTTGAAATGGTACAGGATAAATATGCATTCTTCTGGGATGAAGGTACGATTCATAAACTTGTAGATGAAAAGCTGACAAAAGCTTATTACCGTGTGGATGAAGCAATAAAAGAAAAGAAAGTTCATCCGCGGCTGGGCGCTATGGTAGTCGGCGTAGCGCGTGTAGCTGAAGCATGCAAACTCCGGGGCTGGGTTTAAGGAAAAATTCCCAGGGCAATATATGAAGTGGCTATCCTGTCTATAGCGTTAACAAAAGCCGCTGTCCGGAGATCAGGAATCTTTTTATTACCTGTTAATGTTTCCCTTATTTCATTATAGGCGATAATCATTGTCTCTTCAAGTCCTGAATTTACCAGATCCTCTTCATCAGCGCCATGTATGATTATTCTTTTTGAAGAATCATTAAGTTTTTTCCCGATAGCAGTTTCAATCGAATCAACAAGAGTACGGTTAAGTTTTTCTTCATACCTTTTCCCCATTCTTCCGAACCTTATATGAGAAAGGTTCTTCAGCCATTCAAAATATGATACAGTCACACCTCCTGCATTCAGGAAGAGATCGGGGATTATCATTATATTTTTCTTCAGCAGGATTTCTTCGGCTTCAGGTGTAACAGGTCCGTTTGCTGCCTCCGCAACAATTCTGGCTTTTATCCTTTCAGCATTCTCAATGTTTATCTGGTTCTCGAGGGCAGCCGGGATAAGGATATCGCATTCCTTTTCAAGTGCCAGTGAGGTCTTCTCAATATTCCTGGCATTTTTAAAGTTAAGGATTGAGCCGGTTTCATTTCTATGTTTTTTGACCGCATCAACATCCAGCCCCTTATCATTATAAATTGCTCCCTCATATTCGGCAATAGCTGTTATAACGGCGCCCCCTTCCTGGAAACATTTTGCTGTATGATATCCTACGTTCCCAAGTCCCTGAACAATAACTCTTTTACCCTCGATGCCTGTTTCAAGTCCTAGCGCCTTCATATCATCATTCTGGCAGACAGCTTCTCTCACGCCGTAATAAACACCTCTTCCTGTGGCAGCCTCCCTTCCATGAACGCCTCCCTGGCTTATGGGTTTACCGGTAACACAGGCATATGCGTCTATCTGGCCGGGATAAAATGCGGCATATGTGTCAGAGACCCATGCCATTTCACGGCCGCTGGTGCCGTAATCAGGTGCCGGAACGTCGATGCCGGGGCCAATAAAATTTTTCTTTATTAATTCGGCAGTATACCGCCGGGTAATGCTCTCAAGCTCAATTTCAGAATATAATTTAGGGTTTATTTTCACTCCCCCTTTCGCCCCGCCGAAAGGAACTTCGACTACGGCGCATTTATAAGTCATCAGTGCGGCAAGAGCCATTACCTCATCCTGGTTTACGGAAAGACTGTAGCGGATACCGCCTTTTACTGGAAGTTTATGCTGGCTGTGTTCAACCCTGTAAGCCGTAAATACTTCAATATTGTCTTTAATCCTTACAGGGAATCTCATCCTGTAAACGCTGTTGCAGTATTTTATCTGATCAAGAAGTCCCTTCGGATATTTCGTATGTGCTGCTGCACGATCAAAATAATTAAGGACATCATCAAAAAAACTGTGTTCGCGTTTTCCGCTTACATCGATACTCATAGCCTCTCCGTTTCTTATTGAATTTATTTCAAGTTAAGCATTAAATGAAAATTCACAAAACGGGTGGGTCAAACAAGATGAACGAGAAAAGGAACAAGAGAAAAGAGACAAGGAATCTAAAATTTGCTTAAGCGAAAGAGCGTTTCGCTTTACAAAGATCTGACTATAGCGAAACAGCGTTTCTTTACAGAATTGGATAAAAAATCATTGCTTATTTGATAAAATTATACTAATCTCCAAGCGCTTAGTTTTGTTTATATTACCAACAACTATAGGTTCTGAAATGAGAGCTATATGGAAAGGTCATATCCGTTTCTCACTGGTCACGATCCCGATCAGGGTGTATGGAGCTGTTGAGACAAAAAATTCTATAAGTTTTAACCAGCTTCATAAGGAGGATAACGGCAGAGTGGGATACGATAAAAAATGCAAGAAGTGCGGCAAATCCTTATCGCAAAATGAAATTACAAAAGGCTACGAGTATGAACCCGACCAGTATGCAGTAATTGAGCAGGAGGACCTGGATAAGATAAAGATTAAAAGCACCAGGATAATTGAAATAGAAGGTTTTATTGATGAGCAGGAAGTTCATCCTACACTTTTCGATACTCCTTATTATATAGGACCCGACGGAGAAGTAGCTGCACAGGCTTATTCCCTGCTGCTGCAGACACTGAAAGAAACAGGTAAAATGGCTGTAGGAAGAGTAGTTATCCGCGACCGGGAGGATATTGTAATGCTCTCACCTAAAGAAAACGGGATGGTTATGTACAAATTAAGATATCCGGAAGAAGTCAGGAATATTCATGAAGTACCTCTTCTAAATGGATTGAAATCGAACAAGGAACAGCTTAAACTTGCGAAGACTCTTGTAAATTCTATGGGTGCAAAGCTTTCAGATATAAATATGGAAGATCATTACCAGACAGCCTTAAAAGAGCTGATCCATGCAAAAATTGAAGGGAAAGAAATAGTTTCTACGGAAGAGGAGATAAGACCGGTAGTTGATATGATGCAGGCGCTGAAGGAAAGCCTGGAACAGGCTAAAAAGCAGAAGATGCCGATGGAGAAGGCTAAAGGCAAAAAGAAAAAAGCAAAACCTGCACAAAAACAGTCTAAACAAAAGAAAACAGGTTAAGAAGAAAAAGCAGATATGGTAAAAGTTATCGAGTTAGATACAAAAAGTCCCTCAAAACTTGGCTATAAGAGAGCCAGAAAAAGGAAATCAAAAGAACTTGAAAAACAGGGACAATTAAATTTATTCGGACAGGGGGAAGCAAAAGTATTACATCTTCCTTCACGGTTCACACCTTTTGAGGAAGCCCTTTGGCTGGATGAAAGAGGAGATGCAGGTGCACAAGAGGCTTACCTTAAAGCGATTATTGCAGAGGATTGTATTGCGGATGCAAACTGCAACCTGGGCATCCTTGAAACACAGACCGGAAATGCAGTAAAAGCATTTGATTATTTCACCGAATGCCTGAAATTTGAGCCGCGCCACCTCGAAGCCCACTACAATCTCGCAAACCTTTATTTTGAACAGAATGACTACAGGCTTGCAAAGCTTCATTATGAAATTGCTGCTGAAATTGAACCCGAATTCCCTAATATTTATTTTAACCTTGCATTGGTCTACGCGATGAACGAAGAATATGAGGATGCATTCAACGCATTGATTAAATATAAAAGCATTGCCCCTCCGGATGAAGGAGCCAAAGCCGACAGCCTTCTGAACAGCCTGAGGAAATCTCTTACCGAACAAAATTAGCTCATAATCTACTTTAAGTAATTCTAATAATCCTATTGTTTTTAAGTTTTTAATTTTTTAGTTTACTGCGAAAGAAAAATCCCATTAACAATCCCGGTTCATTTTTTGGACTTTAGAACATTAAAAGTTCATTACTTACTAAACAGGATTCATAGAGAAAATCAGTATGATTTTTCCGGTTCAATTCATTTAATTAATCAACTTCTATCTAAACAAACATAATTCCTAATAACAATGAGGTACTAATATGATACGTTCATTTACTGTTCTTTTTTCAATACTTCTTCTGGCTTCAATGGTGTATGCACAGAACGCTCCCGAGGCACCTGCGGGCTACCCTGCCGAACTGACACAAGGCACTTCATTTACAGGTTTTCAGTGGACACCAGGTGTTGATAATTTTAACGGGAAACTCGCAGCTATTGTCCCGACATATAACGGCGAGACCGGGATAGGACAAATGTCTCTTTACGGTATAAAATATGGCTATTTTATCGCCACTGCATGGGCTGTAGGAGGCGTTCTGGATTTCGGTTCAAATTCTTCTACCCAGGATCTGACCGGCGGCGGGCAGAATAAATTCAGCAGCACAGAATTCGGAATTACAGCTTTCGTAAACCGTTATTTTCAGCCTAAATTTGAAGATGTATCTGTATGGGTCGGTGCCGAAATTTCCTTCGGTTCACTTTCATCAACACAGGAAACAACCGGTACAAATCCGAGTAAAACTGAACTTTCTGCCTCATCTCTCGGTATAGGGCTTAATTTCGGTGCACAATACTTTATTGATAACGGTTTTTCCCTGTCTGCAGACTACCATCTTGGATTCCTGAATTTTAATAAACCTGAACAAACTGTTACTGAAGGAAACACCAGCGTAACGACGAAAGGTCCAAGCGCTTCGTGGTTCGGAACAATGACAGGAAGTCTCGGTATTAATTTCTATTTCTGATCTATATGATCTGATCTTATTCGGGCCGCCTCATCGGGCGGCCTTTATTATATTACTGCCAATAATTCCACAATAAGTTCATATAATTCTTATGAAATCAATCATACTCTTTCTGCTATTAATCTCTGCCGAAATATTTTCTCAGCCTATACAGGATAATAATGAATGGAAAATTTTTTATGATAATCATAAGGTAACCGGCTGCATCGTTATTTATGAGCTGAATGAAAATAAGTACGTGATTTATAATAAAGAAAGATGTAACCAGAGATTCCTGCCGGCGTCTACATTTAAAATTCTGAATTCACTGATTGCCCTGGAAACCGGGGTAATTAAGGATGAGAATGAAATAATTCCGTGGGACAGTGTAGCCCGCCAATTTGATAAATGGAATTCGGACCAGACATTAAGGACTGCAATTAAATATTCTGCCGTATGGGCATACCAGGAATTAGCCAGGAGAATCGGGCAAGAGCGAATGCAGCATTTTGTAGATACAGTAAGATACGGTAACTGCAATATTGGAGGAGGAATCGACCATTTCTGGCTCGATGGTGCCCTGCAAATATCACCTATTGAACAGGTGGAATTCCTGAAACGGTTATATTCTGACAGTCTTCCCTTTTCAAAAAGGAACCTTGATATAGTAAAGGACATAATGATTAATGATAAGGGAGTTAATTACATTCTCAGGGGCAAAACAGGGTGGGCCGGAAGTACAGGCTGGTATGCAGGATACCTTGAAGCAAATAATGATACTTATTTCTTTGCGAATAATATTGAAATAGTTAATGATGAGGATGCAGCGGCCAGAATCGGGATTGTCAGGGAAATCTTTAAAAGTATGGACCTTTTAAAATAAAAAAACGGTGTCCCGGCAATAGGCCACCGCTTTTTTGTGTGAGATGAAGAAGTAGTACTTCTAATCAATTATTCTGAAACTATTTTCATCCGAAAGCTTTTTCCCGAAATGGTCTTCGTACATCTTTTTATATTTTTTGTACAGGTCAGAGGGAACTTCTTTTCCGTTAACCTTCATACCATTCTCATCAAGATCCAGGTTTAATTTATCACTCTCATCCTTAAGCAGGTTATCTTTCACCATTTCCTTTTTAATCTGATCGATGAACTCATTCAGCTTTTTGATTTTTAAATCCAGACCATTAAGATTTACTTTGAGGTCGCCGAGGTTTTCATCGAGATGAGCCATTGCCTCATCGAGTCCCGTTAAATCAATACTGATATGGCTCAGTTCACCCCTGCGTTTATCCATTTCATCATTTATCTTATCGAGGTTCTTATCTATGTTATCCATGTCGATATCTACATGTACATCAATTTCTTTATTAAGATTCTCCATCTCTTCACGGAACTTATCGGAATCGAAATCAATTCTTATCTTTTTATCTTTCAGTTTGGATAGCTCCTCTGATAATTTCTCCATCCCTTCTCTGAATTCATCATTATCAAAATTAAATTCATATTTATTGTTTTTCAGTTCCTCTTTCATCTTCTGCATATCGTGTTTGAAATTACCCATATCTGATTTGAAGTCACCCAAATCAATAGAAATATGGCGAGATTTTTTGTGAAGCCTGTCAAGCCTGTGATATATCATATCTTTATAATCTTCGATCTCATTGTCGGGAACACGCTCGCCGTCCTTATACAGTGAAGTGATTTCACCATCATCAAAATTCACTTCCCAGCGGACACTACTGCCATTTTCATCATTATTGAACGAAAATGTCTGATCCGTTCTGTTATTTAAATCCGTCTGTGAGACTGTTCCCCGGTTAGATGTACTGCAGCCGGTCCCCATAAATAATATCACCGCAGGAATAACAAGCAGTGTAAGTTTTTTTATTGTAGAAGCTCTCTGTACCATTTTACTCTCCCAAATAGTTCGCGAATGCCGGTTTTCTGAATATTAGGACGGACGGGGAAAGATTATGTTTCGCTAAAAGTCCGGTTATTGGAGAAACGTACCAAATGAAGGATAAACGGAAGAAACAGGTTATGTCTGTATGCCCGCTTAATAATTACTTAACGATTAATTAACATCCTCTTAATTTGTATCTGCAGCTAAAGAATTAGATTAGGAGCGTAAAACAATATAACTTAAGGTGAATTAAATGATGGAATATATACTGCAATATCTGGTGGTGATTTTCCTGGGAGGGGTAGCAACATACGATACTCTGCAGAGCAGGCGAAAAGTAAATAAAGAAAGCAAACAGGAAACCGGGGAAATATTTAAACTTCAGAACTGATCAAATCACTTTCTCAGGCAATTACATACCTTCCTTTACAAATTTTCGTACCGACAATATTTAAATTTACAGAGGATTCAGCGAATCCCCTTAGGGACAGGCGCTCTACTTTATTATAAGCGATTCAGCGAACCTGCCTACCGGCAAGACAGGTCGCTTTACAGGCTCCCTCGCCAACATATACCGTACTGATCGTGAGCTTGCTATCCTGTAAAGCGAAACGCTGTTTCGCTTAAAATTATAGCGAAGGAAGTAAATCTATGGATGAGCGATTCGGCGAACCTGCCTACAGGCAAGGCAAGTCGCTTTACAGGCTTTCACCACTATTCTTCTATGTTTAGCTGCCTGTTTCCCCTTTTATAAGCATCTTTGCTCCGATAATATCTTCATGCCCCATATTTATAAGTCCA
>Ga0075280_10000014_pt1 | contig 17079 bp, 16 predicted proteins | sample SF_Rice_10C_0N_4_FD_69780 | JGI IMG/M metagenome (GOLD analysis project Ga0075280, IMG submission 69780) | Rice paddy soil microbial communities from Twitchell Island, California, USA - SF_Rice_10C_0N_404 | ecosystem: Environmental > Terrestrial > Soil > Paddy field/soil | place: USA: Twitchell... | reverse complement strand
AGAAGCCAGTTGAATTCTTCAAAGGCCTTTAATACCTGGTCGAAATCTGCATAAATGGTAAATGCAAGGTACAGAAGGCCGGCGGCAGCAAGCGATAAGAATATTTTTTTTCTAAGTTTCTGAAGCAATTAAAGTACTTTCAAAAGGTTGGTATATAAGCGGGAAACCGGGAGTCCCACCACATTGTAATAATCGCCATTTATTTTTTTTACGAAAACGGCGCCGAAATCATCCTGAATTCCGTAAGCCCCTGCTTTATCCATCGGACTACGGGTTTTCACATAATCCTGAATTTCTTTTTTTCCCAGTTCACGGAAAGTTACCTTCGTCTTTACATAATCTACTATTGTTTTCTCTTTCCTCGTATTGCAGACAGCAAATCCAGTATACACGGTGTGTATTTTCCCGCTAAGTATACTCAGCATTTCCTTTGCCTCATTTTCATTTCCCGGTTTTCCCAGAATTTCGCCGTCAAGAACCACTGTGGTATCTGCGGTAATGATAATTCCTTCGTCTATGGATTTCCTTGCTTCTGCCAGTTTTTCAGCCGCAAGGCGTTTCACCATTTTCAAAGGACTTTCATTCCCCTGCCTGCTCTCATCAATTTCAACTGAGATTACTTTAAATTCCAGGTTCATCTGCTGAAGAAGTTTTTTCCTCCTGGGCGACCTGGACGCAAGGTATATAAGCGGATGGTTACTGATCATTATATTTTTCTATTTTTGTTCCGGGGTAATAAAACGATAAGATCTCTTCGTGGGTTCTTCCTTCTTTCGACTGTTCAAGGGCTCCCCACTGACAAAGTCCCACACCATGACCATATCCTCTCCCATTAATAATAATATCATCGCCTTTCCTTGCGACCGTAAAAATATTGCTTTCCAGTATTGAGTTTCCGGAGGTCTTGAGCACATACCTGATATTATTGCCGTACAGACTTACCGATTTCGGATTGTTATGATTATCGGTCAGATCGATTTCAAGTTCATTTATCCTTCCTGATCTAAAGGTACTGTTGATGTTTATATTTTGGATTTTGCAGCCCGAATTATCAAGATATCCCGCAGAAACCAGTCGTTCTATAAACTTAGCCTCCGGAAATGTTTCAGTCCATGTAAATTTAGGAGATATGGAACAGTAGGGCTCATCACCGTCCTTTACTCCCTTCAGATAAGGAAGGTCGACGTTCTTAAAAACATTTGCTGCATCTTCCGTATGTCCTCCGCAGGTAGAGGAATAAAATGTAACTGCAGGCTTATCGTCATACGTCAGTATCAAACCCCGTGTTTCGTCAACCACATTATTTATTATTTCTTTTTCTATACCGCTTCCGCCGTAAACCTGATCGCGTGTATCTGCAAAAACATCGAACAGCTTTTTATTTTCTTTCAGCTTCGTAATAGTATATGTCCTTGCACAGATAGTAAAAGCTTTAAGGGCTTCATAATATTCATTCCCCCGTCCGCTGGGCATTTCCTTAGGGATAACTCCTTTTAGATATTCTTCCAGGGATAACTCATTTATAATGTGTATACCTGAACCATCAGGGACAATGTTTATAGTGCCGCGGTAGGCACCACCTCTATATGCAACCGGATCTTCATTTGATCGTGAGGTCAACTGAAAATATTTTCCGCTGAAGTTTTTATCTCCAATCACCACTTCAACTTCATCGTTATTATTGGAAATTACCAGCTTGTTTCCCGGATTTACGAGGGCCAGATATGAATCCCCGTTCTTCAGATAAAATGGCGCCTCACTAATAAATTCATAACTACCGGGCTCCTCATCAAGAAGAACCCGTATCAGACTTCCTGCTGCAGTAGTACGTTTATATGATTCTTTCGATCCCGAACAGCTGCTAAGGAACAGGATTAAAAGTATGAAGAATGGGATAAGGTATATTTTTTTCATCAAATCTTTTTTTTACGAAGCACAAAGATAAGGGAATGAGAGGTAAAAATTAAAGGGATTCTGAGAAACCACACTACTTATCCTGCCCCCAAGTTCTCATTGCAGCTAAAGCCATTGGTTAGTGAGAGCCCGTGGATGTACGGGGAATCCAGCAGCTAATGCCATAGGGTAATGAGAGACTCTGAATGAAGGGGGAATCCAAATACTGAAGCAATGGTTAAAGAATTGTTTGCGGAGGGACTACCGGAACATTGCCTTAATACTTCCCCAGGTTCTTTTGACGCCGGAGATGTTTGGAGAAACTGAAACTTCCGATGAGTAGGTATATGATCCGTCCTTATCGACGATCTTCAGCCTATATACAAATATCGGGTTGGTCATTTTATATGCAGCCTGGTCTAAATAAGTATAAACAGAGTTGTCTCCGGTCGGATTGATGACAGCCAAATCTGCAAACTGACTATCGGGGGTTCTTCTTTGAGCAATAAAATTGGCAAGGTTGGTTTCAGTTGTAGTCTTCCACTCAAGCTTTACATTTTCTCCTTCCGCATGAGCGTGGAAATAGTCAAGTAAAGCCCCGGCAAAAGCAGTGGATATAAGGATAAGAAGTGAGAAAATAAGAGTAAATCTATTATTCATAGTCAAAATATATTTTATGCCCGGGTGAATGTCAACACTTATGCCAATTATTTCAATTGAATTTATGGCCTTATTTACTCAGAAACAACGTATTAATCTATAGGCAAAGATCAGCATTATTCCCATTATTAACAATATTTAATCTAAAATTTTCCCTTAAATGTGATTGATTAACAAGCAGTGAATGAGTTATGGCAAAATGGATTAAAGTTCAAATATTTCACCTCCTGATCCTCAATCAATCAGCAAGACTCTCTCTCTAATTTTCTTATCAAGTGATTTGTTACATACTCTTTTTCTGCCATTCCCCTTTTTCGTATTTTTTATAAATAACAGAAGTATAGATTAAAATGTACACAGGCAATGCAGTCCACGCCCAGGTTAATCCCCCATCGAGTACAACTCCGAAAAGGTAGGCAAGAGGGACAAAGATGAAAAGATTTGTTATGACTTCCGACTTCATTACAAAGAAAGTTTTGCCTGCAGCCTGTAGTCCGTTTGCCAGTACAACGCCTATTGCATAAAATATCTGCGCGAAACCTGCAATCCTCAGCGCAGGCTTTGCAACTTCAATAATAGACTGATTATTAGTGATTATGAGAAGTACATATTGCGGGATTGCTATAAATATTATTCCAAGGATCAGAGTATAATAACTAGCGATTTTTGCAGTTTCGAAGCCGTATATTTTAGCGATCCGGAACTTACCGGAACCCAGGTTATTACCTACAAGGGTCTGTACCGCTATACCGAACCCGAAACATGGCAGGAATGAAATAAACAAGGTGCTGATTATTGCCTGCGAGGCAGCCTGCTGTTGTGTTCCTATTATACCTGTGATAACTATGAAAAGAAGGAAGCCGATAAGTATAAATATATTTTGAAATGAAACCGGGAGAGAAATTTTATAGATCTTCATAATAAGATCAAAGTTCAGCCTGAAATTCCTGAATGGGTGAAATTTGTGCCTGTATACGGGAGTCATCAATACAGAAGTATAGAATATAAAATCGAAAGATGTAGCAAGAGTTGATGCAAATCCTGCTCCTGCAAGCCCCATCCTCGGCATACCAAAGTTTCCGTAAATGAAAATATAATTGAAAAATATATTAAGGAGGTTTGTAATCACGCCGGAGAACATGAATATTTTTGTTTTGCTGATCCCAAAATAAAATCCCCGGTAGGATACGCTAATCAGAAAAAACGGAATACCAAGGAACCTGTAGAAGATATACTGTCCCGCATAATTGCCTACCACCTTATCCGCTGCAAAAAAATCAGCTATCTGGTAGGCGGCAAGCACGCCGATTGCCGCAACGATAATGCCTATAATAAAACCTATGATCAGTGAATTTGTAAGGGCAAGACTGCATCCGTTATAGTCGTTTTCTCCATATTTTCTTGCTACAATTACGTGTGTGCCTGTAGCAAGACTTGAAAAAAAACTAACCAGCGCCCAGGTGGCAAGTACCCCGATTCCCATAGCGGCAAGCGCATAAGTTGCCTCTTCTAATCGTCCCACCATTGCTGAATCAGTTAATGAGACCACCATCTGCGTAGATAATCCTGCAATAGCAGGAAGGGCAAGTTTAAGTATAGCCCTATAAAAGCTGTTAACAGGAAGAATTTTCATCGGAAGTAAAGATAGGAAAAATTAGGGAATTTGCAGATTGGCAGACCTGCGAAAAGTGTATTTATTAAGCCGAACGGCGTACGACTTTAGAAGGTTTATTTAAGCCGAACAGCGTTCGGCTTTACAAGGGTTTATTAAGCCAAACAGGCGTTTGGCTTTACAAGGGTTAATAAGCCAAACAGGCGTTTGGCTTTACAGAGGGATAGTGGAGCTAACCGGGATCGAACCGGCGACCTTCTCGTTGCGAACGAGACGCTCTCCCAGCTGAGCTATAGCCCCGGGATTCGTAAAAATACAACTGAAATTTAGTTCAAGTTTGAGTGGAGGTCAAGTCCGGGTTCAGGTTTTAGACACTCTCCTTTGTCCAGAATCAGGCCGTTTTATTAACGCACTCAATTATTTTTCCACAACTACCTTCCAATTATCTTCAGTGGGGAGATGTTTGAGAGTCTGGTAAACAACGCAGTATCTCTCGGTCAGTTTCACCAGGGTATTAAGCTGTTCCTCATCGGCATCGGTATCGAGTGTAAAAGTAATTCTGATATTCTGAAGTCCGACAGGTGTTTCTTTTGAGACTGCAAGAGTACCCCGGAAATCAAGATCCCCTTCTGCAGTAACTTTTCCGCTTCTTAGTTCAACTCCGATAGAAGAAGCCACTGCGCTCATAGTTACCCCCGCGCATGCAGCAAGTGCTTCAAGCAGCATATCTCCGGAACATGCAAATACGCCTGTCCCGCCTGTTGCCGGATGAAGTCCTGCCTCAGCCAGGGCTCTGCCGGTCTCAATCTTACAGGTAACCCCCTCTCCTAATACACCTTCTGCTTTCAAGGTGACCATTGCTGAACCCGGATCGGTTTTATATTTCTGTTTAAGAGGAGATTGAATCGCCTTGAGTTCGGTACTTTTCATATCTGTTCCATTATTTTATAAATTCAGAACAGATAATAGTAATCAGATCAGGGAGAAGCAACTTATTCAGAAAACCTGAAGCCTCCCGTAAACCTTGTAATACCGCGTATACATTTGTGTCCGAAATCCACAGGTTCACAGAACATCAGGGGGCAGCCGCCGGGTATAACAGTAATATTATTGTCACGGCACATCTGCACGGCTTTATCGGATATACTGCTTGATGGTTTACCGCTTCCCCGGAATCCCGACATATTATGCATCCAAACTCTTTTAACGCCTGCTTCAATACAATCCGATACTATTTTCTCAGCAATGTCCGGATTAGTAACTATCACAACACCGTCTACCTGGGCTCCGATGGTTTTAACGTCCGGATAACATTTCTCACCCTCATATTCATCAGAGTTTGGATTTATGGCGAAAACAGTATGACCGGTTTCTTTAAGTTTTTTATAAATGCCGTTTGCAACGCCGGGTGATTCTCTTTTTACACCGGCAACGGCAATATTCTTTTGAGAAAGGAACTCTGCGGCAAGCTGATCAATTTTATTCATCTTAATCTCCCCGAAAAAAATATTTTTAATCTAATCAAATATAAAATTTGAAAATGTCAGTTCAATACCCGAGTATGATACTGCCTGGTAAGTATCTATCAGGTACCTGGTATTATAATACCTGAGATCAATATGATCGGCAACAAAATTCATAGCAGCATTAGTTCTCTGGTCAGCCAGGAATGTAAACAGCCCTTTCAGTCTGAAACCCCATCCATCGGTTTTTTGCAGACCAAAAGGCCCGGAAATATGTCCCCGCATATATTCAGCCGACTCAAGTATTCCTATTTTTATTCCGGTATGAGAATACACATTCTGATCCCCTTTAATACCTAAAATATTTTTACCAATACTTATATCTCCGAGGAAAGTCTGGTAAGGCAATGTGCCTCCTGTAGAATCCCTTACGATCAGGTAATCCTCAGCCTCTGATCCGAAATCCAGATGAACCAATTCAATATCATATATTCCTTTGGGAAGGCGAATCCCTGCCGAAATACCATAACCTGCCCTGGCAATCCTTGGAAGAGGGTCTGCCTGAGCAGGATCAATGTAGTATACTTTACTTCCGATATTCGATTGCGAATACCCGATAGAAAAATCAAGCGACGGAACGATGCTGAGATCGCGTGAAATATTATTTAGTATTTTTTGTCCGATCAGGTCAAATACCGGCACATTTATAAAGAGACCGAAATCTATTGCCCCCGCTCCCTCACCACCCTCATTTTGTTTTAATGAAAGACCGGATAAAGCTGAGGTGATGCTCTTATATGTAATCCCTGCACTGAAACTGACGGGATAATTAAAACCGATGCCTAATGCATATGCATTATAGCTGTCTTTTTGATCAAATGCCTGAAGTTCTATGATATCCTGAGAATTAAAAGCAGTACTTACGTAACCGGCTCCTATGCTGAGCGGAATCTTAAGCAGATGCTCAAAATTATATCCCAGGTTAAAGCCGAAACTGCTGATGTTATCATGGAAAATAGCAAAGGGCCCATTGCCCAGTTCAGCGTTACGTAAATAAAACTGAAGACTGAAATTTGTTGATTGGCCCTGGTACCCTAACTTTGCCGGATTGTATAGAAAACCATAAGCATCATTAGCAGGAAGTGCCGTTCCGATAGAGCCCATAGCTGCGTTGTCGGGTGAAACAGGGAAAGCTAAAAATGGTAATGCAGCCTGGTACTGGGCAGAAGCAGAATTAATTAATATAGCTATGAAAAATAAAATTGAACCCGCTGATCTTTTCATATTTTCCCCGAAATAAATTTAACCTGAACAAAACTTATCTAAAGCTATTTTAATTTTCAATTGCAAAAAGGATAAAGTTAAAGTGAAGCCAGTCATTTGAATGAAAGTCCCTGATTAGTAGATTCTTTAATCAAAAAACCTGTATCAGTGTGAGAAGACGTCTTATTCTTTTAAGTCATTTCAGAACAAAGGATTAAGAATTCTTACTAAAAACCGACTGGTACATTGATTGTTGTTAAAATCGCGAGGGTTCAATAAAACTGAGTGTCATTTATGGAAAAATTCAACCGGGAATTTCGTGATGAGGTATTAATTATCCGCGTCACATTGGAAAAAACCACACTTAAAGATGCATTGGAATTCCAGGATTATCTTGAATCGGATATTATTCTGGAATATGAAAAAATCGTCGTCGATCTCTCTACCTGCGAAGTTGTTGATGCAACATTTCTCGGAGTATTGGTGATCGCCTCAAAAAAGATCTCCGAATATGGTGGGAAGATGAAACTGGTACTCCCCCCACAGGTATTTATATACAGCGGGGTAAAGAGAATTTTCCATACCTATCTATCAAGCACTGATGCTATTACAAGTTTTAACTTCGGAAGGAATTTGCCCGGCTCAGGCAGGGCGTTTTAACCGACAGCAGATTCTTTTGAGATTATCAGTGATCAGCATTTCATACGATTGAGTCTTTTAAGCGGGACTCAATTTCATTTTATATGACAAGGAAATAGGCGTTCTGACCCGCGAAACTTTCCAGATATTCCTCTATAAACTCATTAAGAAAACGTAGAATTATTCAACAGGACTGACAAAATGTAAGTGGAGGTATCTACCCGCTTTTAGTATGGTATTTATCCGCCTTTAGTCCGCCTTTTGAACTCAAAATGAGACAATCCCAAAACAGCGAATAAACACAATTTTCGGTAGTTGAAAAATTTAACAGTATGACAAAATGTCGTACTTCAAAATGAGACACTACTATAAAGCTCCGCAGGGCCGAACACTTCAGAGAGTTTAGAGAGCAGAATACAATCTATCCTTATTTCGCGGGTTATTCTTTTGGAGAGAACAGGGCTGCCACCGCACCTGCAGGATCCTGGATTACACAATACCTGCCGTATTTTCCCATATCCCGCGGCGACGCAATTACTTTTCCGCCATTCCTTCTGCAGAGCTCCGCCGATGCATCAACATCTTTAACCGCAAAATATATAAGCCACTGGGGAGGCAGGTCGGCGTTTACTCCCTTTGAATGGCAAATGCCAGCAATTGTACGTCCGGTATCAGGACTATTCATACTGAAATCATTATAGTCTCCCATAGAAACCGGTTCCGGTTTCCAGCCGATCACCCCGCTGTAAAAGTCTTTTACTTTTTCAGCATTACCCACTGTGAGGTCAGTCCATATGATAGACCCTGTCTCCAGATTATCTTCTTCTTTCATTCTTATTCCGGTTTAATAAATTTATGTTTCTAATATAACTTTTATAAGTAAATTTTTCATTTCGCATTACGGCTTCTTACTTTAATGTTTTGCCTTTTATCTTTTATCTTTATATTTGTTTAATCGATTCGGGGCTATAGCTCAGCTGGGAGAGCGCTTGAATGGCATTCAAGAGGTCAGGAGTTCGATCCTCCTTAGCTCCACAAACCAGAATTAGTGAAGACATATATATGACACTGTTCATAAATATGTCTTTCCATCTTTTAGCCCTACCTTTACTTTATCGTTTTACATTTACCTTATTCCCCGCACTGTAGTCACATATAATGATTATAATAATCCTTATTATTCAATAAAAAGACTATGAGTAGAAATCCGAGAGTCCTTGTAGCCGAGGATGAGTCGATAATTGCGCTTGATATTAAAAATACATTGGAAAACTGGGGCTTTAATGTAGAAGCAACATTCAGAACTGGTGAAGAATTACTTGACTTTGCCCAGAAAGATGATCCCGAAATTTTAATAATGGATATTTCCCTGGATGGGACTATGGACGGCGTCGAAGCCGCAAGCAAAGTGCTTGAAAAAAATAAAATACCTGTGATATTTATGACCGGGGAAACAGTACCGGATAAACTCTCAAAATTGAAGCTCGGTGTTCCATTTACATACTTAAAAAAACCGTTTTCAATGGACGAATTAAAACGGGCACTGAATAATGTTTATCCGGATACCCCTGGCTGAAAGGATATAACCCATTTCCCTATTCGCCAGGACGGGGTTATTTATATAAATTGAAATGTGTTGGTATTTCTCTATACATTGTAATATTAATTTTAAAATTTAATATTTCAATTCCTTAAAATGAAACAATTATTCTCATCTCTTATAGCTGTTATTTTTATTATTATAATTTCTTATACCGGGTGTAAAGACCAGATTACAGGCAGCGACATTGATAAACGAGTTATACCGGATTCCAATGTTAGTTATTCGCGCGACCTGCAGCCGGTGTTAAACTTAAAATGCGCCTCGGCAGGCTGTCATGAAGATGCAGAAAGGGCTGGCGGTTTAAGTGTTACATCCTGTGTAAACACCAAAGAAGATCCGACAATAGTTGTTCCCGGAGAACCCGATAACAGCAGACTCGTTTGGGCTGTAAATGGAATCGGCAACTATCCTATGCCCCCGGCAGGCTACCCGCCGCTTACACAAAATCAGATTAAAGGTATCTGGACGTGGATAAAGGAAGGGGCGGATTGTAATTAGGGATTGTAGTTGCGGGATCATGAATTCAGCAAATAACGAACCTCATCATCAGTTTATCAACCGATAAGCTCCAGATTGGTTGAGCAAAGAATGGAGTTAAGTATAATTAATCGGGTGATAATTGCTCCTCCTTTTTATTCATTATTCTTAAAGCCAGCCTTGTTCTTTGTACCACCCAACTGTTCTTTTAATACCCTCTTCAATCGATATTCCCTGGCGGTATCCTAATTCTTCTACAGCTTTCTGAGTTGAGCAGATCCAGGCATGACGGGTAATGTCACGTGCTTTTTCTATATTCAGTGTTGCCGGTTTGCTGCTGAACACTGCGAAGAACTGCGCAATGGAAGCAATAATGTATACCATAAAATGAGGGACTTTAACATGCACAGGTCTCTTATTCATTACCTTCTTTGTGGTTTCCCCAACTTCCTCCCAGGTGTAAAATTTTTCAGAGCTGATGAAGTATGTTTGACCCGCCGCTTTATCATTTTCTGCTGCAAGCACAAAACCTTTTACAAGATCTTTAACGTGAATAAGGCTTATCAGTTTCCTGTCAAACCCGATGGTCGTAAACAATCCTTTTGCAAAGGTCTGAAAGAAAATAAAAATTTCCGTATCTCTCTCACCATACACTGCAGGTGCACGGCAGATGGTAACAGGGATCCGGTCCATATATTCTTTCGCTGTGTTTTCCTGGGCAAGTTTACTCTTGCCGTACGTTGTAATAGGATGAGGTTCATTTTTTTCATCTACCGGTTTTTCATTATAAGATGGACCTGCTGCTGTCTGGCTGCTGACAATAAGAAACCGTTTAATATTATCCCGGAACCCGAGAGCCGTCTCAAGCAGCGATTTCGTTGTATCCACATTTCCCCTGAAGTATCCTTCCGGCTTTTTGGATTTCACAACCCCTGCAACATGGTAAATATACTGCGCATCAGTAAAAGCTTTTCTTAATCCTTCTTTATCGAACAATCCGCAGTCGAATATTTCCACCTGCTTCTTTTCTATCCATTTTAAGTCGCTTGTCTTTCTTGTAATACATCTGACCCGATATCCTTTCTCTAATAAAAGATCGACAAGATGACTCCCTACAAACCCGTTGGCGCCGGTAACAACTGCAATCGGAGGATTTTTCATACTTAAGTTTATTTGTTTTTATTTCGATTAAATTTTAGATTGAACCGCCAAAATTTAAGAAATAATTGTTTTATTCTTAAATTCTTTTATCTACAGGTATTTCCAGGAGGTTTTTTGGAGCTTTTTAAGAAATGTTATGACTTCACCCGGGCCGATGAAGTTAAAGCATTAGGTTTATACCCCTATTTCAGACCTATTGAGGAAAATGAAGGCCCGGTTGTCCAGATTGAAGGGCGTAAAGTTATCATGGCCGGCTCAAATAATTATCTCGGGCTGACGGCCCACCCCAAAGTAAAAGAGGCTGCAATAAAAGCAATTGAAAAATACGGCACCGGCTGTTCCGGTTCCCGTTACCTTACCGGTACTCTTGATTTACATATTGAACTGGAAGAAAAACTTGCACAGTTTTTTGATAAGGAGGCCGTTCTTCTTTTTAGTACCGGCTACCAGACCGGCCAGGGAATTATACCTACTCTCGTTCAGAGAGGTGACTATGTAATAACCGATAAGGATAATCACGCCTGCCTTGTCGCCGGTACGCTTATGGCAAAAGGAGCTACCGCGGACTTTGTAAGGTACAAGCACAACGATATGGATGATCTTGAAAGAGTGGTTAAAAAACTGCCCGCTGATGCAGGAAAACTTATCGTAAGCGATGGTGTATTCTCAACAGGCGGCGAAATTGTAGATCTGCCGAAGTTAAACAAGATTGCAAAGGAAAATGGCTGCAGGATCTTAATAGATGATGCACATTCGGTTGGAGTAATAGGCAAGCAAGGCAAAGGTACGGCAAGCGAGTTTGACCTTGAAGGTGAAATTGATATGACAATGGGGACCTTCAGCAAAACGTTTGCGTCTCTCGGCGGTTTTGTTACAGGAGAATCAAAGGTTATAAATTATATTAAGCATCATTCACCCGCACTTATTTTTAGTGCCTCACCAACGCCGGCGGCAGTTGCGGCTGCATTAGCAGCACTCGAAATTCTTAAAGCTGAGCCTGAAAGAGTAGACAGGCTTATCCGCAATGCTGCTAAGATGAGGAACGGTTTAAAGGATATGGGCTTTAATGTTCTTGACGGCAGAACAGCAATTGTTCCTGTAATTGTCGGCGACGACCAGATTGCTTTCCAGATGTGGAGGATGCTCTATGATGCCGGTGTATTTGTGAATGTTTTCATTTCCCCCGGTGTTCCTCCGGGAAGGCAAATGATGAGAACCAGTTATATGGCTACTCACGAAGATGAACACCTTGATAAAATACTCGATATTTTTGAAGATACAGGTAAAAAACTCGGTTTGATTAGTTGATCTGCCTGATTTCAAAAGTTTATTCTCAGATAATTCACAAGCATACCCCGAAAAGGTATGCTTTCATTTTTTAAATAATGGGTGCAGATATGAGCGATATAAAAATCATCAGGGTTGAGAACCAAAAAGATCTGATGAGGTTTATAAAATTTCCATGGAAAATTTATAAAGGCGATAGTCATTGGGTTCCGCCATTATTAATGGACCGGAAGAAACTGATGAACAAGGAGAAAAATCCTTTCTACCGCCATGCTGAGGCTGATTTTTATCTTGCTGAAAAAAACGGAGAACTTATCGGCAGGATAGGCGCAATCAAAAACGATCTGCATAATAAATATCATAATGACAGGGTGGGCTTTTTCGGATTCTTTGAATGCATAAATGACCAGGAGGCTGCTGACAAACTCTTTGATACTGCCAGGGAATGGATAAGGGAGCATGGTCTTACTGAAATGCGGGGACCGGCAAATCCTTCCAGTAACGATGAGTACGGCATGCTTATAGAAGGATTCGACGATGAACCCCGTCTGCTTATGACTTACAACCCGAAATACTATCTCGATCTCTGTGAAAATTACGGATTGAAAAAAGCAAAGGATCTTTACGCCTACAAGCTTGAAACAGACAAGGTAATAAGTTCCGAAAAGCTCAAACGGGTTGCCGATATTGCTCGCAGACGTTCCGGGATGGAAGTTAAGCAGTTAAATATGAAGGAATTCGATAAGGAACTGGAAAAAGTTAAAGAGGTGTATAATAAAGCCTGGGCTCCCAACTGGGGGTTCATTCCTATGACTGACGAAGAAATTGATGCTATGGCCAAAGATCTTAAACCTCTCGTTGAACCTTCACTGGTACTGTTCGGGGAAATCGACGGCAAAGTTATAGGCTTTGCCCTGGTTATGCTTGACTACAACCAGGTCTTTAAGAGTATGAACGGAAAATTATTTCCTTTCGGATTTATTAAACTCTTTACACAGAAGAAAAAGATTACCTGGAGCAGGATTATTACTCTCGGCATAATTCCGGAATATCAGAAAAGAGGTCTTGATGCAACTTTTTATTACGAGATAGTTACCCGTGCCGACAAGATAGGCATTAACCTCGGTGAGGCAAGCTGGATACTGGAGGATAACGAAATGATGAATAGGGGTGCCAATGTAATGAACGGGGAAATTTATAAGAAGTACAGGATTTACGAAATGCCCGTTTGAATATCTTGCAATTAACAAGGCGCTTATGATGAAATATATTCTGATTTTTATTTTTACTTTCTGTGCGTCTGTGCAGGCACAATATACACCAGGGGATAAAAAGCTGTCGGCAGCCGCCTTCACCAGGAATTTCGATAAAGCTATTACAACAGAATACCTGGAATCGGATAATCCTGAGAAAATCACCGCTGGACTGCTAAGCGTCAGTCAGTCAGAAGATACTGCTTTTGTTCCCTTTATTATTTCAATCCCCGCAGATAAATTCGCTCACGAAATATGCTTCGCTCTGGGAGAACTGGGCACCTGTCAAAAATCAATTGAATACCTTAAGAAGCTTTTTGTGACCGATGGTGAAGACCCGCTTACTAAGTACTATGCTCTAACTGCACTTGGAAAGATTGCAGATAGTTCATTTGCCGCTGAAGTTGCAACTGGCTACAGCAATGCGGAAAGTAAAAATGAATACAATGGAATATCATCTGCTCTGTATTATTTATATTCAAACGCAAAAATATCAGCTGATAAAGTAAGACCGGTTCTTGAGAATGAACTGTATTTTTCGTCCTCCCGCCAATATGAGGCCGCATTTTGTTTATATAGAACAGGACCGGTAAAATCTGAAGAAGAATTAGTCACCAGGACAATAAATAAAATAATGGCGTCCGGTAGTGTTAACAGTATCGCTGGAAGAACTCTTCCCTATTTACTCGGCTGCCTGCGCAAACTGGAATACTTTCCGGATGACTTCAGTCTCATTAATAAGTTAAATAAAACGGAGGATTTTCAGACGCTTGTTGAAGCTGTGAGAGCTTCGTCTTATTATAATTATAAATCAAAAGAGGAACTTGATGAATACCTTAATTTCCTGGACAATGATAATAATAATATAACCAGGGAGGCAGCTTCAGCCGTTAAAAATCTGAAGCTTAATCCTGAGCTTAGAGACTACTTATATCTCAGGTTAAGCGAGGAACTGCATGACGATACAGATATGGAGAAATATACACAGGGGGAACTTTTTCTGAGTTATATGGAACTCTTCCCGGAAGGCTTTAATGACAACCTGGTAAAAGCTATTAATTATAAGATTTCACCGGAATATATTTATAAAATCTGCGCAGCTTATCCCGGTTCGAAAGAAGTAGAAGATTTCCTTGGTGAAAAATATTTTCAGGAAAAGCTGAAAGAAAAGGTAACCATTCTTGAGACTTTAGCAGGATACTACCAGGATGACGATGCAGTAAGACCGGTTTTGTTTGATGCGCTCGGTTCCATTAATCCTTCTTTGATATCAGTTGCCTCTGAAAGCATTGACTCTTCTTTTATTGAAGCACATAAGGATACGCTGTCCGGTTTAATAATTTATCAGACCGAAAAGCATCTGAACGATCCCGATTTTATTGAAAGTCTTATGTCTCTTGAAAATTTAGCCGCAAAGCTCTCCGGTACTTTGAAGCAGAAAGTTATAAAACTTCTTGAGACTTCCAGCCAATATTCCGCTTTGAAATTTGCAGCGGGTCTGAAAGGTGAGCCGTTAAGAAGCATCTCTAAAGACATTGATAATTTCGATACTTACTGGGATTTTGCATTTAAATACAGGGAGGCAGAAATAGTAACAGAGAACGGTTCGTTTACTATTTCATTTCTGCCGGGCTATGCGCCGGTAACCGTGGGAAGCTTTTGTTACCTTGCAGAAAAGGACTTTTTTAAGGGAGTACCTTTTCACCGTGTAGTCCCCGGTTTTGTCATCCAGGGAGGCGACCCTACCGGCACAGGTTACGGCGGTCCCGGTTATGAGATCGTTTCAGAATTTTCCCCTCTTGAATTTAACACAGGCATGGTTGGTATGGCCAGTGCAGGTAAAGATACCGAAGGTTCACAGTGGTTTGTTACTACAGGGAATTACCCTCATCTTAACGGAAAGTATACCATTTTCGCTGAAGTATTAAAAGGGATGGACGCAGTTGATAAACTGACACAGGATACCAGGATTACCGGGATTAACCTTATCCGTTAGACATTGCCTCGTCGTATTTTGCAAGGTGTGCGGGATCTATTTTTTTCAGTTTCTCAAATATTTTCTTGTCCGGATAAGTTTTCAGCCTGTCAATAATCTCACCATACTTCGCATCAAAAAATACCTTTACAAAAACCCCGTTCAGATCAACCTTCTTCTTCAGCTCCGCCAGTGCATCAACCAGCTGAACAATATATTTTTGTCCTTTTGCCGGGTTTTGCTCATACAAGTCTATTCCATAATAATAAACGTAAATAGCTTCTCTGAAAGGCCGGTATTTTTCATTCAGTAAGTCTTCTACCAGTGCTCTCCTGCTGTAAGAACTGCTGTTGCGTTCCCATCCTGTCTTAAAATTACTATTGGCTCCAAGGTTAACAATATCATATGCCTTCGAAAAGTAAGATGTTCCCCCGAGTTCATCCCAGCTATCGCCATCAAAGCCGAGTATAACAAAGGCATAATAATTCAGGAGGCTCGTTACCGATTCAAATACCGATTGGCGGCTGTAGAGCGGCTGGCCTTTTACATACTCAAAGCTCCACGTATTATCATTAATGCTAAGCATTAATGATCTTCTTTCCGATTTAAGTATTTCGCGCTGGCTTGTAACGACTATCTGAGCCTGGTAATGACTTTCATCTGCTGCAGAAGTTACAAAAATGCTAAGTGCACAGGTTATTTTGGGGTACTGCCAGTTCTGATCAGTGAACCTCGTCTGGTTCATATATGTTTCAATTGAATTCGAAAAATCAGACAGAAGATCCCTGCTCTCCACCGGGAGGCTCTCCATATTCACACTAACAGTACAATTTAGTTCCTGGGAATAGAGCAATGAAGTGAAAGCAAAAAGGAGGAGCAAAATTATTTTCATATTGAACTGATATTCTTTTAATAATTATTGATTTAATATATAAAAATCGATATTATCAAACAATAAATCTTCTTTTTTAGGGAACTTGACAGGGATGTTGCAGTTATTCAAGGAATTTTTACTGGTACTGGCTTTCAGTTCAACTATTTGTGCTCAGTACAATCCCGGGGCTAAGCAGGTAGCACTTGCTAATTCGGATGCCGGGCTTGCTGATGATGTTTTCTGTATCTTTACAAATCCAGCCGGTCTTTCTCAAATGAACTGGAGAGAAATCGGGATTTACTACTCCCCCGCTCCTTTCGGTTTTTCTGAGCTTGCGAATGCTTTTATTGCCTATCATGAACCATTAACCTTCGGATCTTTCGGATTCGGCGCCATGACATACGGTTTTGATCTTTATAGGGAATCAAAATTGAATGCCGCTTTCTCCTATAACTATCAGAATAAATTCTTTGCCGGCGTATCCCTTAACTATCATACTGTTTCTATAAAGGGCTACGGCAGTACAGGTTCATTCTATGCTGATGCAGGAGGACTTCTGTACCTGGCTGATTATATCCGGTGGGGTTTCTGTGTGCATAACCTGAACCATGCATCTTTCGGTGATTATGAAGATCAGATACCTGTTATTCTGAATTCAGGGATGAGCATTGATATAATCGACAGTTTTACCCTTAACGCTGCCCTGGAAAAGGATATCCGGTATAACGCAAGTGTTCTCTTCGGAGCTGAGTACAGAATAATAAAATATCTTTCGCTCAGGACGGGTTTTTCGAATGAACCTTCCAGATATACAGCCGGGGCAGGCATACATTATTCTTTTTTAAATTTTGACTATGCAGTCTTTACACATACTGACCTGGGAATAACCCACCAGGCAGGATTAATAATTTCTTTTGGT
>Ga0075280_10000013_pt1 | contig 17580 bp, 16 predicted proteins | sample SF_Rice_10C_0N_4_FD_69780 | JGI IMG/M metagenome (GOLD analysis project Ga0075280, IMG submission 69780) | Rice paddy soil microbial communities from Twitchell Island, California, USA - SF_Rice_10C_0N_404 | ecosystem: Environmental > Terrestrial > Soil > Paddy field/soil | place: USA: Twitchell... | reverse complement strand
ATTTCAAAAAAAGTTGCATCGAGTAAAATTCCATATTTTGCCTTAATTATTCTATTATATTCTACTAAACATTGTTTGCTGCCCCCTCCGCCGATTCCCCATCCAAGAGTGGGGTTATCAGATGCAATAATTTGAAAGCCTGCCAGATAACAGCTATCTTTAATTTCAACTGAAATGTCGTCCCAGGCAGTAATAAATTGCCTGGTATCAATAACGGTGCTATCCATCCCCGCCCCGATAAGCGACAAACCGGGTATCATTACAACCTGCTCTTCATAAACTCCATTTGCTACAAAAATGGTATCGCCGAACGATGAAATATTTATTGCGCTCATAATTGAATCAGCTGCTGTTTCCCAGAAAAGATAGGGAGGGGTGTTGTTGCCCGAATGAGAAACATAGCGGACGGCGGCAATGGAAATGGATGAGTATAGGGCAAAGAGCACAGCGCATAGCAATAGACCTGCAAAGCGGGATTTCCTCCCACTCAACAATGCAAAGAGTAGTATAAATCTTTTCATAAGATCCTCCTCAGAAGGCTTTTGAGATATGAAGTGCCGGTCATCTTTCCTCCCTGTAACCTTTTAATCTGCTTGAAATTACGTAAGGATATTATTATAAGCAATCTTAACGATTATATTCGTTCTCTGCTTATTCATCTCTATTCTTCTCTCTACGACATCGTGCGGCCCTGTGCCTAAAAAACCGAAGCGGCTTGTCTCACGATGAATATTCTAAAAATTATCCCCGGTTTATTTTCTTCGGCCGCAGAGCGGCAGAAACTTCAGTAGTATCGACAGAAAGCTCTGTGGAAAAAGCTGCAGAGCAGCGAAACATAAATTATCTGCTAAATAAGAGAGTCTTTAACCTGAAATTTTAACTTTGATGGAATTGTATTTATGGTATTTTTTGTAAATGATTTTTTGTATTTATTGATTAAATTGAATTCAGTTAATTATAAAAATGATTTCTGTATTTTACCCATAATATGAGAATTCCCGAAACTAAAATAGAAGAAATACGGTCCGCCGCGAACATTGTTGATGTTATCTCGGGTTATGTACAGTTGAGGAAACGGGGACATAATTTCCTGGGGCTTTGTCCTTTTCATTCTGAAAAAACACCATCTTTTACTGTAAGCGAAGATAAGCAGATCTTCCATTGTTTTGGCTGCCATACCGGCGGAAATGTATTCAAATTTTTGATGGAATACGAAAAGGTTTCGTTTATAGAGGCAGTGCAGGAACTAGCTGAAGAACTGGGTATTCCTCTTGAGTATGATCAGAAGGAGTCGGCAGAAAATCAAACCGAACAGGAAATTCTTTATGATATAAATACTGAGACGGCAAGGTATTTCTCCGCCAACCTCCTTAATTCGGATGAGGGGGAGGTTGCATTTAATTACTTCCAGAATAGGAAGATAAAACCGGCTACGATGAGAGCTTTCGGACTCGGTTATGCATTTAACGGTTGGGATAGACTGCTTCGCTTTCTCCAGGAAAAGAAGATTGACCTTGAAAGAGCCCTTCAGCTGGGACTAATTGGAAAGTCTGCCGAAGGAAGATTATATGATAAGTTTTCTTCACGCATTATCTTTCCTATATTTTCTCCTAATGGCAGGGTGGTTGCGTTTGCAGGAAGGATACTTGAGAATAAAGAAGGTGCTGCTAAATATCTTAATTCTCCCGAGTCTGTAATCTATACAAAGGGTCGGATATTGTATGGATTGTCTCACGCTAAAGATGAGATCAGAAGAGTTGATAAAGCCATACTTGTTGAAGGCTATATGGACCTGATTTCGCTCTACCAGAACGGCATTAAAAACGTCGTTGCTGTTTCGGGTACTGCCCTTACGGAAGAGCAGGTCCAGCTTCTATCCAGGTACACTAAGAATGTAGTCTTGCTCTTTGATGCCGATGCTGCCGGCATTAAGGCCGCAATGAGAAGTATAGAACTCTTATTAAAAAAAGATTTTGAGATTAAAATTATTTCCCTGCCCCAGGGTGAGGACCCTGATTCTTATGTTAATAGCTATGGTAAAGAAAAATTTGAAGAACTGATAAAATCCGCAAAGAATTTTCTCGAGTATCAGTCTGAATATTATGAATCTCTCGGCAGGTTTAATGACGCTGCCGGCACCACTGATGCTATCCGCGACCTGGTAAAACCTCTTGCATTGATAAATGATGAACTAAAAGCCAGCCTTTTAATAAAAAATATAGCTAAGAGATTTAACCTCCGGGAAAAACTGCTTGAAAGTGAACTCAACAAAGTTAAATCAGGGCTGAAAAGGCAGTCGGTGGTGGAAGCTGAAAGGCAGCAGAGAAAGGTCAATGAAAAAGAAAAAACCATATTAAAGACTAATAAAGATCTTCCTTCTCAAACCGTAAACCTTGAGAAAGAATTAATTAAGCTTCTGCTGGAAGGTAACCGCGATATAATTGACTTCATTCTTCGTCATATAAAACCAGATGAATTCAGGATAGATATACATCAGAAACTGGCCGAACTTATACATACTGCATCAATGCATGAAGAAGAGCCTAACGCCGGCGGGTTGATTGATAAATTGGAGAGTGAGGATTATAAGTTATATGCAAGGGAATTAACTTTTGAAAAATACCAGATTAGTAAAAACTGGGAAGATATTAATCCGGCTGCGGATTATGAAATTATATTAAAAAAATATGCCCAGGATGCTGTAAGAAAATTTAAATTAAAACAAGTCGAAGAAAAAATTTCCAATCTGAACAATACCCTTTCGGGTTTAACGGATGAAGAAGAAAAAATTGATCTGATGAAAGAAATAAGGGATCAGCAGAGGGAAATACAGCTTATAAGAGAAGACCTGGCAGGTGAGAATGTCAATTATGAAGAGGAATAATACGGACAATAAATTTAGTATAATTCACCGGCTATTTTGGAAATATGCACTATAGACAGGCTAAACACGGCAAATTATTAATCAATATTCTTCCGGATAAATGTGATTTTTGCGGATGCTGCGTTGGAGTCTGCCCGGAAGATGCTATTGAATTAAAGGAAGCAGAGATTTTTATCATAGATTCACGATGCACCAATTGTGCAAAATGCGTCTGGTCATGTCCGATTGAGGTAATCGAATTCAGTCGCGATGGGGTTTTTGCCGGGTAAGCCATAATAGCTGAATTAGTTATTTATTGTAAATTAAGATAATCTCAGGTAAGCATAAATTTCCAGCAGAATGAAAAAAGAGTATGATGTAATAGTTGTAGGGGCAGGACCGGCGGGGAGCATAGCTGCAAGGACTGCCGCTCAAATGGGTGTGTCTGTCCTGATGCTTGAAAAAGACCGCGATGTCGGGTATCCCGTAAGATGCGGTGAGGCGATAAGTAAGGCCGGAGTGGAGGAATTCATTCAACCTGACCCCAAATGGATTGCCGCCTCAATAAGTAAATTTTCCTTCAATGCCCCCGATGGAACAGAAGTTATTTTAAGTTTCGGCGAAGCCGGGTATGTGCTTGAAAGGAGAATATTTGATTATGAATTGGCCAGGACAGCCGCAGAAGCGGGTGCAGATATTTTAACAAGAGCATATGTTAACGGACTTCTTTCTAGTGAAAATCAAGTCTCGGGAGTGAAATTCGAATTTAATGGTGAAGAAAAACAGGTAAAAGCTAAGGTTGTTATAGCAGCCGATGGAGTGGAATCAAGGGTCGGCAGGTGGGCAGGTTTGAAAACTCATATTGATTTCCGAAATATGGAAAGTGCTGTTCAAATTACAGCGGCAAATATTCCCTTAAATAACGATACACTCTATTTCTACTTCGGTAAGGATGTTGCACCTGATGGGTATTTCTGGATCTTTCCTAAGGGGAATAATAAAGCTAATATCGGCCTGGGAGTCAGCGGCCTGGTCGGAAAGAAAAAATCCGCACAATCATTCTTGAATGACTTTATGAAAAAGTATTACCCGGAGGCACCGGTATTAACTACGATCGCGGGAGGTGTCCCCTGCAGTATTACTCTTCCTAAAATCTCCGCTCCCGGTATTTTGCTGGCGGGAGATGCCGCCCGCCAGGTAAACCCATTGAGCGGGGGCGGTATAGCAAGCGGAATGATTGGCGGCAGTATCGCAGGCCGCATAGCTGCTGAAGCAGTAAAAACAAAAAACCCTGATCATATACTGATATATGATAAGGAGTGGGCAAAACGGTTAGGCAAACGACATGAGATTTTCGACAGGATTAAAAACGGTATTTATAATTTCTCAGACGATAAGTTCAATAATATTGCGCATAGTTTTAACAGGGTACCCCCTCAGAAAAGAACTCTCAGGAAACTCTTTACGGCGGCACTTGTGAATAATCCTTCCCTCATCTATGATGTTGCCAAAGTATTCGTAGAGAAAAACTCTAACCCTAAAATATTCTGAACCGTTTTAATATATTTCACCTTCATTCTTAGCGCGGCAAGCCGGCAGCCAAAAGCTAAAGTATTATGATAGAACATTACCGTTCGGCTTTAGCCAACGGACCTGGACCATCAACAAAAATCCAGGCTTTAGCCACATTGCTTGAGATAAATATCTTGACCTAAAAAACAAAAATCTGACTGAGGATACTATACATACTCCCGGTTGAACTTCAGGTCAAAAAAACCTATAATATATTTTCAAAATTTTTATAATGAGCAATTAAAAGCCTGCCTGGATACTGCTTAATATTTCATCAATATATCACCAAAAATACTCGTTCAACCGTCCATGAACCGTCTTTTCCCCGGTATAACAACGTGCTTACTACGGGGGTCATCCGCAGTGAAAATGAAGAAAAAGATGAATTCAGATGCGCAAAAGACCTGCTCGCCGGGAATTTGTTAAAATACTTATTGCTTCTTCAGTTTTTTAAAAATATCTTCATTGATGAAATAACGGGAAATAATATATCCGGGGAAAGAATATGCCTATTACAACATCTCGTACTGGTGAAAATGCTCGTGTAAAAATTGATTTTAGTCAATGCAGCGACTGCGGTCTATGTTCTTTAGTCTGTAAAGACCTGACTCTACAGATGAAGCACGGAAAAATTACGGTTGATGAGAATCCGGTCTTCGGCTGTACTGGATGCGCCCAGTGCGTGGCAGTTTGTCCCGAGGACTGTATCGAAGTTGACGGCCGTACAATTACAATGGATGACTTCTTTCCTCTGCCGGAAGCTAAAACCGCCGCAAATTATGCACAGCTGCATTCTTTGATGTTTAAAAGAAGGAGTATAAGGGACTTTAAAGATAAAGAAGTTGAACAGGAAAAAATTGATCAGATACTCAGTGCAGCCTCCTCTTCGCCGATGGGAATACCACCCTCCGATGTTGAAGTAGTTATTTTCAGGGGAAGAGAGAAGGTGAAGGCTTTCGCAGATGATTTTACTAAATACCTCGAAAAAATAAGATGGATGTTCTCTAATTGGTCTATTCCTTTTTGGAAACCCTTTGTATCCCGCCAGGATTATGGAATGTATAAGTCATTCCTGATGCCGTTAATTAATTTTGTGCTTGAAAGAAAAAAAAAGGGAGAGGACTGGCTTCTGTATAATGCCCCCATGGTTCTGTATTTCTATGGATCGCTTTACTCGGATACTGCCGACCCTTATATCCCGGCAACTTATGCAATGCTCGCTGCGGAATCTCTCGGACTCGGAACATGCATGGTAGGAAGTATACATCCGTTTTTAAGTCACGGCGGTACATCCCTCAAAAAGAAATATAAAATAAATCCTGGGAGCAAAACCGGAATCTTTCTTATTATTGGTTATCCGAAAGTGAAATACCATAAAGGAATAAAAAGAACATTTGCCCGGGTTGTTGAAGCCTGAGAAGTAACCTGCCTCTTGATGTTGAATTCTTTAGTTAGTAGTTGCGCGCGGGTATCGAAACCTGCTTATCTTGACCCAAAAAATAGAAGACTACTGAGGATACTATTACATTCAATTATTCAACGGTTTCACGGACTAAGAAACATTACGCACCTCACCCTAACTGCTTCAAAATATTACCGCTGGGAAGTTCGAACTCTTCAAGGAATTCTGTAATTGAGGTATGTTCATTCAGCGTCTCGTACCGGGTGTGCCGGGGTAGAAAATAATCCCGCCGTTAAAAAGTCACATTTTCAGCCTTTCTGCATAGATGTTCTCGTTTCTACTGGAGGGATAATTTTTTATATTTCTAATTGATCATTTATAAAATGTGATAATTGTTTATTTATATAATAAATCTGATTTAACTTGGAAAAAAATATACTGCAGAACGCCCCCGTTGATATGCTGCCCGGCAGCTATAATGACTTTGAAGATCGGTTTACCTGGCTGCTGACCTTCGAGGAAGATACTGAAGAAATAAATTATTCCGGAAATGTAGCCTTAGTAACCGGATATAATCCTGTTGAACTGAGAGGAATGCGCGGAAAATGGAATAACCTGGTAAATGAAGAGGACCTTGGTCAGGTCAGGAAGACATTTAATGAACTGCTGAACGGCATTTCAGTTAATAGCTGCACTATTGATTACAGGATAGTTAATAAAAATAACGGAATCGTATGGCTGAGAGAATCTGTCAGGGCAGAAAGGCTGCCGTCCGGAAAAATTAAAAGTGCATTTGGAATTGTGCAGGATATTTCCGATCTGAAAAATTCGGAAAGCAGGCTCCTTGAGGAAATCCGGAGACTTCAGGATGCCAATTATTCGCGGGATGATTTTATAGCTATCCTTTCTCATGATCTTCGCTCTCCTTTTACAAGTATACTTGGATTTTCAGAAATTCTGCTTAATGAACCGCTCCCCGAATCAGAAAAAAATGAATATCTGAACCTGATACATTCATCTTCAGTAAAACAGCTTAAATTAATTAATAATTTACTGGATTGGTCGCGTCTCAGGACCGGAAGATCAAATATAGAACCTGCTAAGGTTGATGTAAGGAATGCTATTTATAACTCTGTTTCTGCTCTCACCGGAGAAGCAGTAAGAAAAAATGTTGAGATCAGGGTATATGTTCCTGCATCTCAATATATTGAAGCAGATGAAACTCTTTTCTGCAAAGTAATATTGAATCTCCTGGAAAATTCTATAAAATATTCGGGAGAGAATAAATCTATCGATATTAAAACTTCGGCGTTTAATGATAAATTTATTGAATTCATTGTTAGGGATAAGGGAAAAGGAATTCCGGAGACTAATAAACATAAGCTCTTTCAGATAAATAAAATATTTTCAACACAGGGTACGCACGGTGAGAAGGGTACAGGTCTGGGACTCATTTTATGCAGAGAGATAATTGAAAAACACGGAGGAGATATCTGGTATTTCTCTGAATCTGATGAAGGTTCCGAATTCCATTTTACATTTCCCCTGTTCAGGGAGAATATCCTTATCGTTGGTCTTGATGATAATACTTCTGCTGATGTTAAAAATATAATTGAGGAAGTCAAACCTTCTTTTTCTATAAGGGAATGTCCGAACGGGTTCGAGGCAATTGATGAGATAAAATCTAAAATCCCCTCGCTCGTTATTCTAAAGAATAAAATGCAGCTCATGGATGGAGTGCAGTTTATCGAAATACTGCAGAGTGAAAATAGGACTGCAGGTATACCTGTTTATTTAATCACCGATGATTCTAAGGAAACTGCTGACAGCCGGCATAATAACTTCGGGGTGACAAAAATATTTGACCGGTCTGCCTTAAGTTCAACTCTTAAATCAGAAATTATGTCTATTTAATTTTTATAATATTAAAAGATATACAGAAGGAAATATGGAGGTTTAATTGAATATAGCTGTTGTTGGGACGGGATATGTGGGGCTGGTAACTGGCACCTGTTTTGCAGAAACCGGAAATACAGTTTATTGCGTTGATATTGATGCTGAAAAAATAAAAAAATTAAAAAAGGGAGTAGTTCCTATCTATGAACCAGGCCTTGATATACTGATCGAAAGGAATATCAAAGTCGGAAGGTTGAAATTTACTACCGTACTGGCGGATGCGGTTAAAGAATCAAATCTCATATTTTTATGCCTTCCTACCCCCCAGGATGACGACGGAAGTGCAGACCTTCAATACGTGCTCAAAGTTGCCGATGACCTTGGTAAGATGTTCAGGTCGGATCCCGGCCTCGGCTTCAAAGTGATAATTAATAAAAGCACTGTACCCGTAGGTACAAGTGAAAAAGTTAAGAATGCCATAAAGAAACACAGCCCCGGTTATGAATTTGATGTTGCTTCAAACCCTGAATTCTTAAGGGAAGGAATGGCAGTAGATGATTTTATGAAACCCGAACGTGTGGTGGTTGGAACTAGCAGTCCGAAAACAAAGGATATGATGGAACAACTCTATGAACCTTTTGTCCGTTCTGGCAACCCTATTTATTTTATGGATGAAAAATCGGCTGAAGTAACTAAGTATGCAGCCAACTCATTCCTTGCTACAAAGATATCCTTTATGAATGAAATAGCAAATCTGTGCGAGATAACAGGTGCGGAGGTTGATAAGGTAAGAATAGGCGTCGGTTCGGACTCAAGGATTGGGAAAAGATTTCTGTTCCCGGGGGTAGGGTACGGAGGATCGTGTTTTCCTAAGGACGTTATTGCACTGATAAATACTGCCAAGGAAAACAAATATGATTTTAAGATTCTGAAGTCGGTCTACGATATAAATAAAAACCAGATAATCAGGTTCTTCAAAAAAATTGAAAATCATTATAGCAAAGACCTTGAAGGCAAGACCTTTACGGTATGGGGACTTGCATTTAAACCCAATACTGATGACGTCCGTGAAGCCCCTGCAATTAGACTGATTGAAAAGCTGCTTGAGAGCAAAGTAAAAGTAAAGGCGTATGACCCTGCAGCAATGGAAACCGGCAGGAGGATATTAAAAGATAAGATTGAATTCTGCGAAACCCCTTACGATGCACTCGAAAATTCAGATGCTTTAATTATAGTTACAGAATGGAATGAGTTCAGGACACCCGATTATCAAAAAATAAAAAAGATGCTGAAAAAACCTGTAATATTTGACGGAAGAAATCTTTATGATCTCTCAAAAATGGAAGAGATGGGATTTACATATTATTCAATAGGAAGAAAAGCGGTTATTAGTAAACAGTAATGATTTTGGGAAGAAACACGGACCTCAATGAAAAAAACTGGTTTGCTCTTTATACTAAACCCAGAGGCGAATTTAAAGCTGCGGAACAGCTCGGGTTGAATGAAATTGATTATTACCTGCCCGTTGTTACAAATGTAAAACAGTGGAGCGACCGTAAAAAGAAAATAACAGAGCCTATAATCCGCGGATATATATTTATTAAAGCAGCTGAGAGAGAGAGATTGCTTGCACTCGAACAATACTCGGTCGTCAGGTGTGTTACTGAAAGAGGACGGCCTGCTGTTATACCTGAATGGCAGATAAATAATCTGAAAAAAATGCTTGAGTATGAGGGAGATTTTTATGTAATGAACGGACTCGTTCCCGGGAAGAAGGTCAGGATAAAAGATGGACCTTTTGCCGGTGTGGAAGGTACGTACAGGGAAAATGAAAACGATAAAACAATCTCTGTTTCTATCGACCTGCTAAATCGATCGGTAATTGCTCATTTGCCCAAAGAAAGTATTATTGAAATTATTAATAAATAAAATAGTAATCTCAACAAAATGTTTGATCAGAAAGAATTAATTCTATTAAAGAAGGGGGACCTGTTAAATCACTTTTTAGTTGTTCGGAAGAGTGAGATCAGGATGACGAAGACAAATAAACAGTATCTTTCTCTCGACCTTGGCGATAAATCCCTTACCCTTAATGCAAACATCTGGGATAATTTTGAAGAAATTTCCATAAAGATTAAACCGGGAATTGTCGTAAAAGTTTCGGGCAATATCGATGAATTTCAGGGCAGTGCACAGATTAGAATATCCTCAATAAAGTTAACTTCACCTGCAGATGGTGTTTCCGCGGCCGACTTTCAGGCTCAGTCAAAGCGCGACTTTGATGAAATGAAGAAGGAATTTGCAGAGAGGATGGAGCGGATAAATGATGAAAATCTTAAAAGACTTATGGAGATTATATTTTCTGGCGAGAGATTTGAAAAATATCTGAATGTCCCTGCAGGGAAATTATGGCATCACTCCTATATACATGGTTTGCTTGAACATACTCTTGAAATAATAAAGATCTGCGATTTAATGTGCGATATCCATCCCGAGATTAATCGGGACATTCTCATATGCGGAGCGATGCTGCACGATTTCGGCAAGACAGAAGAGCTTAGTTATAACCCGGTTTTCGAATACACCGATAAAGGAAAATTGCTCGGTCATATCGTGATATCTGCAATGATAGTAAATGAGGAAGCAAAAAAAATAAAAAGTTTTCCTGAGGACCTGAAAGATTGTCTCTTGCATGTTATCCTGAGCCACCAGGGTAAACTTGAATACGCATCTCCTGTGGTACCCAAAACACTGGAGGCAATTGCACTTTACCAGGCTGATGAATTAAGTGCTAAGGTAAACGCATATAAAAATGCAATACTTAAAGATCAGAAAAATGACAGCAAATGGACTAAGTATATCAGTCTCGTCTCCACAGATCTTTTCAATCATGGTATCTCTTCCGAAATTGAAGAGATAAACAAATCACTCTTCGATTAACCCAAAGGTTTAATATGTTTTATTATAAACATTCCCTTATATCATTTTTATGCTTTCTGTTTTTTCTGTCTATTTGTGCTGTAGCGGAAGCTCAGACGGCTGAATCATTAATCCAGGAAGGGGATAAACAGACGGATGAGTTTAATAACCAGAAAGCACTCGAGCTTTATTTAAAGGCAGACAAACTTTCTTCCGGTAACTGGAAGATCCTCTGGCGTATCAGCCGCGCATATGTAAACCTCGGGGTGCATATGCCGTCCACCAACGGCGATGAGGAAGATGCCCAGCTTGCAGTTTTTGAAAAGGCACTCGCTTATGCCGACCGGGCGGTCAGCCTTGCAAAGGATAAGTCGGTTGTGTATGTAAGACGGGCCGTTGTTAATGGAAGAATAGCATTGTTTAAAGGAGTATTTACTGTTGGTGGTGTAGTGAACAAGGTTAAGGAAGATTGTGATAAGGCTATTAAACTTGGGAACGGGGATGATTATAGTCTTGCTCTCGCTCATTATATCCTCGGCAGAACCCATGCTAAAGTAAGTGAGAAATGGGCTCCGGCAAGAGCGGTTTTGGGACTCGGATGGGCAGATAAAGATTCGGCTCTTGTCGAGTTAAAGAAAGCTGTTGATATGTACCCTAATTTCAGAATGTTCTACCTTGAGCTTGGAAAAACTTATCTGGAAGATGATGAATATGATAAGGCAAAATATTATTTGAAAAAAGTAACTGATTCACCCAGGAAAGATCAGGATGATGATCAGGTTCTTGCTGAAGCAAGACAGCTGCTCAAAGATCTGAATGATTAAAAGTTATGGAAATCCTGCAGAGTTTTATAAACCGGCTCCTTGAAGCAAAATCGGTAGTTTTCTTTACCGGTGCTGGTATTTCTGCAGAAAGCGGTATTCCAACCTTCCGTGGAAAGGATGGGATCTGGAATAAACTTAAACCTGAAGAGCTTGCTAATTTCGATGCATTTATCAGGAATCCTGAGATGGTATGGGAATGGTATACCCACCGTAAAAAAATCATTCACGAATCTAAACCTAATCCGGGGCACACAGCGATCGCGGAAATGCAGAATATTTTTGACCGGGTCACAGTTGTCACCCAGAATATTGATAATCTTCACCGCCGGGCCGGCAGCAGAGAGATTTATGAACTGCACGGAAATATCGAGCGGAATTATTGTATTCAGTGCAGAACATTTTATAATGAAGAGCTCCCGATGGAAGGTAAAATTCCTAAATGCTCTAAATGCGGGGGGCTGGTCAGACCGGATATTGTCTGGTTCGGTGAATATCTGCCGCAGGATCAGTTTAGTGCATCGGAAAAGGCTTCAGGAGAAAGCGATGTATTTTTTGTGGTTGGGACTTCAGCAGTAGTATTCCCCGCAGCATCACTGATTTATACTGCCAGGGATAAGGGGGCTTATATCGTGGAAGTTAATGTTGAGGAAACTGAAATTTCTTATCTGGCCGACAAATCCTTTTACGGCGAGGCGGGAAAGATATTACCTTTAATTGCAGAAAGTCTCAGGAACGAAAAGAATCGTTGATTTATTTTTCTTTTAAACCTATTTCCTTACACATCTTTTGAAGCTGACATTGTTCCTCTTCACTCAAAACATTTATTTCTTTTACAATTGAATCGAGATGTTCGGGAAAAATCTTCTTGATGAATTCCTTCCCTGCACTTGTGAGATGAATAATGTAATGTCTGCGGTCAAGTTCACCCCGTTCTCTTTTTACAAAATTTCTTTTCTCAAGGTTGTCGATAACCATGGTAATATTTCCCGGACTCCGGAGAAGTTTATCGCTCAACTCTCTCTGGTTTAATGGCCCCAGGTGGTATAGAGCTTCAAGTACCGCAAACTGACTTTCGGTTAGTGAATGTCTGGAAAGAAAAGGATAAAGCCTTTGATTAAGAGACTCAACAGCCCTGACAAGTTTAATGTAGGTGTTAAGTGCCGTTACTTCTTTCTTTGATCCTTTATGATGTGTTCCCATAGCCTCAAATAAAATAGCTATAGGAAGCTAATGTTTAGTAAAAGAATAATCAAGAATATTATTTTAAATTCTTCTCCTGGGGGTAATTAAACTTAAGATAGCTGTAAATACTACTGCCCCGATAATCGCCCATACAACGGGAAAGCTAACCTCACCCACATTGATGACGAATAGCTCGGGCAGATTCATCTTGTTAGCCAGCCATGTTCCGATAAGTGCTCCTATAAATCCGACGGCTATTGAAAGGAAACAGCCTCCGCTGGAAAATCCAACTAATGCCTGTCCTATAGAACCTGAAATCCCCGCAATGATTAGTAAAATTATGATTTCAAGAAAAGACATTTTTCACCTGTAGTTTTTATACTAAGATAACATCTTCAGATGATGTGAAAGTGTTAGACCTGTCACCCTGTCTTATTAACGGTTTATGAAAAACCGGCAGATAAGAGAAAATACTTATCTACTTATTTGATTTTTCCCTGGTAAAGCTTAGACCTACAAGAAGGAAAATAACAAGAAGAGTAATGGAAAAGATGATTGTCATTGCATCAGAAATAATCTGCATATTATCAGCCCTTAATTAATAAATTGAATTCATTTACCGTAGATAGAGTCAGGTATAATAGATTAAAATTCGTACCAGAATTAATTTGATCTAAAATTGCAAAAAACAGACTTTTACAGCATTTTGCAGAATAATAATGATCTAAAATTGTAATTATGTTTCATATTAAGATTATTCGCTTAATTGACTGCTGCTGACGTCATGTAGGAACTTTCACCTCCCCAACATAAGGCGGGGTTTATGAAGTTCTTAAAAACTTGCAATTTGATTTGCATTCAGCCTTGTAAATTGATATTTCAAATGATGAAAGGAGATTATGGGAAAACTTAACAAGGGTTTTATACAGGTATATACAGGTAACGGGAAAGGAAAAACTACAGCTGCAATCGGACAGGCAGTACGGGCAGCCGGTGCAGGATTGAATTCATATATAATTCAGTTTATGAAAGAATATCCTTATAGTGAATTAATTGCTCTCAGGGCTCTTTCGGATCGGATAACAATTGAACAAAAGGGAGGCGACGACTTTGTTTATAAAAAAGAGCTGCCTTCCGAAGAAGAAAAAATGAAAGCAAGGGATGCTCTTAAAAAAGCTGCCGGGCTTATGCTCAGCGGAAATCTGGATTTAATTATTCTTGATGAAGTACTTGTTACGGTTTATTTTAAATTACTCGCAGCAGATGAGATAATCTCAGTGATTAAGAAAAAACCGCCTGAAGTTGAATTGATCCTGACTGGAAGGTACTGTCCGGAAGAAATTATTGAACTCGCTGATTTAGTTACGGAAATGAAGGAAATCAAACATTATTACACAAAAGGCATTTTATCACGTAAAGGAATCGAATCCTGAAAATCTTGCTCTGGGGCGTCTGATATAAAAGACCGAGATCGGGGCTGGATTAACAGATATGAGTTGAGAAAAATGACTTGCCGCAGCTTTAAAGGTTGTGTGAAAATTTAGAGCTCTCTTCAATCTGCCTAATCTGCGTCCCCTTGCATTATGCCTGCTTCAGCAGTGTATCCCTTATAATTTGAAAATTATTATTTTTACTTTTGAACTTTAAAGACCTTAAATTGGTTATCCATATAAACCGGTGACTTATGATCAGAGAAGTATATTATCTTGACTATTTTAATGGGCTTCTTGAAGGAGACAAAAGCAGGTGCCGTGAAGTAGTCGATAAACTCTTTCAGGAAAAAACAGGTATTATTGAAATTTATACCGGTCTGTTTCAGAAATCCCTCTATCAGGTCGGTAAAATGTGGGATCAGAACAAACTTTCAATAGGGGATGAACACCTTGGGACACAGATTACTGAAGAACTCCTTTATTATTGCTCTTCGAAGATTGTCCCCGGGAGACACACCGGCAAAAAAGCACTGGTCTCCTGCATAAATAAAGAACACCATAAACTTGGGGCCAGGATGGCAGCCGATGTATTTGTTATAAATGGGTGGGAAACTTATTTCCTCGGAGCATCCACGCCTACAAAGGAAATTCTGAAGTATGTCGATTTGAAAAAACCGGATATAGTCGGACTCTCGTTCAGTTTTTATATAAACGTCATTAAGCTTTTAGATGTAGTAAGGGAAATCAAGAGTAATTTTCCTTCCCAAAAAATAGTGCTTGGCGGAAGAGCTGAGCTCAACGGTCATGCAGAAATCCTTACAAAATTCGAAAATGTATTCTATATTAATACGGTCACCTCTTTGAATGACTTCCTGCAGAGAGAATCTGCCGTTTAACAGATTTTTATTGAACTTACCTCCTGAATCTCTTATGTTAATCTCAAATGAAAAATTATTTTCTCAGGTTTTTCAGAATAGTTAATCCTGAAGCGTTAATCTGGATTTCAGGAATCCTGTTGCTTGCCTTTATAAATGTTGGTAATTCCTCTCACTTTACCGTTTGTCCTTTTAGGAACCTTGGTATAGATTTTTGTCCCGGCTGCGGTTTGGGGAAATCCATTCACTATTTTTTGCATCTTCAGATGGAACAGTCGCTGAATGCACACCCTCTGGGAATTGTAGCATTTGCAGTATTGGTCCGCAGGATCTATGAACTCCTGAGAAATTCATTTAATAATCAAAAAACATTTTTCTCACCAAAGATGGAGTATAAATATGATCAATCTTTTACAACTAATGCCTAACCTTGAACCGGAAGAGTTGAACTATATTCAGGGTATGGTAAAAGATTTCAGCGATGATCAGATAAGGCAGTTTGCAAATATCTATAATTCGAGAAGAAAAGATCCCCAGACAATTCTTCTGCTGACGCTTATCGGTTTCCTGGGAGTTTCAGGCGTCCAAAGGTTTGTTATTGATCAGATGGGCATGGGCCTGCTGTACCTTTTTACGGGAGGACTTTGTTTGATAGGTACTATTGTTGACATCGTTAATCATAAACGGCTTGCCGGTGAGTACAACCAGAAAGTAGCTAACCAGGTATCCGGTATGCTTATTAGCTGATATATACTCTTTTTTGGAATTATTAATGCCGGTAAAATAAAACTTTCCCGGCATTTTATTTTAAAACAGGTTTATTCATCATCAAATTGAGTGTGCCCCATTTTACTCGGTAAATTCATATAATTCTCAAACCGGATTTATCCGGTTGACGATCATAGCAAAACCCGCCTATTAACCGCTTCAGCATTTTCTCTGACACTCAGGAGAGATAATAAGTCAGATAATATTTAGTAAAGGTATATCGGTGGAAATCAATTTAATCTGTGTCATCCGCGTTCCATTAGAATATATAATATAAAGTAATCTTGCTTTTAAATTTAAGCTTCCTTAAATTTATTCCCATAATTACTTAAACTCTCAGCTTATGCCGAATATATCAATAGAAGACTACCTGAGTGCTATTTACAAGTACCGGGATGAGTCTGGCAAAATAAAACCAAATATAATTGCCGAAAAGCTTGGTATCTCCAATGCTGCCGTTACCGATATGCTTCGAAAACTTTCGAGAGAAGATTATGTAAACTATGAAAAATACAGGAGCGTAACACTTACTGAAAAAGGCAGAGCCTATGCCAGGAATATGGTAAGACGCCATAGAATATGGGAAGTATTCCTGAATCAGGTCGTCGGTATGCCCTGGGATAAGGTGCACGATGAGGCGCATAGATTAGAACATTCGTCATCGGATGAACTAATAAACCGAATGGAGGAAATGCTGGAATTCCCTGAGTATGATCCTCATGGCGATCCTATTCCTTCAAAGGAAGGTAAAGTTCCTAAACTGAAAAAAAATATTCCGCTTACTTTGCTTAAAGAAGGTGAAAAAGGTAAAGTAATAAGGGTGAACGATTTTGATGAGGGTTTCCTCGTGTATATAGCGGAAATAGGAATAACTCTGAATGAATTAATTGAAATGAAAGCGGTAAGAAACTTTGATAAATCAATGCTGATTCAGGTAGGTAAGAAAGACCGGAATATCAGCCGTAAACTTGCTGAAAATGTTTTTGTTGAAGTGGTTAAGAAATAACAGGTAAGAATAATCTGAACTTTTATGGATAAATCTCTTTCTGAAGTACATTCATCGGTTAAAATTAAACCAACAACCAGCTTCTGGAAAAGACTGCTTTTCTTTACCGGTCCGGCATTCATGGTTTCTGTCGGATATATGGATCCTGGCAACTGGGCAACTGACCTTGCAGGCGGTGCTAAGTTTGGATATTCGCTGATATGGGTGATACTCCTTGCCAATGTTATGGCAATTGTATTTCAGACATTGTCGGCAAGACTTGGAATTGTAACCGGAAGAGATCTTGCGCAGATGTGCCGCGATCATTATCCTAAAGGCGTAAACTATGTGCTATGGATATTGACCGAGATCGCTATAGCTGCAACGGACCTGGCGGAAGTGCTTGGTTCGGCAGTAGGAATGTATCTTCTTTTTAATATACCTCTTTTGTGGGGCGTTGTAATAACTGCATTCGATGTACTGATCCTTATGGTGCTGATGTCCCTGGGAATACGCAAAATGGAGGCCTTCATCCTTGCCCTGGTGGCTACAATAGGAATTTGTTTCGCTTTTGAAATGTTTCTATCGCATCCTGATCTGGCAGGTATTGCAGGTGGATTTATTCCCGGTGCATTAAACGGCGAATCTTTATTCATTTCGCTGGGAATTATCGGGGCTACCGTAATGCCCCATAATCTTTATCTTCATTCGGCACTCGTTCAGTCGCGGAGTATCGAGAGAACAGATATAGGCCTGAAGGAAGCAAATAAATTTAATCTTATCGATTCAGTTGTAGCTCTGAATGCCGCCTTCCTTGTAAATGCTTCAATTCTGATACTTGCCGCTGCCGTCTTCTTTACT
>Ga0075280_10000012_pt1 | contig 17714 bp, 13 predicted proteins | sample SF_Rice_10C_0N_4_FD_69780 | JGI IMG/M metagenome (GOLD analysis project Ga0075280, IMG submission 69780) | Rice paddy soil microbial communities from Twitchell Island, California, USA - SF_Rice_10C_0N_404 | ecosystem: Environmental > Terrestrial > Soil > Paddy field/soil | place: USA: Twitchell... | reverse complement strand
ACCTGAGGCTGTCTTTTAATATCTCCATAACGCAGCAGATTCAGCTGATTTAAATTATAATAGAGCCAGTGCTCATATGGCAGCCCGCTTATTTCATCCTGGTAGTAGCTTGTTATATTGGCTGCAGTATAACTTGTATCAAACTCGGTACGTGAGGGGTTTATTATCTGAACGTCATAATTTACGTCAGCGTTTATTGCTGAAAAATCCCACGACATTTGCGCACCGGGAGTTCCGATATCTATCATCTGAGTGGTTGTATCAGAATGGGCGTTTAAGGTGTTCCCTATATTAAGCCAGCTTGCAACGTCTTCCTGGGTGATAGTTATCTGCGCATAGCCGGCTGTAAAAAACAATAAAATTAATATTAAACTTAGCCGTAATGTACGTTTCATTGCTGAGTTCTCCTTCCTTGCTTGTTCTATTTAATCGTGTCGATTATATAGTAAGCATAAAGTCAGGCTAAGTCAGTTAAGTACATCACTTCACAGTTTTAAGGCAGCTTTTTGATATAAGTCAAGATATGATTCAGCTGCGTTCTGCCACGAATAAACTCTGCTCATACCATTTTTTTGAATTTTCTTCCAGACCGGTTTATTATGAAAAGTATCAATTGCCCTTACAAGGGTTGTGTATAGAGCATGGCCCGAGTAATCCTCAAATGTGAACCCCGTTCCTGTTTCCTCCCCACCTGCGGATTTAACTTCATGCCAGTCCTGCACAGTGTCATTTAATCCGCCTGTTTTTCTGACGACGGGTACCGTTCCATACTTCAGGCTGTAAATCTGGTTTAAGCCGCATGGTTCGTAGAGGGAAGGCATTAAAAATATGTCGGATGCGGCTTCAACCAGATGCGAGATCTCATTATTGTAGCCGATATATACGGCAGCCTTATCACTGTTATTATGCGCAATGGCATTAAACATTTCCTCAAATTTACTGTCCCCGCTGCCGAGCACCATCCATTGGGCCTCCAGGTTCATTAACCGGCTAATGACATCACCTACTATATCAAAACCTTTCTGTGAAACCAGTCTTGATACTATCCCTATTAGCGGGATAGATTCATCAAAGTCAATTTGAAAATGTTCAAGGAGATATTTCTTATTATGTATTTTACCCGAGAGGTAGTCGGGAGTATACCGGAAGGGAATAAGTTTATCATTCGCAGGATCCCAGGTTTTGTAATCAACCCCATTTAATATTCCGTAAAGATCGCTCTTACGGGCTTGCAGAATACTTTCCAGTCCCGCTCCATATTCAGGAGTCAGAATTTCCTTTGCATATGTTGGACTAACTGTATTTATAATCTCAGAAAATAGAATACCGATTTTCATAAAATTAACATCTCCATTCAGTTCAGCCGGCCCCCCGGGGTAAAAGAGATCCTCACGTATCTCTGCTGCAAAGATTGACTTTGAGGAAAAGATTCCCTGGTATCCTATATTGTGAATGGTAAACAGAAAGGCAGTATGCTCAAACATGCGGTCCCATTTATAATTATCCTTTACAAAAAGGGGCAGAAGCCCTGTCTGCCAGTCGTTGCAATGAATTATATCAGGAGCCCATTTCAGGCGCTGCAATACTTCAATAACACCTTTACTGAAAAGAATGAACCTTTCATCTTCGTCGGGATCGTTAGTGTATACCTGCCCCCGGAAGAAATAATGAGGACAATCGATAAAATTAATTTCCACATTTGAGTTCGGAAGTTTTGCCTGGTGCAAATGCATGAACCTGATTGTGCCGTTTACCCTGACAGGTATTTCCCCTATATCCCAGCAGTATTTAATGTCGTATTTGTCCTCATCCACAAAGTTGTACTTCGGCATAAATACCTTTACTTCATTTCCGAGCTTTGCAATGTCCTTGGGCAGGGCTCCGGCAACGTCCGCAAGTCCCCCGGTCTTTGCAAACGGATAAACTTCAGAGGCGGCAAATGCAATCTTCATAAAATCCTTTTAATATGTAGTTGGTATTTATATAAAAATACCTGCAGAATTAAAATCAGATAAAACACAACTGGTACTTTTATAAAAGCGTATAGGTAAAGCCAAGCTGTAACGCTTCTTTAATTTGTGTCTTAACTGATTGATCTTTCTGGTAAATTAAAAGGAAAGAAAGATTGACATTCAGCCAGTCATTTATTTGAGCAACAAAGGCATTATCCCATCTTACATCCCATACGTCCATACTCTCAAACCTCGTAAAGAGTCTCAGGTTGCTTTTATATAGAAGATTCTGCTGAAGAGTAAACTCGGCCGTGGTAACAGATTCAAGACCGGTTTCCACTTTTGATTTTTCTATCTCCGGCGTTGAGGGATCGTCAGCATATTGATTGAATTTCCTGGTAAAGGTTTCCTGTACAGCAAACCCCAGCCTTGTTGTAAAACTCTCCAGCTTATCGTAGGTAAAACCAATACTCTGAGTCACATACCCGGGATCAAAAAAGCCGGCAATTGCATAAGTGCTGTCGGCATCATACTTATAGCCGGTAGCCAGGGCGCTTCTCACAATATTACTTACATACGGATCGATAGCCCAGCCAATGTTGTAAGACAGAACACTTTCCAGGTAAAGTTCATTATCTGTTGTCCGGTAATCCTGATCGCCGAGTTTTGTCCTTCCATAAGCCAGTTTGAGATCGTTCCTGAACTTCCAGGATTCGGTATAATATTTTAATCCCCCGGTTCCAAGGAATGAAACAGCAAGCGTATTTTCTCCTCCCTGCGACCAGTTGCTTAAGGCTACCTGGCTTAGATTTATCCCAACTACCGCTAAGGGCGTCCAGCTGTATAATTTAACAGAGTCTTCCTGTGCAAAATTAATTCGGGATAGAAAGATCAGGCTGATAAAAAGAATGGTAAATTTAACTTTCATTTTTTTATCCTTATTTTTATTAGAGAAAAATTTTGGGAAATCTATCTATGAATATAAAGAAAAACGGCATTTCCATTTTTGTCGAGGGCGATGAAGGAAAAACCCCTGTCCTTTTTGTACACGGATTTCCTTTTGATCACCGGATGTGGAACAACCAGGTAAGCAAATTAAGTTCAAATTATTTTTGCGTAACATATGATATAAGGGGATTGGGCGATTCTGATCCGGGGGATGGTCAGTACACAATAGAATCGTTTGTTGACGATCTTGAAATGGTTGTTAAAGAAATGGTGATCTCCTCACCGGTGCTCTGCGGATTTTCAATGGGCGGGTATATTTCATTAAGGGCTGCAGAACGGCTGCAGAGTAAATTAAGCGGATTAATACTGTGTGATACAAAATCCGGAGCTGATAATAATGAAGGTAAAATAAACCGGGCGCTCGGTATAAAAAAAATCAATACGGAAGGGGCTAAGAGATATGTGGAAGATTTTATACCGAATTGTTTTTGTGAATATTCTCTTGAAAATAAAAAGGAACTGGTAAAAGACTTAATTTTGCGTTCCGGATATTTTTCTGCCGCGGGTATTAAGGGATGTCTGCTTGCTATGGCGGGAAGAACAGATACGACGGAATCTTTATCAAAACTCGAAGTTCCTGCGCTGGTTTTATGCGGCGAAGAGGATAATCTGACACCTCCTGATGTAATGATGGGGATGTCTGATAAAATCCATAACTCTGAATTTTATATTATCCCGAAAGCCGGACACCTTAGTCCCCTGGAAAATCCTGATGCAGTGAATAAACACATTGAAAATTTCCTCAGAAAAGTGAATAAAAAATGAAAGCTGTGATTGTTAAAAAACCTGGCAGCGCCGAAGAATTGGAAATCGGAGAGGTTGAAACCCCGGTACCAAAAGAAGATGAACTGTTAGTGAAAGTTTTTGCGGCAGCCATAAACAGGGCTGATATTCTTCAGCGTGAGGGTAAGTATCCTCCGCCGGCAGGAGCAAGCGAAATTCTTGGACTGGAAATAGCGGGAGAAGTTTACTCGGCAGGAAGTAAAGTTAAGAAATGGAAGAAAGGCGATAAGGTCTTTGGACTGCTGCCCGGAGGCGGATATTCTGAATATGCTGTGATCAATGAGTTAATGGCAAATCCCATTCCGTCAGGCTTAAGTTATGAAGAAGCTGCAGGAATACCGGAGGTTTTTTTGACGGCTTACCAGGCCATAGTCTGGCATTCAAAATTACAGAGCGATGAGAAAATATTGATCCATGCCGGCGCTAGCGGCGTGGGAACAGCTGCAATCCAGATTGCTAAACTGATCGGGGCAGAAATTTTTATTACCGCGTCTAAAGAAAAACATAACATCTGCAGGGAATTGGGGGCTGATCATACTATCGATTATAAATCTGAAGATTTTGCGGAAAGCATAAATGAATTAACACATAACGGCGGAGTTGATGTGATAATTGATTTTGTAGCCGGCCCGTATTTTAGTCGAAATCTTAAGTCCTTGAGGAGAGACGGCAGACTCGTTATGCTCGCGACCCTTGGAGGAGGTAAAGCTGATGATGCCGATATCCGCCAGATACTTGTTAAAAGATTGACTATCATCGGCTCAACATTAAGATCGCGTTCAGTAGAATACCAGGTCAGGCTTAACAGGGATTTTATGCTTTTTTCAGAAGAGAAATTTGAAAAGGGATTATTAAAACCGGTAATCGACAGGGTGTTTGACTGGAAAGATGCCTCTGATGCCCACCTTTACATGGAAGCAAATAAGAATACAGGCAAAATAATCTTGAGGATATCAGGCTGATTATCCTTCTCTATAATTACAGAATCGTCAGGCAAGAAGAAGCAGAGATGAGAGAATCAAAAGAATGTATAACCAGATTTTTCTCATTACACACCTCAATTATTTTCTGATATATATTATGGCTCTTTACGGAAAGAATTACTGATAGAAAATAAACTATTTTTATATTAAATAAATAAAAAATTTTGCTGTAGACGCTCTTGTGTGATTAAAAATAAGCATCTTCTTCTTTATGTAATCCCGGAATGTGACACCGACATTTTGTCAGATGTAAAATTTCTCATCACTTAAAAAGTAACTCTTCAGGCTATTTTCGAAGCGTCTCATTTTGAGTCCTTCAGGCCTTTAAAAGGCCTCTAACCGGCCTCAAAAACCGGTACAACTACTGCGACTGACATTTTGTCAAAACTGTTGAAGATTTCTATAAATATCGTCGATGTTTTTTCTTTGAACTGGATTTATATTAACACGGTCTGACCATGATGTTAGTTCAATACCGTTCTGAATTAATCCTATGTTCTCATCAGATAAACCAGGTTAAAAATCGTAAAGTTTCCCCTGATTTATCTTCAAAATATTTCAATAAAAACAAACAGAGTAGTTTTTATATTTCCCGTTCTCATAATTAAATTTTGCACTGAAAAACATATCCTGGTATAGCCAGTCAAGAAAAATTTTATCCCCCTCCCAGAGGTTCAGTTCAGTAACTCTATCATTTGGAATCCATTCAAGTCTGCCTTCGGGGGAATCTATTAGATTTCCTTCAAAATCATCCGCGGTAAATATAAAGACGTACCAGTCATCAACCCCGTCAAAGTGGGGAAATGTAATAAAACCGTGCATACGGGGAGATTTTACAGTTAATCCGGATTCCTCTTTGATTTCTCTTACGGCACATTCTTCCGGGCTTTCCCCTTTCTCAAACTTACCGCCGAGACCATTCCATTTTCCTTCGTGATAGTCGTTTTTCTTTTTGGTACGATGTATCATCAGTATGGTTTCGTTTTTTTTATTCATAACATAGCATAAAGTGGCAAGTTTCATTTATTTTTCCGTTGTGAATTTATATTGATATTGATAACTCATCAGACTAATTTATGTTATCTGTAGAGAAATAAAAAGTGTGTCCTAAATCTAAGGGAAAATATTATTTCCAAATTAAATTTATTTAGGCTTTGCACTTTAAATTATTTTGAAAATATTTGAATATAACTTTTGGTTATATTTTAAAAACAAGGAGACCCATAGTAATGACTGCTGAGATGAATTTCTCCGAAGAATTTCCACCCGACTCCTTTGAGCATTCCCGGGAAGCGGAAGATGAAAGAGTTAAGGCATTCTTTGCTTCACGGAAAGACGAAGAAGATGATGAAGACGAAGAGGAGGATGATGAAGAGGGGGATGACTACTACAATAATGATGAAGATGAAGAGGATGTAGAAGAGGAACCGGATGAAGACATTGTAGATGAAGAGGAAGTCTATGAGGAAGACTTCGATTTTGAAGAAGATGAGGACGATGATTTATTCGATGATGACGAAGTTCCTTATAATTAATACCCCAGGTAGAGGTCTTTCATCAGGTAATTTTTAACATAGTCGGTTACTCCATCTTCTAACGAAAAGATCTTATTGGAATAACCGGCTTCTTTTATTTTAGATATTCCGGCTTCTGTAAAATACTGGTACCTGTCTGCTATTTCCGCAGGCAATTCAATGTATTCTATATTTATCGGCATGTTCATTGCATTGAATATAGAGGTAACCAGGTCTTTCCAGGTTCTTGCTTTTCCTGTCCCGACATTGTAAAGTCCTGGGGAATTATTATCAAGGAAGAACAGTGTCATATCAACGGCATCTTTCACATAGATGAAATCTCTCATCTGTTCACCGTCTTTATATTCCGGGTTCATCGATTTAAATAACTTCACTTTGCCTGTATCCCTGATCTGTTCAAAAGCTTTGTGAACAACACTGCGCATATCACCTTTATGGTATTCATTCGGCCCGTATACATTGAAATATTTTAATCCGACGATCTTATCGAACCAGCCCTGTTTTTCTGCTTTGATATCAAAAAGATTTTTGGAATAGCCGTACATATTTAGCGGACGGAGAGAGGCGGACAGCGCCGGACTGTCATCAAATCCTGATGAACCATCCCCGTATGTTGCTGCAGAAGAAGCATATATAAAACGGATATTTTTCCGCAGGCAGAATTCAGCTAACTTCCTTGTGTATTCATAATTGTTAACAAGTAAGTGGTCGGCATCTTTTTCCGTGGTGGAGGAGTTTGCTCCCATATGGATCACTGCTTCAATATCAAGGTCAAGGCGATCCAGCTTTTCAATGAAAACGAGCTTATTCATAAAATCAGAGAAATTCAAAGGGACAAGATTTTTCCATTTATCAGTCAGGCCCAGCTCATCAACTATAAGAATATCCGATTTCCCTCTCTTATTAAGATGCCGGATTACAGCGCTCCCTATGAAGCCTGCCCCGCCTGTAACTATTATCATATAATGCCGATTATGTTTTTAAATAGGATTTATAATAGAAAGCAATTTAGTTATATTTGGATACTTTATAAAGCTATCGGCTTATACAAAATATTATCACTCACTAATAAATTCATTCATTTCTGAAATGACGGAGTCAAAAATTAATATATTGAAACAACTGCTCAGGGAAAGAATTCTTGTTTTCGATGGTGCAATGGGTACCTTAATTCAGCAGCATAAACTTACTGAAAAGGATTTCCGCGGTGAAAGGTTCCTTCGCCACCCTAAAGATTTAAAGGGAAACAATGAAATTCTGAATCTGACCAGGCCTGATATTATCACGGATATTCACAGGGAATATCTCCAGGCCGGCGCTGATATAATTGAGACGAATACTTTTAACGGTACAGAGATATCTCAATCTGATTATGGAACGGAAAATCTTGTTTATGAAATAAATTTTGCTGCAGCAAAAAATGCAAGAACAGCTGCAGATGAATTTATTAAAAGAGATCCTGCAAAACCAAGGTTTGTTGCCGGGAGCCTGGGCCCGACAAACAAAACACTTTCACTCTCTCCTAAAGTAAATGATCCCGGATTCCGCTCTGTCACGTTTGGTGAAATGGTAAAAGCCTATTACAACCAGGCAAAAGCGCTTATTGAGGGAGGCGTAGATATTCTGCTTATTGAAACCATATTTGATACGCTTAATTCAAAAGCTGCAATTTATGCCGTTGAGGAATACTTAAATGAAGCTAAGAAAGAGATACCGCTTATCATTTCGGGAACCATAGTTGACTTAAGCGGAAGAAATCTTTCGGGTCAAACTACGGAAGCCTTCTTTATTTCTGTTTCTCACGCCAAAAATATTTTAAGCGTCGGCTTAAACTGCTCTCTCGGGGCTGTACAGATCAGACCGTTCCTTGAAGAGCTTTCCCGGATTGCACCCTATTTTGTTCACGTTTATCCGAATGCAGGACTGCCGAATGAACTGGGGGAATATGATGAAACGGCAGAAATAACTTCGTCATTATTAAAGGAATTCGGAGAAGCAGGTTTTTATAACCTTGTAGGTGGATGCTGCGGTACAACTCCCGAACATATTAAAGCTATCGCCGGGTTTGTGGCTGATATTAAACCGCGTCAAATTCCTGAAGTGGAGCCATACTTAAGGTTAAGCGGGTTGGAGCCGGTTGTCCTGCGTCCCGATTCAAATTTTATGAATATAGGCGAAAGAACAAATGTTACAGGGTCAAAGAAATTTGCCAGGCTCATTAAAGATGAGAATTATGAAGAAGCCCTGTCGGTAGCCCGCAGCCAGGTGGAAGGAGGCGCCCAGGTTCTTGATGTAAATATGGATGAAGGTCTGCTTGAATCGGAAATTGTAATGGCAAAATACCTTAATCTCCTTGCGGTTGAACCGGATATTGCAAAACTCCCGATTATGATTGACTCATCTAAATGGAGTGTTATCGAAGAAGGTTTAAAATGTCTGCAGGGTAAAGGCATCGTTAATTCGATTAGTCTTAAAGAAGGAGAGGAAACATTCAGGCAAAGAGCAAAGAAAATACTTCAGTACGGCGCTGCAGTAATTGTAATGGCTTTTGATGAAAAAGGACAGGCAGATACTTTTGAAAAGAAAACCGCGGTGTGTAAACGGGCTTATGATATTTTGGTGGATGAAGTTGGATACCCGCCCCAGGATATAATTTTCGATCCGAATATTTTAACCGTTGCTACCGGAATAGAAGAACATAATAATTATGCGGTGGATTACCTAGAAGCTGCCCGCTGGATAAAACAAAATCTTCCTTATGCCAAAGTAAGCGGCGGAGTCAGCAATATATCGTTCTCTTTCCGCGGTAATGATGTTATCCGTGAAGCAATGCATTCGGCATTCCTTTATCACGCTATAAAGGCGGGGATGGATATGGGAATCGTTAATGCAGGACAGCTTGAAATCTATGAAGAAATTCCCAAAGATCTGCTGCAGCTGGTGGAAGATGTTCTGTTAAACAGAAGACCCGATGCCACAGAGAGGCTGGTGGATTTTGCAGGGAATGTTAAACAAAAGGGAAAAGCTGAAGCAAAAAAAGATGAATGGAGGAACGCTCCTGTTCATGAGAGATTAAAGCATGCCCTCATAAAGGGTATTGTCGATTTTATTGAAGAGGACTCCGAAGAAGCGAGGAAGATATTTAATAAACCTATTGAGGTTATTGAAGGCCCCCTGATGGATGGAATGAATGTCGTAGGAGATTTATTCGGTTCCGGGAAAATGTTTCTACCGCAGGTTGTGAAAAGCGCGAGGGTAATGAAGAAAGCGGTTGCATATTTGATTCCCTATATCGAAAAAGAGAAAGAAGAAACAAAGGATACGCGTGAGGCAGGAAAAATTGTGATGGCAACCGTAAAAGGAGATGTTCATGATATCGGGAAAAACATAGTAGGAGTTGTCCTTGGATGTAATAATTATAATGTAATCGATCTCGGGGTTATGGTGCCGGTGGATAAGATCCTTCAGACTGCCGAAGATGAGAAGGCCGACGTAATCGGACTCAGCGGATTAATAACTCCGTCTCTTGATGAAATGGTGTACGTTGCTAAAGAGATGGAAAGAAGAAAATTAAAAACACCATTGCTGATCGGCGGCGCTACTACATCAAAAGTTCATACTGCAGTCAAAATTGCACCGAATTATTCAGGACCAGTCGTACACGTTCTTGATGCTTCGCGAAGCGTCCCGGTTGTAAGCAGTCTTATAAGTCCTGATGCAGCTGTCGTTTCAAATTTTGTTGAGCGGACAAAAACAGAATACTCAAACGTCCGTGAAATGCATAATAAAAAGAAAGGAGAATCAAATCTCCTGCCTGTTGCAGATGCAAGAAAAAATAGGCTGAAAACTGACTGGATGAAAAGCCGCATCGTGATGCCTGAGAAACAGGGATTAACGGTACTAAATGATTTCCCTCTCGAAAAACTGAAAAGTTATTTGGATTGGACGCCCTTCTTCCTTACCTGGGAGATGAAGGGAAAATACCCGGCAATATTTGATGACAAGAAATACGGCGGTGAAGCAAAAAAATTATTCGATGATGCAAATGTTCTGCTTGATAAGATTATAAAAGAAAAACTGCTTATTGCTAATGGAGTTTTTGGGTTATTCCCGGCTAATTCTGTCGGGGATGATATAGAAGTCTATACCGATGAAAACAGGAAAGGAGTAAGGAGAGTTTTTCATACGCTCCGCAGCCAGACCAGGAAATCGGATAACCTGCCGAACCTCGCACTGTCTGATTTTATTGCTCCGAAAGAATCCGGAAGAATCGACTGGGTTGGTGCCTTCGCAGTGACTGCCGGGATCGGTACGGGTGAGCTCGTAAACAAGTTTGAAGCTGATCATGATGATTACAACAGTATTATGGTTAAGGCACTGGCAGATAGACTGGCGGAAGCCTTCGCTGAATGTCTCCACGAACTTGTCCGTAAAAAATACTGGGGCTATTCTCCCGAAGAAGAATTTGAAAATAATGATCTGATAAAGGAAAAGTACCAGGGTATACGTCCCGCCCCGGGTTATCCTGCGCAGCCGGATCATACGGAGAAGACAATCATTTTTGATTTGCTGGATGCCGAAAAGAATACTTCTATAAGACTGACCGAGAACCTTGCTATGTATCCTGCCGCCTCGGTAAGCGGTTTGTATTTCGCTCACCGGGAGGCTAAATATTTCAACGTGGGCAAAATAGGTAAGGACCAGGTGCTGGATTATCACAAGCGGAAAGGAATGAGTCTTGAGGAAACGGAAAGATGGCTGGGTCCCATATTGAATTATGATATTTAAGTCTTATGGATGTAAATAAGTATTTAGATAGAATCCACGTTAAATCAATTATAAAACCCGACCTGGAAACACTCCGCCTGGTGCATCATCAGCATTTATATACCATACCATTCGAGAACCTTGATATCCACTCAGGCAGAAAAATCATTTTAGATAAAGAGAAGCTTATTCATAAAATCATAGATGAAGAAAGAGGCGGTTTCTGCTATGAACTTAACGGAGCATTTTATGAATTACTGAAGGCGACGAACTTTAACGTTAAACGTATCTCTGCAGGTGTGTACAGCAAAGGGGGAAAATTCAGTCCTGATTTTGATCATATGGCATTGATAGTCAATTTAAAAGATGAACATTTTCTTGCCGATGTCGGTTTCGGGGATTCCTTTATAGAACCCATCAGGTTTCAGTTGGATATAATTCAAAAGGATCTGAAAGATTATTTCAGAATAACTAAATCGTCAGAAGACGATTATTTTATCCTCAGCCGTTCAGCAGATGGTATAGAATTTATTCCGCAGTACAGGTTTACAACCGCTGAAAGAGAATTGAGTGAATTTCACGAAATGTGCGTTTATCATCAGACATCTCCCGAATCTCATTTCACGCAGAAAGTAATCTGCAGCATAGCTGTACCGGACGGCCGTATCAGTTTAAGCGATCTTAAACTGATCATCACAAAAAACGGGAACAAAGACCAGAAAGATATTTCCGAAAACGAAATCCCCTCCATCCTGAAGAACCACTTCAACATTTCGCTTCAAAGCAGATTGATTATCCCTCCTGATCTTTCAAAAAAAAGTTAGACCGATCACCTACAAGGTTTATTAATAATCACATATTAATTATTCAATCTGAAATTCAAGAGAGTTAATGAATTTTTTCCATGTTGTATCTGTTTTAATTGTTCTTTCTGCGGCCTTCGGATATATCAACTACAGGTTCCTGCGGCTCCCGCATACGATCGGAATGATGCTTATTGCGTTGATAACTTCGCTTGGTTTAATCGGACTGGGGTACCTTAACATCGGGTTTAAGCAGGAAGTAGTTGATGCCTTAAAGGGAATAGACTTTTCATACGTGCTGCTAAATGTTATGCTCAGCTTCCTTTTATTTGCGGGGGCAATAAATGTCAACTCTAAAAAGCTGCTTGAACAAAAATATCCGGTCATGATCTTTGCCACGCTTGGGGTAATAACCTCGACTTTTATCGTTGGCACCATCTTCTATTATTTTATGGAATTAATAAGCATTCATATTGATTATATACATTGCCTGTTGTTCGGGGCTCTTATTTCTCCCACAGATCCGATTGCGGTGCTGGGAATATTAAAAGAAGCAGGAATTCCCAAAAGTCTCGAAGTAAAGATCACGGGGGAATCGCTTTTTAACGACGGCGTAGCTGTTGTTATATTTCTAAGTCTTTACCAGGTTGCAGAAATAGGAATTGCAAACCTCTCAGCTATCGATGTAGGATTACTATTTCTTCGTGAAGCTGCCGGAGGGATCGTGCTTGGATTCGCTCTCGGTTACGCAGGGTTCTATCTTCTGAAATCAATTGACAATTATAAAGTGGAAGTCGTTATTACCCTTGCGATTGTTACTGGAGGATATTCGCTGGCAGAGATAGTGCAGGTTTCAGGACCATTATCGATGGTAGTTGCCGGCATAATTACCGGCAATAGGGGAAGACGGTATGCAATGTCGGATACAACCCAGTCATATGTTGATAAGTTCTGGGAAATGTCGGATGAAATACTCAACGCCCTTTTATTTATGCTTATAGGATTCGAGTTCCTTGTCATAGACCTCAAGCCATTTTATCTGCTGCTTGGTTTGTTCGGAATCGCAGTAATCCTTTTTGCAAGGTTTATTTCAGTAGGAATTCCTGTGCAGGTAATGAAACATACATTTACCAAACATAGCATTTTAATATTAACGTGGGGCGGACTTCGCGGCGGCATCTCCGTTGCACTTGCACTGTCGCTTCAGCCGGATATGCATAAAAGTTTTTTTGTTGCAGTAACCTACATCATTGTGCTTTTCTCTATAGGAGTCCAGGGCCTTACTATCGGCAAGCTTGTAAAAAGCCTCAAGTTTGAAGTCAAAGAAGAAGAGCAGGAGCAAAAAAAAGAAAAGCGAAGAGAAGAAAAGAAGTGATACAGACATCGTACAGCAACATCACCTGTCTGCCGGTTTATCTGCCGGAACGAATTGCAGGTTTGGCAGGCAGCCTTACGCTTACACTTGTTCAACGCTTAAGTATATATTCTATCCTATCAAGTCTGCCGTCGATTAAGGGGTTCGGGAGAATGTTAAATATTTTACACAATAAAGGATAGATATCAATATTATCGATTGTTCCCACCCGGTAATTATTTCTAAAATCGGGACCAACAGCATAGAAGATTCCGTTCATATCCATCCAGTAATTATCATAGCCATGGTTCCCTTTGCTGCTGTATTTTTTATGGCTCTCGATAGACTTATTTGTCTCCAGGCTCCATCCGTTTTCTGCAATGATTACTAATCTGCTTATTAAAGGATTATCTGAAAAATGAAAATACCCGGGAACATCTTCTCTTTTATAAACCTTGTAATGATTTTCATTCGTTTTAAGCCGGGTGTAAATATCATTTAAATTAGTATCCGCCGGTTCTATCATCATAAAAGGACCGTTATCGTTTTGTTTATATTTTAATCCTTCAAGGATGGCTTCAAGGTTGACTGTTTTTTCATCGCTTACATTTGTCATGCCATGATCAGAGACTACTATGATATCCGTGCTATCTATCAGATTTATTTTCTTTAATTCTTCAAAGTAATAACCGAGAATGCTGTCGAGCTGAGCAATTGCAAAATCGGTTTCTTTTGAATCGGGTCCGTATTTATGTCCGTATGTATCCGTGGCATCAAAGTATGAAGTGATAAAATGCGGCCGCTTATCGTAAGGGAGTTTCAGCCATTCCATTACCCCGTCCACTCTTTCCCTGTAAGGCTTCAGATGCACATATTTATAATAATAGGAGGGGTGCCGGTATTCAAGCAGCACTTCCGAGCCGGGCCAGAAGTAGCTGGCGGTTTTGATTCCCTGCCTCTCTGCTGTTTCCCAGAAGGCCTCGCCTTTATACCACCTGGCATTTTTAACTGCATTGGAGTCGGTGAATGAATAATATGTATTGGTAAAATAATCCCGGAATCCGTTTGAGATGATGCCATGGTGTTCAGGGTACATTCCGGTAATAATTGAGATGTGGTTCGGGAAAGTCTTGGAGGGAAAACAGGGTCTTAACGATTTAGCAGAGACGCCATGTTCCCGGATGTAATCGAAATTCGGAGTAATGCCCCGGTCGACATAGTCCCATCTGAATCCATCAAAGCTGATAAGGATGACATATGGACGTGAGGCTGCCTGCAGTCCGGAAAACGATAAAAGAATTATTAACAAGAATGATTTGAAGATTCGTCTCATTTAAATATCCGCTTCTAAAATATTACCTGTGTGAACTTAAAAATAAAATTGGTTAAATTGTAAACCATATCCGCTGGAAATTGTTAATAAATTATTAAAATCAGAAGAGATTAATGAATAAAACCGGTGTATTGTTGATTCAGCTGGGGACGCCCGACAGTCCCTCTGTTCCCGATGTCAGGAAATATTTAAGGGAGTTCCTGAATGATGCAAGGGTTATTGATATTCCCTGGATTGCCCGGAAAATCCTGGTGAACCTTATTATAGTGCCTTTCAGGGCGCCCAAATCTGCAAAGATATACCGGAAGCTATGGACGGATAACGGTTCACCTCTTCTGTACTATAGTGTCAGTCTGCAGAATAAACTTCAGAAAATGATGGGGGAGAATTATGAAATTGAGCTGGCGATGCGGTACCAGAGCCCCTCTATGGATGATGTCCTCGAAAAAATGAGGAGAAGGAATTATGACCGGATATTGATTCTTCCTCTGTTCCCACAGTATGCTTCGGCAACTTCCGGTTCGGCTGCCGATAAGGCAATGAAAATTATCAAAAAATGGTGGGTAATACCGGAAGTAAAAATGATTACCCAATTCTGGGATGACGAGGGATATATAAATTCATTTACTGAGCGGGGTAGACAGTATAATATTAATGAATATGATCACGTGCTTTTTAGCTACCACGGACTCCCTGTGCGCCACGTTGATAAGGTATACATCGATGGCAAACCATGTTCAGACCATAATTGTGAAAATGAGATCACCGAAGAGAATAAGTACTGCTATAAGGCCCAGTGTTATGCAACAACTAGGACGCTTGCAGAAAGATTAAGCATTTCCCCGGAAAAATATACCGTCTGTTTTCAATCAAGACTTGATAAAGACTGGCTTACCCCCTTTACCGATAAAACGATAATAGATCTGGCAAATAAAGGGGCGAAAAAACTTCTTGTATTTAGTCCGGCTTTCGTAGCTGATTGTCTTGAGACTGTAATTGAAATAGGAGATGAATACCAGATCCTCTTCAAAAAGCATGGCGGAGAAAACATCCAGCTGGTTGAGAGCCTTAACGACGATGATAGGTGGGCGGCTGCTGTTAAAAATATTATTGAGAAAAATATATAAGCATTCCGGTAACTTTCGCCGCATGGTTCGATCCCGCCCAATTCCAGCTGTAATGCGTGGTTCGCCATACAACCATACAGTCATACATAAATTACTATTCCACGAAACTTTCGCTCCGTGGTTCGATCCGCTCAATCCTCAATTCGTAATTCGCTAAATTCTTCCCCCATAGATATTATCTATGAATTCTATCGTAATTATCTATTTGATTTATTTGCCTGTCCCGTATATGTTAAGCATAAGTTTTTACTTTTGGTTTCTGCTTCGTCGGAATAGGCATTTGAATGACAAGACAGAAATGACCGGCATAAAAATAGAATAAGGTATGATATATCAGGCTTAGATTAAGCTGGTTTATGGGAGAGCACCGCTCTCCCATTTTTATTTCACGATCTAATGGCTAAGGCAGTTGATTAATGAGGGCATAGGGACTATAAAACTAAAATTATCGGCCGTTATTTTTGAACGTTTACCAGGACTCTTCCTTTTATTTTTCCCTGCAGAATTTCTTCGATCTTTTTATTCGTTTCTTCAAGAGAGCACTCCTCATACATAACCCTAAGGTTTTGCGGTTTCCATTCGTTAGCAAGTTTTTCCCACATTTTCTCTCTTAATTCTATTGGGGTTTTCTCTGAGTTAATTCCAAGAAGACTGATCCCCCGGAGTATGAAAGGGAATACGGTCGTATTAAGTTCAACAGAAGCTGCATTGCCGCAGGCAGCAACAACACCCCACTGCTTCGTTGAAGCAATGGCCGTAGAAAGTATTTCTCCGCCCACATTATCTACAACACCGCTCCATCTTCCCGAAAGCAGAGCTTTCCGTGATTTATCGATCATTTCATCCCTGGAAATGAGGGAAATTGCCCCGATTTCTTTTAAATAGTTCTCCTGGTTGGTTTTCCCTGTGCCGGCAACAACTTTGTACCCTTGCTTTGCAAGTATTGCTGTCGCCATTGATCCGACTCCTCCTGAAGCGCCTGTTACAAGGACTTCCCCTTCTTTATCAAGACCGTTTTCTTCCATTCTGTCAAGGGCAAGTCCAGCAGTCAGCCCGGCAGTCCCAAGTATCATACTTTCCTTTATAAAAAGCCGGTCGGGGATTTTAACTACCCACTCTGCAGGTACACGGATGAATTCTGCGAACCCCCCGGAAGTATTCATCCCCAGATCATAACCGGTTACCAGGACTTCATCACCTTCCGTGAATTTACTGCTTTTTGTATCGACCACAACGCCGGCGGCATCTATTCCCGGTGTATGAGGGTATCTTCTGGTTACTCCCTTGTTGCCCGCAGCGGATAATGCATCTTTATAATTCAAGGAGGAATATTGAACGTTTATTAAGATATCTCCCGGCGGGAGGTCGTCTATGCTTCGATCTGTAATTTCCCTGATAAATTTTCCATTTTCTTCTTTTACAATTAGTGCCTTAAATTTACCGGACATTTCTGCTCCCGTTTTACTATTTTCATTTTATAAGCATTTAAAAATATAATAAATTTTTATGGAGTTCAGTTTTTCGGAACATATTATCCTTGAAAATGATTTCGCTCTGCTGAGGCCGCTGGAGAAAAATGATTTCGACGGGCTTTCCCAAATCGCATATGATTATGATATCTGGAAATTCAATGTTTCAAGATGCATGAATAATGCAGAGCTGAATGAGTATATCTCCAGGCTGCTGGAGATGAGAGAAAACGGAGTATTATATCCTTTCGTTATTATCGATAAGAGTAAGAACCAGACAGCGGGAAGCACAAGTTTTGGAAATATTTCCAATAAGGACCGCCGCCTGGAAATAGGAGGAACCTGGCTGGGTAAAAGATTCCAGGGGACAGGATTAAATAATAGCTGCAAATATTTATTGCTTAAGTTTGTCTTTGAACAGCTTGGTTTTGAAAGAGCAGAGTTTAAAACCGATGTACTGAATCAGCAGTCAAGGAAAGCATTAATGAAAATTGGTACACAGGAAGAAGGCATTTTAAGGAGTCATACCGTTATGCAGGATGGCCGGCGTCGTGATACTATTTATTACAGTATACTTGAGCATGAGTGGGAAGATATAAA
>Ga0075280_10000011_pt1 | contig 18060 bp, 15 predicted proteins | sample SF_Rice_10C_0N_4_FD_69780 | JGI IMG/M metagenome (GOLD analysis project Ga0075280, IMG submission 69780) | Rice paddy soil microbial communities from Twitchell Island, California, USA - SF_Rice_10C_0N_404 | ecosystem: Environmental > Terrestrial > Soil > Paddy field/soil | place: USA: Twitchell... | reverse complement strand
AGATCCCCATAATGAAGGAAAAGTTTTCTATCAAGGATTTCCTTATTGCTGTACAAGTGATCTATTCTCCCGGTATTAAATGAGCTGCTTTTTCTGATTATACCGTGAACTTCATATCCTTTATCTAGCAGAATTTCAGTCAGATAGCTTCCGTCCTGACCGGTTATCCCTGTAATTAAAGCTTTTTTCATTCCCACCTCAATTATTTAACATTAGATTTAAACCAGCTATATGCTTTTTCTATACCATCATGTAATGTTGTTTTGTATTTCCAGCCAAGTTCATTTATCCTTGATACATCCATTAGTTTCCTTGGAGTACCGTCAGGCTTGCTTATATCGTAAACAATTCCACCTGAATAGCCAATCACTTCCGCAACGATTCCTGCGAGTTCTTTGATAGTAAGATCTTCACCAGTACCGATATTTATATGGGAGATTCCCTGTTCATAAATATTTTCCGCATCAATATTTTCCATTAAAAATACAATAGCTTCTGCAAGATCCTCAACGTACAGGAATTCTCTCATCGGATTCCCGCTTCCCCAAACTGTAACAGCCGGAAGGTTTTTTAATTTAGCCTGATGAATTTTACTGATCAATGCGGGCAAGACATGAGAAGTCTCGAGATTAAAATTGTCGAAGGGTCCGTATAAGTTAGTCGGCATAACAGAATAAAAATTGGATCCGTACTGACGGTAATAGTTTTCACAGAGCTTTATACCTGCAATTTTAGCTATGGCATAAGGTTCATTTGTAAATTCAAGGTAATCGGAAAGCAGGTATTCTTCCCTGAGGGGCTGGGGAGCAAGTTTAGGATAGATACAGCTGCTCCCTAGAAAAATTAACTTATCGACTCCACTTAAATAAGATTGATGAATAATATTGGACTCAATCATCAGGTTATCATAAATGAATTCCGCCCTGTAAGTGCTGTTTGCAAGTATTCCGCCTACTTTTGCTGCAGCGACTATTACTAAATCCGGTTTTTGTTCCTTAAAAAAAGTTTCAACTTCAGCCTGCCGTATCAAGTTAAGCTCGGAAAGGTTTCTGTACAGCAGATTTGTATAACCTGCGTTTAGAAGCTTTCTTGTTATAGCTGAACCAACCATACCGGAATGACCGGCAATGTATATCTTCTTATTCTTAAATTTATCGGACATCATTACCTTATTGATTTACAGCCTTTTTTATTTCATCTACGATATACTTCTGCTGTTCTTTAGTGAGTTCAGGGTAAATAGGCAGGGCGATGGAATCGTCCGCAGCTTCTTCAGCAAGAGGAAACTCACCGTTTTTATAATTAAGGGAAGAGAAGCATTCCTGTTTATGAAAAGGTACCGGATAATAAATTTCCGTTCCAACACCCTGATCCGACAGATGCTTTCTTACTAAGTCTCTATCTTCCACCCGGATAATATATTGATTATAAATATGATAATTTTTAACTCCTGAGTCCTTGTATACAGCTTTCGGAAGAAGGACTTTATTCTTATCATCAAACTTAATTCTGCCTGTTGCTTCAGCCAGTCCGGCTTCAACAAATAATTTTGTATAAAGTTCGGCATTATCCCTTCTATGCGACGACCAGTCATCGAGATGAGGAAGTTTAACATTCAGTACTGCAGCCTGGATAGCATCGAGTCTGAAATTACCGCCAATGATCTTATGATAATATTTCGGTTTACCGCCGTGAACGCGGAGTATTCTTAATTTTTCTCCCAGTACATCGTCATTAGAAACCACCAGACCTCCGTCTCCGAAACAGCCGAGATTTTTACTGGGGAAGAATGAATAACACCCAATGTCACCGATTGTACCCACATGTTTCCCATCTTTATACTGGACTCCAATCGCCTGTGCGCCATCTTCCACTACTTTAAGATTATTGTTCCGTGCAATTTCCATAATCATATCCATTTCACAGCTCTGACCATATAAATGAACCGGAATAATAGCTTTAGTTTTATTGGTTATCCTTTTTTCAATATCATCAGGGTCAATATTAAAAGTAACCGGATCAATATCTGCAAAAACCGGGACCGCGTTCATCCTTGATACTACTCCAGCTGTTGCAAAGAAAGAGTAAGTAGGAACAATAACCTCATCACCAGGCTGAATATCGAGAGCCATGAGGGCAACAAGGAGGGCATCCGTACCGGATGATACCCCTATTGCATATTTACAATTCAGGTATTCACAAAAAGCTTTTTCCATCTTATCAACTTCGGGTCCCATGATAAAATACTGGGATTCGGCAACTCTTATAAGAGCCTCATCAAGTTCGCTCTTTAACGACTGGTATTGTTTTTTAAGATCTAATAAAGGAACTGTCATTTTATTATCTCCACTTTCTATATTTTCATTTCTGAATAAATAAAGTCCCTGTCTATTTCATTAAAAGGTTTTCCTTTCAAATCTTTATCCGAAACGATAGGGTTATCTATTCCCCAATTAATGTTTAACTGAGGATCATTATAAATAATAGCTCTCTCATGCTGTTTGCTGTATAAATCCGTGCATTTATACAGAAAAATTGCATAGTCGGATAGAACCGAAAAACCATGGGCAAACCCCGGCGGTATCCACAATTGCATATGATTTTCTTCAGACATTTGAAAAGCCACGTGCTTTCCAAACGTAGGTGAGCCAAACCGTATATCGACAGCTATATCCAATACACTACCGGCTATTACCTGGCAAAGTTTTCCCTGGGCTTTATCTCCTACCTGATAGTGTAATCCTCTTACTGTCCCCCTGGCAGAGCGGGAAATATTATCCTGAACGAAATGGTTTTCGATACGATTTTCTGAAAACCGAAACTCATTAAAAGATTCCAGGAAATACCCTCTGCTATCTTCAAAAACATCAGGTCTGATCTGTAAAACGCCGGGTATATTTGTGCCGTTAATTTCCATAATTAACTATGATCTTTAAGATATTTTTCCAGATAGTCTCTGTAGAGTGATTTGGGTATTGAGGAAATCAGGGTTTTCATTTGCTTTTTATTTATATACTTCATCCTGTAAGCGATTTCTTCGATACATGCTACTTTCATCCCCTGTCTTTCTTCTATTACACCAAAAAAGTTAGAAGCCTGAAGCAGTGCGGTTGGATTCCCTGTATCAAGCCAGGCAATACCTCTGCCTATTTTCTCAACTTTAAGTTTATCTTTTTTTAAATACGAATTATTTACATCAGTAATTTCAAGTTCACCGCGTTTGGAGGGTTTTAACGATTTTGAAATCGCAACAACTTCATTATCATATATATATAAGCCCGGCACAGCAAAATCAGATTTTGGATGCTTTGGCTTCTCTTCAATAGATTTTACTTTGCCTTTTTTATCAAAATCTACTATACCATAACGCTGCGGATCATTAACACGATACCCGAAAATAGTTGCACCGTCTTTATGCTTACTTAGTGCATTATACCAGAAATCAAGGTAACCGTAAAAGATATTATCGCCGAGTATAAGGCTTACGCTGTCATTTCCAATGAAATTTTCCCCCAGAATAAACGCTTCAGCAATTCCGCGGGGTTTTTCCTGCACGACATACTCAATTTTTAATCCAACCTGCGAACCATCTTCAAAAAGCTGACGGTATAGGGGAATTGTTTCTTCATTCGAAATAATAAGAATTTCACGAATTCCGCCAAGCATTAAAATTGATAAGGGATAATAAATTAATGGCTTATCATAAATTAATGCCAGCTGTTTACTATAAACTTTAGTGATAGGGTAAAGACGGGACCCCGAACCGCCCGCTAAAACTATACCTTTCATTTTATCCGAATTTTATTTGAGAATATTAAACTTCTTTAACCAGATTATTTTCAAATTTATATTTTTTCCCTGACTTTTCACAAAATGCAAACCCTTTATCATCAAAAATAAGCTTCTTGCCTGCTTCGCTGTACCAACCTTTTATTTTAGCCGGGTTACCGACAACAAGAGCGAAATCGGGTACATCTTTTATAACTACAGCACCTGCTCCCACAAAAGCAAATCTTCCAATTGTAATACCACATACTATAGTTGAATTAGCTCCCAGGGAAGCCCCTTCTTTTACAAGCGTATTAATATAATACTCCGCACCGACCTGCGGATACTTTGAACGCGGATTCAGAATATTTGTAAATACCATAGAAGGACCGCAAAAAACATAATCCTCAAGTTCCACACCTTCATATACAGAAACATTATTCTGAATTTTAACAAAATTTCCTATTGTAACATTATTTGCAATATTCACATTTTGGCCGAGTATACATTTTTTACCGATTTTAGATCCCGACTGTACGTGAGAAAAATGCCATATTTTTGTATTCTCTCCTATTTCTACATTATCATCGACTACGGCATATTGATTAATGTAGTAATTCTTATTTTCCATTTTAAATTTCTCCGGGTTTCAAAGTTGTTTGAATTTTGTTTAATCTATAATACAGGTCTTCCTGCTGTAAGGCAGGACTGAGCTTTTTCAAGAATTTCCAGTACTTCCACAGCGTGAACGCCATCTGTCAGCGGGTTCTTATTATTAATTATCGAATTGAAGAAATGTTTCTGTTCTTCAGCAAGCGGCTGACGCTGTTCAAAATCGATAACTTCAAAGTCACCGTCAAATTTCTGGAGAACACCATCTATATTTCTAAATCCCTTTGGATAGAATTTGAGTTTATCTGTCTTGAGACTATCCTCAAAAACAAACATTCCCTCATCACCTATAATAACAAGCCGCTGTTCCTTAAAAGGATGAAGCCAGCTTACAAATATATGCGCATGAATATTGCCTTTATAAGATAAATAGGTAATAGTAGTATCTTCGATTTCAGGTTGTAATATTGCAGCTCCCTTTGCATCAACATAGACAGGGTTGCTTTCAAGCAGATATTGAATTACCGATATATCATGCGGAGCAAAACTCCATAAGATATTTTCCTCACTTCTGATCGAACCGAGATTCAACCTGTTGCTGTATATGTATTGCAGCGGTCCAATCTTATTTTCTCTTATCATCTTTTTAATTTTTTCCACAGCCGGATGGTACAGCAGAACATGGCCTACCATTAATTTTCGGTCGACCTGTTCAGCGATATCGACTAATTCCCTCGCGTGCGTTGAAATAAGTGTAATAGGTTTTTCAACAAGGACATTCTTACGGTTTAATAATGCTTTTTTTGCAAGCTCGTAGTGTGTTTCAGCCGGAGTAGCTATAATTACTGCATTTATACGGGGATTTTCAATAACATCTTCAAGCTTTGTGGTGAAAGGAATATCTACAGAGATTCCTTTTATTTTTTCAGAAGCTTCAGGATTAAAATCGCATACATATTTTAAGTTATTTCCGAGCAATTGATCTGCAGTCCTTACATGGTTAATTCCCCATCTTCCTGCTCCTATTATTCCTAATCCGATTTCATCAAACATTTCAAGCCTTTACAATTTTATTAGTATCAATTATTCCATGCTTAGTAAATGCATTTCTACTGTCAACTATCAGTTTTGCATTTTCAGCGATCATTTTATAATCATAGTCCGAATGATCTGTGCTTAAAACGACGAGATCATATTTTACCAGATTTTCTTTAGTCAGGGCGACCGATTCCATATCAAATTTATACTTACGTGTTCTCGGCAGTTTAGGAACATAAGGATCATTATAATGCACTTCACACTTTTTTTCGCGGAACAATTCTATAAGCCGCAGGGAAGGAGATTCTCTCATGTCGTCTATGTCTTTTTTATAAGCAACGCCCAGTATTAAAACTTTTGAACCATTCAATGATTTTTTAACCCGGTTCAGCGCTTCACCCCCTTTTTCAACGACGTAGTAAGGCATATAAGTATTTACCTCTCCTGCAAGTTCAATGAAACGGGTATGTACTTCATATTCGCGTGCTTTCCAGGTCAGGTAGAAAGGGTCAATCGGGATACAGTGTCCACCCAAGCCCGGGCCGGGAAAAAAGGGCTGAAAGCCGAAGGGTTTTGTAGAAGCGGCTTCAATAACCTCCCAGACGTCAATATTCATTCTGTCAAATACCATTTTCAGTTCATTGACAAGAGCTATATTTACCGAACGATATATGTTTTCGGTCAGCTTGGTGGCTTCTGCGGCACGGGTCGATGAAACGGGAACAGTTTTTACAACAACATTATTGTACATAGCTACGGCAATTTTCACGCATTCCGGTGTTACACCGCCCACAACCTTAGGTATAGTTGCTGTATTAAAACTTGGATTGTTGGGATCTTCTCTTTCAGGAGAAAATGACAAATAAAAATCTTTACCCACTACGAATTTTTTTCCGCCGTCCCGTTCACCTGCTTTTTCGAACATCGGCAGCAGGATTTCATCGGTCGTGCCCGGATAAGTAGTTGACTCGAGAGAAACCAGCTGTCCTTTTCGAATATATTTCTGAATAGTTTCGGCTGTACTAACTATGTAAGTCATATCTGGTTCACGATGTTCATCAAGAGGAGTAGGGACACAGATTATAATAGCATCAGCTTCGGGCAATCTGTCGAATTCATTTGTTGCAATAAAAACTTTCTTATCCACAACATCTTTAATTCTTTTGACTGCAATATGTTTTATATAACTCTTCCCTGAGTTAAGACTATTTACTTTTGTTTCATCAAGATCAAATCCCAAAACCTTAAACCCTTTTGAGGCAAACTCCAAACCGAGTGGAAGTCCAACATAACCTAATCCGATAATTCCTATAACTGCGGATTTATTCTCTAATTTTTCCAATAATTCCATAAATATTCCTTTGTGATTTGAATGGGGAATCTGTTTACTTTCAAATACCAGGCCGGATAAAGTACCAGTTTAGAATGATCACTTATTTTGCTTAATTTTTACCAAATTAGGCCCAAATTTACTGAGGAAAGTGGAAAGGACAAAATACAAACCATCAGATTGGTGTGACTCAGAATAAAACAAGCATTATTTTATAACAGAGTTCCCCGCAGTACGAAGATAGCTACTCCAAAATAGATTATTAAACCCACAACGTCGACCATTGTAGCCACAAGCGGGGCACTTGAAGTAGCAGGATCTGCGCCCAGTTTTTTTAATATAAAAGGAAGCATAGAGCCGGAGAGTGTACCCCATAAAACGACGCCAATTAGAGCTAAAGAGACTGTAAATCCGACGAGGAGCCAGTGAACGCCATAAACATCCGAGAAAGCCTCCCAGACAGAAATTCTTAAAAATCCTATCACAGCCAATATTGCTCCCAGCACTACACCTGTTATTATCTCCCTTCTCATTACAAACAACCAGTCTTTAAGGGAAATTTCCCCGAGAGAAAGGGCACGAATAACAAGAGTTGCTGCCTGGGAACCGGAATTACCCCCGCTTGAGATAATTAATGGAATGAAGAGCGTCAAAACAATGGCTTTCTTTATCTCGATTTCAAACAATCCCATTGCGGTTGCTGTAAACATTTCACCTACAAATAATAAGGCAAGCCAACCGCCGCGTTTCTTTATCATCTCGAACAAAGAGATTGATGAATAAGCTTCTTCAAGCGCTGTAACACCGCCTATTTTGTGAATATCTTCTGTTGCTTCTTCCTCTGCCACATCGAGAACATCATCTACAGTTACGATTCCAAGGAGAACACCGAATGAATCCACTACAGGCAAAGCTATACGGTCATACTTCTTGAATATCTCAACTGCCGTTTCCTGATCATCATACACATTCAGAGCTATATAATTCTGGTCCATTAAATCGAGTACCAGCTGATCGAATTCTGCCAGCAGAATATCCCTGATCCTTACGTCATCAATTAATTTCCCTTTTTCGTTCACAACGTAGAGAGTATTTATAGTTTCTTTATCCTTACCGTTTTTCCTGATATAATTCAGAACTGCTTCGATGTTCCACGCAGGTTTTACTGCCAGGTAATCAGGTGTCATTAATCTCCCGACGCTGTCTTCAGGATAACCAAGGAGGGTTTTAGCGATTTGTCTTTCTTCGGCTGAGAGAAGCATCATCATCTGACGGGCCGCGCTGCTGGGCAGGTCTTCCAGTAATGCAGTACGGTCATCAGGAGACATTTCATTCAGAATGGAGGCCACTTCTTCTTTACCCATAGCTTTAAGAAGGGTGACCTGCATATCAAACTCAAGGTATTCAAAAGTATCGGCGGCGAGATCATGAGGAAGGACACGAAAAACAACGGCTTGATCATTTTCAGTCATCTCAGCTATAAGCTCGGCTATATCAGCAGGTGACCAATCACTTAATACCTCTTTGAGAGTGCTAAGCTTACGCTCATCTATTAAAGATTTAATTTCCGGTTTAAGCAGTTGACTCAGCATTGTTATCTCTCCTAAATTAAGTGAACCAGTTATTTTCTACATATTGATTATCTTTTAAAAGTATTTAAGAAAAGGTTGTAAAAAATATATTTTAATGTCTCAAAAAACAATGTTTAGTGCTATATTATAAATTTTGGTATTAAATAATCCGTGATATACAAAATTTTAGTTGATGAAAATATCCCTTTTGCAGCTGAGGCATTCTCTCAGTTCGGGCAGGTTGAGCTGATACCAGGCAGGGATATAGTTAATGATTCCCTTAATTCTGTTGATATTTTAATAGTCAGGTCAATTACCAGGGTAGATGAAGGCCTTTTAAAGGGTAGTTCTGTACGTTTTGTGGGGACTACCACGATCGGCGAAGACCACATCGATAAGGAGTATCTTAAAAGGAATAATATAGGATTTGCAAATGCCCCGGGTTGTAATGCTGATTCGGTTGCAGAATATGTCTTTGCGGGCTTATTTAAAATTGCTGCAGCGAAGGGATTCAATCTTCAAGATAAATCGATAGGTATTATAGGCAACGGAAATACCGGGAGCAGAGCTGCAAGGATAGCGGATGCAGCAGGGATGAAGAAATATATTAACGATCCGCCGCTGCAGAGAAAAACCGGGGATGCCTTTTACGTCTCTTACGCTAAATCCCTGGAAGCCGACATACTTACATATCACGTACCTCTGAATATGGATGGGATTGATAAAACATATCATATGCTTTCAAAGTCAGAGTTAAATAAGTTTAATGAAAGCAAAATAATACTAAATGCCTCCCGGGGAAAAGTAATTTCAAATGATGATTTGAAAGATTTCCTTCAGGATAATCATAATACTGTTATTCTGGATGTTTGGGAAAATGAGCCTGAAATTGATGTTGATCTGCTTAACCTCGTTTATAAAGGAACTCCCCATATTGCCGGTTATTCATATGAAGGTAAGGTAAACGGCACAATAATGATATTTAAGTCTTTAGCACGATTTCTTAGAATAGATAAAGAATGGAAGCCCGATCTGACCGGGATTGACAAAAATGTTATTAACTATCCGGAGGGAAAGCTGGAGGAATCGATTGATATGATAATTTCAGGAATATACGATATGAATGCGGATGACAATAAATTAAGAAAGGTGAATGACCTTGAAGCAGGTGTGAAGGGCAGATATTTCGATCAGTTAAGAAAAAATTATCCTGTGAGGAGAGAGTTCACTAATTATACTATCAGGATAAGTAAAAAACTTCAAAAAGAAATCAGGATACTGAAAGCTCTAAGGTTTAACATAAAAGAAATTTAGTTTTAGTTATCCAGTTTGAATTCAAGCGGTATAACCAGCTGAGTTTTTACGGGTTTCCCCCTAATCAGTCCAGGATTAAATTTAGTATAAAGAACCGTTATTCTTGCAGCATCATCACAGCCATAGCCTAAACCCTCTTCCACCTCTGCTTTTGTGACGTCTCCGTTCTGATCGATAAATGCTCTGACTTTTACTGTGCCCTCAATTTCATGTTCTTTAGCGTAAGAAGGATAAATAATTTTTTTCTGCAGCGCAGCCATTCCCTCTTTGGGTTCCGGCATAACTTCTGCACTCAGGTAATAAGCCGGGTCATCATCAAAATTCTCTTCCTGTACCGCCGGGGGAACGAGCATTTCGCCTGTTTTTTTTATTTTTGGTTTTTCTGTATTCTTACTTTTAACTTCAGATTCATTAGAGGTTATTTCAGTTTCTTCCGTTTTTTCAGGTATAATTTCTTTATCTACCACTCTGATCCCATCTTCAAAGTCCTTATCACCTGTCCATTTCCCTTCATTATCATAATAGGAAGTCGGCCCCTGGCGTTTGCCGCTCTCAATTGAGAAAAGCTCCTTCAGAGTTCCGTTTTCGTCATACTGTTTTACAAGGCCATCAACTTTACCATTTATATATTTTACTTCCTCTTTTATACGGCCGTTCTCATAATAGAATTTTGCATCACCATCCCTGACATTGCGGGCATAATTAATCTCTGATTTTAACGTATCGTTAGGAAAGTATGATTTAACCAGGCCTTCCTGTGCAAATGTAAGCGTGAAAAAGAATGATATTATGAATAAAAAAATTGTTTTCATCTTAATTATTGTATATGATCAGGTTTAAGTTAAAAATTAATCTTTTATTATAAGAGGCAGAAATATAGTAATCAGAAAGATAATTATTGCGAGGCTGAAGAATAATATTCCGATTTCTGAATCATATTCAAGCAGTCCGGTTTTAGAAAGGATCCAGTTCCAGTCGTGGTAAACCTTATTTCCTCCCAGCAGCGGAAGAATTCTTGCACGGGCGTCGGCGGCATACACGCTTATATTCACAAGATTTTGGCCAAGCCAGAGTAAACCAAACTGAGTCCCCGTCAGATAGCGATTAATCAGAAAGTACCAAACAATAATTGAAGGAAGGATGATCTGCATCAGTGTGCCCCCCAGCGTATAAATAAATCTGCCGAAAATTGAAAAAACAGCGTGCCCGGCTTCATGAATTACGAGATCAGCATTATCTATTAATGTATAGTGACCTCTGTTAAGTACAAAATATACGGCTATCGGAAGTATTATAAGAGAAGGGATCCATCTCTTTAAGTTGATGGAATTAAGGAGTTCCATATTTAAGCAATAGTACGGGTCTTATTTTCCTGCAGGGAAGTGTAGGCTTTCTTGTCAGCTGATTTATTGAATACAACCTTAAATGTTGTTCCTTTTTTCTTTTCACTTTTTACCAGAATTTCTGCATTATTAAGCTCGACATATTTTTTAACCAGTGCAAGGCCAAGACCATTACCTTCAAATTCCCTCTTATATCCCATATCTTCCTGGGAGAACGGCGTGAAAAGCTTTTTCAGATATTCATCGGACATACCGATTCCGGTGTCCTTTACTTCCACAATTACCTTACCGGGTTTTTCCTCTGATACCTGGACTTCAATTTTTCCTGTCTGTGTATACTTGATTGCATTACCAAGCAGGTTCTGGAAGATCTGGTTCAGAGTATATTTGTCAGCGCTTATAAGAGGGTCATAAGCATGATTTGTAAAAGAGAGAGAGAGATTTTTTTCCATAGCGAGTGATTTCATTTCATCCACAAGAACCTTTAAGTCATCACTCAGATTCACAGCTTCAAACTGGGAGATGTAATTACCGCTTTGCACTGAAGAAAGGTTAAGTATCATATCTATCGTTCGCTGCAGCCTTTTACCAGCGGAACTAACTGAATCAAGGAGTATATTTATATCTTCATCTTCACCGGACAGATCTTCTGCTAAAAGAGGGGTTGCAGTTAATATTACATTTAACGGCGTTCTGATCTCATGCGACATCTGGGCAAGGAAAGCACTCTTTAATCTGTCAGATTCTTCAGCTTTTTCTTTGGATATTATCAGTTCCTTTTCAACTTTTTTACGTTCAGTTATATCGATTACCTGCTGAATGATGTGGTGCGGATGATTGCTTCCGTCTCTTGTTAAAACAGATTCAACTATTGCGTGGATGTTCAATCCGTCTTTCTTGCGTAATTCTTTTTCAAAATATACGTGAGACAGATTTCCCTTTAACAGGGCCTTATGCAGCTGCCTGTCATATTCTATATATTCTTCAACCGTTATGTCAGCTATATTTTTATTTTCTATTTCATCTGCAGCATAACCGAGTGTTTCACAGAATGCACTGTTGCTTCTGATAATCTTTCCTTCAATAGTAGTAATAACCATCCCTATAGGAGCTCTCTCAAACAGAAGCCGGAATTGCTCTTCGCTTTGTCTAAGCTTATGTTCGGCCAGTCTTCTCTGGTTTACTTCCAGGTTGAGCTCTCCGATTTTATCCTTAACAACAGTTTTAAGTTCCTTATTTAATGATGAAACCTGGCTGTTAGCCTTATCCAGGTTATATACAAGGAAGTTGATGGAAGAAGCAATTATTCCAAGTTCATTGTTGCTGTTGACCCTTGCACGGACATCAAAATTTCCTCCTGCTATTCCCTGAGCCGCAAGAGCAACCTTATTCAGAGGACGAGTAACGAATATCCTGCTTAAAATAAATAAGATAAGGAATCCGAACAGCATCATTCCGCCGACAGCAGGAATTACAACTTTATTTTTCTGCTGCAGATAATTTTCTATAAATATACCGTTTAATCCAAGGTAGACAGTCCAATATCTATTTAAATAATGCACCTTCGCTTTAATTTTATAAAGGGAGGCTTCATAATCATATGTTCCTCCCCCGGCAGAGGTAAGAAACTCAGCATTGAGCGCTTGATTGTAATTATAAGAATTCAATACTTCATTCGAATCTTTTGCAAGGACACAATAGTTTATATGATAATTTTCAACATAGGAAGGAAGCAAATCATCAGGACTTTTTGTAGAGTCGGCCGGAAGCAAGCCATATTCGATAATATCCTCAGCAAGAATTTGTGATTTTAAGCGGGTTTCTTCGAGCTGCTGAGATTCGTACTGTTTCATAAAAAAGATATAAAGTCCGAATCCAAGACCTGTAAATAAAAGGAAGATGGTTAAGTTAACCAGAAAGCCAAGCTTCAGTCCTTCAGTTTTTGTTTTTTCTTTGCGGGATATTTTAATTTTCAATTCTTCAACTAGCCCTTAATAATTCTATTGTCTCAGTTTCAACATTTATGCCATGGGTATTAGGGGATTTTTAGACAAAATCAAATAAGGCAGTGTGATTCATTATGAGAAATGAGCTCCAAAAAATGCCGGGCAGCGAAGGATTTGAGCCGTTATTTTAAAAGCAGCATCTTGCGGGAATCCTGAAAATCACCTGCGCGCAGGGTATAAAAGTATACTCCGCTTGAAAGATGACGGGGTTTAAAACTAACCTCGTGATCACCTGAGTGTTGTAAACTCTGTACGAGTGTCTGCACTTCCTGACCCAGTGAATTGTATATTTTTAAGGTAACAAAAGATTCTTTTGGGATTGAAAATCTAATTACAGTGGAAGGATTAAATGGATTCGGATAATTTTGATATAATGCAAAATCTTCCGGGGGACGGCTGTTACCGTCTATCGTACCCAACAAAGTCAGGTCGATTACCGACGACCATATCTGATATACTCCAGAATAATCAGCCATCCAGAATGCATTCAGATGAGTATCGTTCGAGAGAATTGCAATATGATCACCCTGGTAACCAGATGTTCCCCCCGATATAGGTTTGGGCTTAAAAGTGGAATTCTTTATTGCATAATCTTTCCAATTATCTCCTCCATTCGCCGACCGTGCAATAACAACAGCAGCGGAATCGGAAGTAGTGTTTCTATCATCATAATAAATAATATCCAGGTTCCCGGATTCATCAACATTCAGAAACGGGAAATACTGTATCTTACCATTATTAACAGGGTCCTGGTTAACACGGATACCCTGCGACCAGCTGGCACCATTATCTGTTGAGCGATGAAGGATAATATCGGGATCAGTTCCTGCAGGTGAGTTATTTTTTTCAGTAGTAACAATATAGAGCCAGCCATCCCTCGTACCGCCGCTTCTATCCATTTCAATCTGAGGTATACTATTTACCCTTATATTATTTTTCTCTGCAAGCAGTCCTGCAATTCCGTTCATATCAATTATGTTCTGGTTAACATTCCAGCTTGTCCCGCCGTCGGTTGACCTGGCAAACCCGATATAGTCCTCCACAAAAGAAGAGTTTGAAGTTACTCCCGCCCAGCAGAGATAGACAGTTCCATCTGTACCTGTTACTATAGAGGATCCTGTACTTCTTGTAGGGGGATTTGGATTAACCTGCATAGGCTGTGTCCAGCTATCGCCATCATCTGTTGAATAGGAGGTTTGAACTGAAACATTCACATAATCAACCCACGCAAGGTAGAGTCTTCCCTGGTAAGTACTCTGGGCGGAATGATCAACCGCAAGGGTACCTTTATCTTCAATCAGATTACTCGTAATAGTTTTAGCTGCCGACCATGTTTCACCCATATCATCAGAATAATTTGTGAACATTCCGGGGAATAGATTTCCAATATGTGAAAGTATCAGCCTATTATTGTTGGATACAACAACCCCGGGATCACCGCCATGATTTACAATTGATGGACCTGTACAAGTATCATTTCCCATCCAGGTGTATCCGCCATCAGAGGAAGTATAGACCCCCTCGCTTCTGAAACCATTAGTTATATTAATTGTGACAGCGCTTGCGAATATAATTGAGCTATTTTGAGGATGGACAGTTGCTACAGGTTCGGTCTGTGTCATTGAGCCGGGATATATCCTGAACTTCGGCACATCCAGCAGAGTCTGGGGAAGTATAACAATATTGAGCAGTACGAGTAAAACAAAAATTCTTTTTAACATCAGATTTCCCGGAGATTATAGATTCATGCGGACATTCAGTCCGGAGTAAAAACTTCTTGGTTCACCGGGTTCATAATACCGTCCCAAATAATCATTTGTGTTAACGAACCCGATATATCTTTTATCAAAGATATTATTCACACCTGCATAAAGCACTGCACCAAATAACTCACCCTGGAAAGTGAGACCGGCCATTATATTCCCATAAAAGTATGCCGGCGCAGTCTCAGAATTAGCATCATTGACATACAATTTACTAATATAATCACAGTCCCACTGCAGCAGACCAGACAGATCGTCATTTATTTCGAACTCATAATTAAATATCAGGTTTACAATCTGCTGAGGAACGGAAGGTTCATAGTTACCAGTATAATCCACTTCCATATTATCCACGGAAGGAGTAGTAATAGTGGTTCTATACCCGGTATACTTAAATTTTGTATAAGTATAGTTAACAGTCAATTCTGTTTCTTCGAAGGGTTCAGTCTTCAAACCTATCTCAATTCCATCCCGCCTGGTTTTAGGAGCATTCTTAAACAATGCCTGTTCACCGATAATTAAGTAAGGAACTATCTCATCAGATATTAAATAATGGAAATAAGTGATGTCAAAAATTATTTTCTTCATAAATTCGGATCCTTCATTTATGAGATTTCCTTTTATACCGAATTCGAAGTTGAGAGACCGCTGAGGATCAAGATCGGGGTTTAGAGTATACACATTGGGAATAGCAGACTTTATATCCAGCTCACTGAGAGCGGGGAAATCATAACTTACGCCATATGAAGTATATAAGGCAAGATCAGGAAAAAGTTTATAGTTAATTCCTATTTTAGGAGTGATACCGGTAAAGACAAGGGTGGAATCAGTCCGGCCATACGGCTGAAAAGTACTTTTCTTATAGCTGCTGATATCGTACCTGCCCGACAGAAAAAGTCCCAGGTTCTCCAGCAAATCGAGATGATCAAGGAAATAAAAGCCAACGCTGCTGACACTTGCATCGTACGAATCCTTAACAGAGATATCGCGGCTTCCTGCAATGTTTTCAAAAGCGTTTACGGGTCCGCTGAGATATGCAAAATCAAAGCCGGCAGTAATACTATTCTTAAAATTCAGAACATGCCCGCGGTTTGTATAACGGCTAAGGGTTCCGAGCGAATATTGAGTAGAGATGGTATAAGCTTCATTGTCAACCCGGGTTAGTTCCTTAATTCCGCCGTAGGCTGAAATCTCAATTTCATTTTCTTCGGGTGCGCCGAAACCTGTCCTGTATTTTACGGCAATTCGTCCTTTGTTTGTTATTCTCCTGAAATCCTGAGCAACAGCAAGAGGGCTGGCCATATAATGATCGGCAGTATATTCTTCTTTCGTCAATGGTCCTGGAAGCTGATTAAACCCATCGACATAATCACCAAGCAGGGTGATGCTCGATCTTGTGCCAAGGTATCCCTCATAAACCGCATTAAGAAGGTGCTGATATTCGGAGCTGTGTTTCCGGTAACCCTCCAGGTTACGGTAATAGTATGAAAGAAATAACCTGTTCCCGCTGTTTTTTATACCGGCTTTAAATCCATTCTGTCTGAAACCAAACTGACCAACCTGGTTATAAGTGGCCGCATAATCTTCATTAAAATAATAATCGGATTTAAAGTCTATTACACCCCCGGGGGCATTAGCATAGAGAGAAGAAAGATTTCCCTTAACCACTTCCACACCGGCAAGTGAAGTGAAGTCGATTGCATCTATAACCGTTTCGCCATCCGGATCAGATATCGGGATACCGTCCTGCAGAATTCTTATTCCTCTAATGCCCGTGTTTGACCTTGTTCCGAATCCCCTAATCGAAACTCTAAGATCCTGACTGCCATACCTGGACTGTAAAAAAAGTCCGGGTACATCAGCGAGTACATTTTTGGCCGAAACTTTCTTTCCATAAGAAAGCTCCTTTTTTTCAACGCTGAAAACAGAATAGGGTATATCAATAATTCTTTCTTTTGCACGGGTGCCGACTACTGTAACTTCCTCAAGTCCGTACTCCAGAGTGTCTGCTTTCTCAGATTTTTTTTCTTGTTCTCCGGTATTTTTATTTTCCTGTGAAAAGGTTTGTTCCGGGATTAAAAGAGTTAGAAACAAGCAGAAAATAAGAACTGTAAATAGAGGGTTCATAAGCAGCATATGGTTAAATGAAAAATTTCAATAATTAAAAATAAAGAATATTACTGAATATTATTAACCATAATACCTTAATCTTTTATTTGAGGAGTTCCGGCATTCATCCGAGCAACAATAATCATATTTAACTTTACAATCATGACAGCAGACAAAAAGTCTGTCGCATAACTGGTTATGACAATTAATATAATATGAAGTAGGCTTATTACAGAAATGGCAACGGGCAATATGCTGCAGTTCATCTTTTGTATTCGGATTAACTACCCTTCTTTCATCGAAGACGAACATACCGCCTTCCCAGTATGTATCGGGATGTTTCTTAATAAAGTTTACGATACCGCCTTCAAGCTGGTATACATCCTTAAAACCATTTTCCATGAGGTAGGCCGATGCTTTTTCACAGCGGATGCCGCCGGTACAGTACGTTACTATTGTCTTATTTTTCTGATCCTTCAATTCTTCCGCTACTTTTTTCCATTCCCTGAAATTTTTCATCGGTGGAGTAAGTGCATTCTTAAAACGGCCTATTTTGCTTTCATACCAGTTGCGGGCATCTATTATTATAAATTCTTTACCCTCCTCATAAAATTCAAGGAGCTTATCAGGAGTTAATCTCTTACCCCCATTTTTCAGGGAGACATCTTCAAGCCCGCTGTTAACGATTTCATTTTTTAATCTGACGTGCATTTTGAAAAATGCATGTTCCTCAGCGTCATCTTCTTTGAACCATATATCTTTAAATACAGTGAAGCTTTTCAGGTGAGATTTATACTTTTCAATATTTTCTTTTGTACCGGAAACAGTTCCATTAATTCCTTCACCGGCTATAAAAACTCTTCCCTTTATATCATTATTAAGGCACCACTGCAGGTGCCGGTCAACAATTTCCTGAGGATTTTCAACCTGGACATACTTATAGAATAATAAAACGCTGTAATTCATCTCTTTTTTTTTAATTCCTAAAATCGGGATAGAAAATAATAATTCCACAGGTACATTGAAAGGATAAAAAATGCATTAACCTTGATCATTTTCCTGAAATGGAGAATCACCCTAATATTGACTTATTTAGAACGTATGTGAGACGTATGTGGAACGTATGTGAGACGTATGTGAGACGTATGTGGAACGGTTTAAGGCCGTAGAATGCAGGAATAAGTCAGAAGGATGTACGGGGATTTT
>Ga0075280_10000010_pt1 | contig 18118 bp, 17 predicted proteins | sample SF_Rice_10C_0N_4_FD_69780 | JGI IMG/M metagenome (GOLD analysis project Ga0075280, IMG submission 69780) | Rice paddy soil microbial communities from Twitchell Island, California, USA - SF_Rice_10C_0N_404 | ecosystem: Environmental > Terrestrial > Soil > Paddy field/soil | place: USA: Twitchell... | reverse complement strand
GCGATATTCAGTTTCTATATTTGGATCCTGATGGAAATACATACCCTGTTCAATATTCACAATTAACTGTGGACGTTGATAGGGGTATTCTGGAAGTTAAGGATGCAGTTATAAATCATTTTTCAAGGTATATATGGGGAAAATAATCTAACATTTTGGATTAAATTTAATTTGATGCTTAATTTTCTATAATTAAGCATCCTGTATTTTTAATTGGTATTTAAGTTTTAAGTTATTATTCTATTTTAGAGTTGATCGTAAAACCTTATTTATAGACTGTAATACAATATGAAATTTAACGAGTTCAGGAAAAATTTAGATGAGATGACCAGCGGTATTGCTGCCCAGGATGAACCTATAGAAAAAATAAAAAATCTGGAAGTGATCCTTGATATTGTTAAAAGTATTAACAGCTCATTAATACTTGAGGATGTCCTTGAGCTCGTATTAAAGAATGCAATAAAACTGACTAACTCGGAAAGAGGATTCATTGTTCTTAAGAATAATTCGGGTGAACTGGAATATAAACTCGGACTTGATTCAGGGGACAACACCCTTCCTGAATCACTCTTCGAGGTAAGCACAACTGTAGTTGAAGACGTTTTTGAAACGGGTCAGTCAAAATTTATTGAAGGTGCACAAAGCGACAATAATTATGATCCCAGCAAAAGTATTCTGAAACTGGAACTTCAGACAATTTTATGCTCTCCCCTGATAACTGAGGGGAAAAAAATAGGCGTCATATACGTCGACAGTAAATTTCTGCATAAAATCCGTGTCAGGGAAATTACCGATACATTCGAAATATTAGCCGGTCAGGCAGCTACCGCTATCAGAAATGCTCAGCTTTACCATGGCCAGATCAATGCGTATAACGCCCTGCAGGAGGCTAACACCCAGCTTATTATTGCTGAGAGGAAAGCTTTGAAATCAAGTATTGATTCTGAGATTGGTCAGTCGCTTCAGGGACTCGTCCACCTGGCCCTCCTCGAGACTGAGAGTCTTATGAGGGTGGTTGAAAAATCCCATAAAGAGTTTGAAACAAAAACCAATGATATCGACACAATTCTTTTTGACAGATTAAAATTAAAACTAAAGGTAACTATAGACAGTATCCGAAACATTCAGAAATATGCACAGGTATTGCTGGAAACATCTATAGTTAATCTGAATAAAGATCATGGCGAGATAAATAAAACAGTTCAATCCGTTATTAAGTATTTATCACCAATGAAGAAATTTAGTAAAATAACTTTCGAGACAGAATTCAATACGATCCCTGTGTGTAATTACGATTCAGGACAGATCCAGCATCTCCTTGTTCATTTGTTTACTAATTCAACTGAAGCACGGGGTGATGCCACAATTCGTGTCAGAACTTTTGCATCGGGAAGTAATGTTAGTGTTGAAATTAAGGATAATGGACCGGGTTTCGCTGAAGAAAAACTTGGCAATATGTTTGAACTGCCGACTACAAGGGGGAGCGGTTATGGTCTTTTCCTCTGTAAAAGTATTGTTGACCAACATAATGGAAACATTGAAGTTTTAAAAAATGACTCCGGAGCTACAGTTGTATTTTCTCTGCCGGTTAATTAGTAATTTATGAAAGATAAGACACTAAAATATTTCTCTACATTTTATGATCCCTTGTTATTTCCTGTTCAGATTATTAATGAGAAAGGGAATATTGTCTATGTGAACCCCGCTTTTTCAAAACAGTGGGGATATAATCTGGGCGAACTAAAAGAATATAGCATATATAAGGACATTGAATTAAGAAAAAAAGGGATGCAGGAAGCTATCCAGAGGGTATTCAGTGAAAAGAATTACTCAACAGTGGATAATTACGCTGATTCACTTCTTAGAAGTAAAGAAATTACGATTCCATTTTTCAGAACCAGTCTTTTTTATCTTTCCTTTGATAATACTGATTATGTCGTTCTGTTTCATGTAGATCAGACAGAAATGATATTGACAGAAGAAGAGATAAAAAAAGCCAGGCTGGGAAACAGGGAGGCAGAAAGATTAAAAAGTACTTTTCTTAATGTGCTTTCTCATGAGTTAAGGACCCCGCTGAATATCATCCTTGGCTATTCCTCGATTATTAAAGAAAATCTTAAAGATAAACTTGGACCTGAAGACAGGATTTACCTGGATAACCTGTACAGCGGCAGTGAACGTCTGTTCAAAAGTATTACCCAGATGCTCGATTTTGCACAGCTGGAGGCCGGTAATTATAAGTTAAATGTTCAGACAGTAGACCTGATTGGAATATTGCGGTCTAGTATTAACCTTGTAAAAGGAAGTACTTCGAAAAAAGATATTGATGTAAAGACGAACTTTCTTAAAGAAAAAATATTTGTGGATGTCGATGTTCAGAGTACTGAAAATATTATAAGCAACCTTCTGAGTAACGCAGAGAAGTTTACAAAAAAAGGATTTATAGAAATTGAAGCAGATATTCTTGAAGAAAGAGAACTGGCAATCTGCAGAATTAAGGATTCCGGCATTGGGATTTCCACTGAATATATGGATCATTTATTTAAACCATTCAGCCAGGAGGATCTCAATATAGGGCGGAATTTTGAAGGGAACGGACTTGGACTCGCACTTGCAAAGAAATATATTGAAAAACTTGGCGGTTCGTTGCTTGTGGATAGCATCAAGGGTGTCGGAACAACATTTACATTTACTCTCCCTTTATCCCAGAATATCAGCAGCACCGAAGAGAAGATTAAAAGCAACGGCAGCAGAAAAGAAATCCTCATGATTGATAATAACGGGGAATCTTTCGAGCTGATAAAAGCATTTCTTAAAAATTCCCACAACATTAAAGTTTTTTCACTCAGGGAATTCAAGATCGATATTGTTTTAGACGGTCATTATGGAGTGATAATGTTCGATGTTAGTCCTAATTTATGGACGCAAAGTCTTCTTATATGTAAAGATCTCAAAAAAAATGATCCTTATAAGCGCCCGATAATTATTTTATCAAGTGAATCGGTCGAGTCAAGGATTTCCGAATTTTATCATGCCGGAGCACACAAATTCCTCATTAAACCATTTTCCAAGTCTGAGCTCTTGAAATCTCTGGAAGAAATTGAAAATCAGCCTCTCCACTCGCTCAATTAATTCTTAAACTGTATGAGAAGTTCTCCGGTATACGATGCTTACAATTATTTCCCTCAAAATAACAGTATAACTTCCGCCTGAATTATTCCCTTCAAACTCTCAGAATTATGCGGCTCATTCATATACACAGAAGATCAGATAAAAAAATACAATAGGATGAGAAATATTAACTGAACCATGAAATAAGTCTCACTCAGTTTCTCGTTTGTTTTAATTTTAAAAATGTCGTAAAGAAATGCTGCCAGTAAAGAGATTCCGAACCAGGCATAATAATTTGCAAGAGGGATCAGGCCGTAGTTCCATTTCCAATAACCAAGTTTTAAAGCCGCAGGCTCCAGCATAATATCAAATAATACAGCAAGTGTCCCTGTCAACAATGCTGTTAGAAAAATATTCCGGTCTATCTGTCCGGCTATTGTAACAGCACCAAGAATCACAATCATCCCATTGAAACCCGTTATAAGCGGTACTCCGAATAATTTTGGTCCAGGGGTATAATTGTAACTGCCGAAGATAATACCGCTTTTTGTAGCGCCTTCAAGTGTAAATATCAGAAGATATACAAGTAAACACCATAGCAGTAATTTCAGTTCGTCTTTTTTTAGTGCGAAATAAAGTACTATAACACCAGCGACAAAAAGTACATATGGTGTTAGTGTAAGCATCAAGGGCTTGATTGCAGGTATGATATAACCAATGAGACCAATTAAGTAGGTGCTGCTGATGAAAATAGTTATTCGCTTTTGCGTCACAAAATACATCCTTTCCTGCGTCTCATTTTGCTTTTGTTCAGTGTATTGGAATACAATCCAAATATAGAAACAATCACATTTGAAAGGATTGAGCTGTTGAAAAAATTTGCACCGGGATACTTAAGAGGACATAATTTTGGCTAAATTCAACGATAATCAGTCGTTTAAGCGCTTAAAAATTTTCTTAGTGGAATTATTCACTTATTTTTGTACGTGCAGTTAATTTATTTTCCTGCATAGACCATTAAAAGTTTGGAGGAAATGTGGCCTCAATTGATGAATTGAAGAACAAAGTTCAGCAGGCATATAAAGAGTGGGACGAAAAAACTTATCAGAAAAGCATATCTAAATTTCCTGAAAGAGAAGAAGAATTTACTACAATTTCATTTACATCCGTTAAGCCTTTATATATTCCTGCTGTTTCCGAAGAAGAAAAGTATATAGAGAAAATAGGGTTTCCCGGACAGTATCCCTTTACCCGGGGAATTCAGCCTTCGATGTATAGAGGAAGATTATGGACAATGCGGCAGTATGCCGGGTTCGGGACGGCGAAAGAATCAAATCAGCGCTATAGGTACTTACTTGAACAGGGAACAAGCGGCCTTTCTGTTGCTTTCGATCTGCCTACACAGATAGGTTATGATAGTGATGATCCATTGTCTTATGGTGAGGTAGGAAAAGTCGGAGTAGCAGTAGATACCCTGGCTGATATGGAGATTCTCTTTGATAAAATTCCCCTTGATAAGATCTCAACTTCGATGACTATAAATGCTTCTGCTTCAGTCCTGCTTGCTATGTATATAGTGGTTGCAGAAAAACAGGGTGTTTCGAAAGATAAAATCAGTGGGACAATCCAGAATGATCTTTTAAAGGAATATATTGCAAGAGGGACATATATCTTTCCTCCTAAATCCTCTATGAGAATTATTACAAATATTTTCGAATACTGCGCGAAGGAAGTTCCGAAATGGAATACCATCTCAATTTCAGGCTACCATATACGGGAGGCAGGATCAACTGCGGCCCAGGAAGTTGGTTTTACACTTGCCAACGGTATTGCATATGTTGAGGCGGCTCTTAAAGCAGGGCTTGATATCGATAACTTTGCAGGACAGCTTTCTTTCTTTTTCAATTCACACAATGATCTGCTTGAGGAAGTTGCCAAGTTCAGAGCAGCAAGACGGCTCTGGGCACGAATAGTGAAAGACCGCTTCAAGGCGAAAAAAACAAAGTCTATGATGCTTCGTTTCCATACTCAGACGGCCGGTTCAACATTAACTGCACAGCAGGTGGATAATAATATTGTTCGTGTGACTATCCAGACCCTTGCAGCAATTCTCGGGGGAACGCAGAGCCTTCATACAAATTCGAAAGATGAAGCACTGGCATTACCTACTGAAAATTCTGTCAGAACTGCTTTACGTACTCAGCAGATTGTTGCCTGTGAAAGCGGGATAACAAATACTGCAGATCCTTTGGCCGGTTCCTATTATATCGAATCAATGACAGATCAGATTGAAAAAGAAGCTGAGGATTATATAAATAAAATTGATTCTATGGGTGGAATGATAAAGGCAATTGAAGACGGATTCATTCAGATGGAAATACAGAAGGCAGCTTATGAATTTGAAAAACAGCTCGAGAGCGGAAAAAGGATAGTCGTTGGCGTTAATAAATTCAAAGTTGACGGGGATGAAGAACCTGAATTGCTTAAGATTGATATGAGAGTTCAGGAAAACCAGCTTAAATTCCTTAATCAAATAAGGAAACAGAGAAATGATGCTGCTGTTCAGGAGTCACTGGCAAAATTAAAAATGGCCGCAGAGGGCAGCGATAATCTTATGCCTTTCATAATCGAGGCAGTAAGAACTTACACAAGCGTCGGTGAGATCTGCAATACTCTGCGTACTGTGTTCGGCGAGTATAGGGAGCATGTTGTTATATAATAAAAGGATTTAAAATGGATTTAACCCATATTGAACATATCGGAATAGCCGTAAAGAACCTTGATGAATCAATTAAATATTATGAGAATGTTCTCGGGTTAAAATGTTATGCGGTGGAAGAAGTAAAAGATCAGAAAGTTAAAACTGCATTTTTTCGCATCGGACAAACAAAAATCGAACTTCTGGAATCTACAGATCCGGAAGGACCAATAGGAAAATTTATAGAGAAAAGAGGGGAAGGAATTCATCACCTGGCATTTGCAGTGAATAATCTTCCTTCGGCCCTTAATGAACTTAAAGAAAAGGAAATAAAATTAATAGACGTGAGTCCTCGCAGGGGAGCTGAAGGATTGGACATCGCATTTCTCCATCCCAGGTCAACTTACGGGGTTCTTACCGAATTATGTGAAAAACCTGAATAAGATCTCAGATTTTTTCAGGATCCCATTCAAATAAAATAACGGAAAATTTATGGCAACCCGTGATAAAGTTAAGGAGCTGATGGATCTCCGCAACCAGGCAAGACTTGGGGGCGGTGAAAAAAGAATAGAAGCTCAGCATAAAAAAGGGAAATATACAGCACGTGAAAGACTCGATTTCCTTCTTGATGAGGGAAGTTTTGAAGAATTCGATATGTTCGTTTCTCATAGAAGCATAGATTTCGGATTGGATAAGGAAGCTTACCTCTCGGATGGTGTTGTAACAGGCTATGGTACAATTGACGGACGCCTTGTTTATGTGTTCTCACAGGACTTTACAGTGTTCGGCGGTTCTCTTTCGGAGATGTATGCACAAAAAATATGTAAAGTCATGGATAAAGCAATGAAAATGGGGGCTCCTGTTATTGGAATCAACGACAGCGGAGGTGCAAGAATCCAGGAAGGTGTAAAAAGTCTCGGCGGTTATGCCGATATTTTTGAAAAAAATATCCTGGCTTCAGGAGTGGTCCCGCAGATCTCTGCCGTATTCGGCCCCTGTGCTGGAGGGGCGGTATATTCTCCTGCCTTAACAGACTTTATCATCATGACCAAAGCTACAAGCTATATGTTTGTAACAGGTCCTAAAGTTGTAAAGACTGTTACAGGAGAAGATGTTTCGGATGAAGAACTGGGAGGATCATCTATTCACTCTACAAAATCTGGTGTAACACATTTTATTGCGGAGACTGAAGAAGAGGGGATCCAGCTTATAAGGAAACTGATCAGTTTTATGCCTCAGAATAACCTGGAAGAGCCGCCTGTTTCTGTCTGTAATGATCCGATAGATAGACTCGAGGATTCTCTGAATGAAATAATTCCTGAGAATCCTAACAAACCGTATAATGTTAAGGATATAATATATTTAATAGTTGATGAGGGTGAATTTCTTGAAACCCAGCGGGTCTTTGCACCTAACATTGTAACAGGTTTCGCACGTTTTAATGGACAGCCTGTGGGTATTGTAGCTAACCAGCCTGATTACCTGGCAGGTGTGCTCGACATAAATGCTTCAAGAAAGGCGGCCCGTTTTGTAAGGTTCTGCGATTCTTTCAACTTTCCGATTGTAACTCTTGTCGATGTGCCTGGCTTCTTACCGGGTACCGCTCAGGAATATGGAGGTATAATAATTCATGGAGCCAAACTTTTGTTTGCATATGGAGAAGCAACCGTGCCTAAAGTAACTGTTATTCTCCGAAAAGCTTACGGCGGAGCTTACGATGTTATGAGCTCTAAACATCTGAGAGGGGATATAAATTATGCCTGGCCTGGGGCCGAAATAGCGGTGATGGGACCAAAAGGTGCTATCGAAGTCCTTCACTATAAACATCTGCAGATGATTGAAAATACAGAGGAGAGGATAAAATTCCTTAAAGAAAAAGAAGAGGAATACAGGAAAAAATTCGCAACTCCTTATGTGGCTGCAAAGTATGGTTATATCGATGATGTAATTGAGCCGCGAAATACACGTTTCAGGGTTATAAGAGCGCTTCAGATGCTCTCGACTAAAAAAGATGTGAATCCGCCGAAGAAGCATTCTAATATTCCTTTATAGCGGAGGTGAGAAATGTATTACCAGGTAAATGCTGATACTTTAAAAAGTGCGGCAGATTCATTGAAGAATTCTATAAACACTGATCAATTATTTAATAAAATTGAGTTCACACCTTCCAATATTTTAAACTCACAGGGAATATTCATATCAGTTGTGGGCTATCTTGTTGTTTTTCTTGCCCTGCTCCTTCTTTATATGATGTTTATTAATCTTTCCCGTTTTCTTCAATTCCGTGTAAGGAGTAAACTGCAGAAAAAAGGGGAATACAATATCAGCGGCGATAAGGATATCTCTGTTTCAGGTGAAATAAATGCTGCGATCTCAGCGGCGCTGTATCTTTATTTGGAAGAAGTGCACGATATTGAAAGTACGGTATTAACAATCAAAAAAGTTCAAAGGAGTTATTCCCCCTGGAGTTCAAAAATATACGGACTGAGGGGATATCCCGGGAAAAGGCGGAATTGAAATGAAAAAATTTAAATTTACAATACAGGGAAATAGTTACGATGTGGAGATTCTGAATTTTGAAGATAATACGGCTGAAATTGATGTTAATGGAACAATATATAAAGTAGATGTAGAACATGAAGTAAAAAAAGTTAAGACCCCAAAACTCGTAAGAAACAAAGTAGAGCCTTCTGCAGGGGGCGATATTGCTAAAACCAGCAGGCCGTCCGAGCGAAAAGGAGCAGGTGCTATAAAAGCTCCCCTTCCGGGTACAATCATCGAGGTCAGGGTAAAACCGGGCGATAAGGTGAAAATGAGTGATAAGCTCCTTGTAATGGAAGCTATGAAAATGGAAAATAACATTAACTCAGACCGTGAAGGAACCATAATCGATGTAAAAGTAAAAGCCGGAGACGCAGTACTTGAGGGCGATCTTCTTGTTGAGATCGGGGAATAATCATGGAAGGTCTGAAACATTTTCTCAGCTTTACCGGTTTCGCAAACCTGACAATTGGTCATGTGATCATGATTATTGTCGGCTTGCTGTTCATATATCTTGCAATTAAAAAAGAATACGAACCTCTGCTTCTTATCCCGATAGGATTCGGAATTCTGATGGGGAATATTCCATTTCTTGAAAATGTGGGATTACAAATAGGAATATATGAAAACGGCAGCGTGCTCAATTATCTATATTATGGAGTTCTCAAAGGAATTTATCCGCCGTTGATATTTTTGGGTATCGGGGCAATGACGGATTTCTCTGCACTACTCTCAAACCCTAAACTGCTTCTGCTCGGCGCCGCTGCACAGCTTGGTATCTTCATAACGTTTCTAGGGGCAATATCGCTCGGCTTTTCGGAACAACAGGCAGCCGCTATCGGCATAATAGGCGGTGCCGATGGTCCCACTGCAATATTCTTATCTTCTAAGCTGGCACCTGAACTGATTGGTCCCATTGCAATCGCTGCCTATTCCTACATGGCGCTTGTTCCAGTTATACAGCCTCCGATAATGAAGCTGCTTACCTCGCAAAGAGAAAGATTAATAAGAATGAAACCGTCACGTACGGTCTCAAGAACAGAAAAGATACTGTTCCCTATCGTTGGTATGCTCCTCACAACTTTTATTTCACCGGGTGCCCTGCCATTGTTAGGAATGCTTTTCTTTGGAAATCTGCTGAAGGAGTGCGGCGTTACAAAGCGTCTGGGAGATACAGCAAAGAATGCATTAATAGATATAGTTACAATTCTGCTGGGAGTAACTGTGGGCGCTTCTACACAGGCTACTATATTCCTTACGCCTCATTCAATTCTTATATTCATACTTGGTGCGCTGTCATTTGCTTTTGCCACTGCCGGAGGAGTGATTTTTGCAAAAGTGATGAATATATTTCTTAGAGAAGGAAATAAGATAAATCCGCTTATAGGGTCTGCTGGTGTTTCTGCAGTACCTGATAGTGCGCGCGTTTCTCAGATGATGGGACTAAAAGAGGATCCTACTAATCATCTGCTGATGCATGCTATGGCTCCTAACGTCGCCGGCGTTATAGGTAGTGCCGTAGCCGCTGGTATTTTAATGGGCTTTTTACTTAAGCTTGCCGTCTAAAAAGGAGGGCGGTGTATTACCGCCTTTTCCTTGTGCCCCCTCATACCAAAAGAATATTAAAGATATTGATATCTTAAAATGTAAAGTATGCTTGACATAATGTCGCTAATACTTTACATTTAAGCTAGCATTAGAGGAAATATGGGATTAAAGAATAACCTAAAGCAGCTAAGGTTTAATGCAGGACAGATTACACAGGATACACTGGCCAGGGAATTGCAGGTTTCAAGGCAAACGATGAATGCCATCGAGAATGGCAAGTTCAATCCTTCAATTAAATTGGCGCTTCAGATTGCAGGTTTCTTCAAATGTAAGGTAGAGGATATATTTTATTTAGAGGAGATAAAATAAAAATGAATATCAGATTTACTTTCGAGGCAGTTATCGGAACAATCTGCTTGCTGGCTATCCTTTTCTTCGGAAGCATAGGATTAATAGCACTGGCTCTTTTTGTTCTTTTACCTGTGGTAGTAAAATTTACAAAATGTACCCTTGATGAAAGAGAGAAGGTGCTGTTTTACAAGGCAGGGAACTTAACGTTCGGAATAACTGTAATGGCTCTGTGGGTTATTTATAAATTTTCCGCTCATGCTATTAATGGAAACCTAATTGGAGAATACTGGTATTATTTAAGCATATCTACTGTTTCGTTAATCCACGGCGTTTCGGGTTTGATTGTATTCAAAATTTCATAATTCGTAAATAAATACCTGAAAAACGGTCGCCTGTGGAGCTTGTTTGATCTCTATAATATTTTATTATTTTGAAAAGTGCCGGAATTTATACAAATTTATACGGGGATTTCCCTTGATTAACATCCCTCGGTAAAAAAATGCAGAGAGAGATTCATAAATGGAACAGTGACAATCTTCATAAGGAAATGGAGATTGCAGTCTACGGCCATTATGGCTATGCACTTCTCATGTTTCCCACCGCTGGTGCCGATTACCTGGAATATGAAAGATTTTACCTGATAGACGCAATAGCTGAATTTATTGATAACGGTACTGTAAAGGTATTTTCCGTAAACAGCATCAACAATGAAAGCTGGATGAATAAGAGTTTATCTCCGGTTGAGAAAGCACTGAAACAGGAAGAGTATAATAAATATATAACAAGGGAAGTTCTGCCTTTTATAACCACGCATTGCAAGGGGACAATTCCGATAGTGACAGCAGGCGCCTCACTCGGAGCCTTTCATGCAGCCAATACTTTTTTCAGAAAACCGGGCCTTTTTGCTGGACTTATTGCAATGAGCGGTGTTTATGATCTTAAGCATTATACCGATGGATATTTTGATGACACCTGCTACTATAACTCTCCTGTTGATTATCTTCCGGGTATAGATGATGAGAATATCCTGTCTGCTATGAGAAATAAAAATATTATTATAGCAAGCGGTCAGGGAGCTTACGAAGATCCCGAAGCTTCGAGACAATTGTCGGATATCCTGCATTCTAAAAATATTCCTCACTGGTTTGACTTGTGGGGTGAAGATATGACACATGATTGGCCTACCTGGCGAAAAATGCTTCCCTACTTCCTTGATAATATAAATGTCTGATATACTATGAATACCAGACGTGCCTGGATTGAAGCATATAAACTTAAAAGTGTCCAATATAAACTTTTAATTTCAATAGTATTCCTTGCAGCAGCGCTTTGTTTTTATTCCGGATTTCTCGGATATGTTGAAGGAAGAAAAGGTTTTTCATTCAGTGATCCTGTACTCAATCTGTTTAATCCTGTAGATCTTACCTGGCTGATCTTCTCCGCCATTTATTTATCGCTTATAAGCGGCATAATAATGCTTGTTAGAAATCCTGTAAGACTTACACTTGCCATTCAGGTGTATACCGTAATGATCCTGGTTAGAATGGCTGCGATGTATACCCTTCCATTTAATCCTCCTCCCGGGATGATTCCCTTAAATGATCCGTTGGTGCAGTTTTTCGGTTCAGTAAAATTACTTACGAAAGATTTATTTTTTTCGGGCCATACTGCAACGCTGTTTCTTCTCTTCCTCGTTATCGATAAAAAACCGTTCAAACAATTGTTTCTTATACTTGCAATACTCGTTGCTGTTGGTCTATTACTGCAGCATGTTCATTATTTTATCGATGTCTTCGCAGCGCCTTTCTTTACTTATGGATGCTATATTATCGTAAAAAGGATCAGGGAGAGAATAGTTTTTTTAGATATCAGATAAATCCCTTTTGTTTGACCGGTACGCTGATTATATTCATTTTATGAAAGTTGAGCCTTCTAACCGCAGAATATCAAGAATATTTTTTTTCTGGTGCGGAGTTTTTTTTACATTTATAGGGATCATTGGTTTAATAGTTCCTGTCATGCCCGGGTTTATCTTTTTCATCCCCGCAGCATTCTGCTTTGCAAAGTCATCAGCTTCATTCAACAGAAAGCTGAAACAGAGTAAAAGATTTGGAAAATATTTCGAGTAATTTTTATTTATAAAAGTATTGAGGAAATTATGAAGGAAGAAAAGGACCAGGTTTTGGAAGTTTCAGAAACCATTTCCAGGGATTTTGATAAAGCGGGACTCTCGTCGATCATTACTTCTGAAGAATTTCACAACCTGGCACAGTTAAAAAAATACCTTACTAAAAAAATTACTGAACTGCTGGATACTGATTATGAAAAGCTTATAAACATTCTCTACCGTATTGATATAAATGAAGATAAGCTCAAAAATCTTTTCGCCTCAAAGAACAGGGAGTTTATCCCGGAACAGCTTGTTGAATTGATTATAGAGAGACAGATCCAGAAAATCAGAATAAGAAATATGTACAGGAATAATAATAAAAACCTTCCGGAAGGTTAGCAGCAAAATTTAATCTTTAGTTCTGCGTGAGTGAGCTTACAGGAAAAGTCCTTCAAAATATTAAATTAAATACTTACTAAGTCCCTTTCCGTTTATTAATTAAAATCAGGTTGCTCTTGAATAAGGATACATATTCCCAAAAAGTACTTTTTGCCGTCGGGGTAGTCGTGCTTGCCGCAGCCCTCCTCATTTTAATTGTTGAAGCCATCCAGGTACTACTGCTGGTATTTGCAGGAATCCTGTTTGCTGTATTTCTCAGGGGAATTGCAGTTTATATATCAAAAAATTCAACGCTCTCAAATAAAGTTTCAGTTGCCCTTGTTCTTTTTGTTTTTATCATCCTCATTACGGGAGGTATATGGCTGCTGGGACCAGGCATTGCTGACGGTTTCGCCAGGATGAGAGAGCAAGTACCTGCAGCGTGGAATCAACTTAAAAGAGAACTTGTTAAATCCGACCTGGGAAAAACAATTGTGGAAGGAATAAAAAACGCAGGAGAAAATATAACTTCAAACAATGATCTTTTTACCAGGATAGGCGGAATATTTACATCCACATTTGCTGTAATGGTAAATGTTTTTATCATACTTATAATCGGCCTCTATACGGCCTTTAACCCTGTTTTGTATGTCAATGGTTTCATTAAACTTTTTCCGGCGGCAAAAAGACAAAGGGTCAGTGAGGTCCTGGAAGCAATGGGTCTCGCCCTCAGGTGGTGGTTTGTCGGCCGATTTGCTTCTATGTTGATCATCGGAATATTGACTGCTGTGGGTCTGTGGGTGCTGAATATTCCAATGCCGGTAACTCTTGGAATATTTGCTGCTGTCCTTACTTTTGTTCCTAATATAGGCCCGTTTGTTTCTGCTGTACCTGCAGTCATGTTTGGCCTGGTTATTAGTCCCGTCAGGGGTCTGTATGTCGCCGTCTTATACGTTGCCATTCAAACCCTCGAAAGCTATCTCATAACACCCCAGATACAGAAAAAAGCTGTATCAATACCTCCCGCCTTATTAATATCAGCGCAGATCCTTGCAGGCATATTGCTGGGCTTTTTAGGATTAATACTCGCTACCCCCCTGATGGTCTGTATAATTGTCGCAGTGCAGATGATCTATATTGAAGATACACTGGGAGATAGTGTGGAAATTCTCGGCGACGGCCACTCCTCAAATAGCTAATTTCAATTGATAGTTTAACTCCGAATAATTAAGTTCATGCATAATTTATATCATTTTTGATATTTTCCGTATGATAGCGTTGTGTTGAGGCAAACATTATATAATAACTCCGGGAGATCGGGTGATGGCTATTTTTAACTCTAAAGGAACTGATACACTTCGAAAAGAAAACCAGGAACTGAAAAATCTTCTCCATAAATATACGGGGCAGGAGGAGAGATTAAACGAACTGGAAGATGATCTGAAACATCTTCAGAATAAAATTTCTGAACTCAATGAGGTTAAAGAAGAACTTCGGGATGACATAAGCATTCTGAATAATGATAAAAGAATTAAAGAGTCCGAACTGAATGAACTCTCGAATAAAATTCCGGAATTGAACGGACAGAAAAAAGAGCTTGAACATACGCTTGAGGATTATAAACAAAGAATCGAATCCTATACAGTAAAACCGGGTCGGCAGAATAATGATCAGGAGTTCGACAGAAAATTTCAATCAGTTCAGAAGGAAAATGAAACTCAGAAGAATGAAATCAAAAAGCTGAGTGCCAGGATAGATGCTCTGCTGGCTGAAAATGAAAAGCTTGAAGATAAGCTGAAAATAGATAGTTCGGGAAAGGTAAGGGATGAAGAAAAAATCCTTCAGGATTTAAGGGAACGTGAATTAAGGATTTTACGGGGGATCGAAAATAAGAAAGATGAAGTCACTGCCCTGATAAAAAATATTAACAACCTGAAGGAGAGGGACAAATCCGAGCGCGATAATCTGAAAAATATCTATAAAGAAATCGAGGAGAAAAAAAGAGAAAGAGAGTATTACTCTAAGGAAGAAATACGATTGCTTAATAATGTTGCCGGGTTGAAAGAAAAAGAAGAGAAACTCGTTAATGAAATATCCAATCATGAACAGGATGTTAATTCAAAGGATGAGATCCTGAATATGCTCATCAAAAACATTGCACATAAACAGGAAAAAGAAGTAGAACTGGATAAAGACCTTCGTGAGCTTGATCTTGAACTAAGGGAAAGATCAAACTCAATACACAGACTGTCCGATGATTTCAGCCGTATCTCTGAGGAAAAAAATACTAAACAGCGTGAACTGCTTGAAGTTAACGGTGAACTCGAAACCAGGGGCGGGAAGCTTCATAAGCTCGGCGATGAACTTATCGTCCTTGAAAACAGGCTTACAGCTCTCGAGCAGGAAATTAATAAATCAGAAGCTTTGAAAAAGGAATTAAGTAAAGAAGTCAGCAGCCAGGCGACGGTGTATGAAAAACTTAAGGAGCAGTCGGATCTTTTAAGGCAGACGATTCCGCTTCTTGAAAAGAAGAAAACCGAAATCGAAAATGAAAATACCGCGCTTGAGGAACGGTTTGGTAAAGTTTTTCAGAAGTATAGTAAAGATGTAAATGAGCTTAGCCGTAAGAGAATATTTTATGAAAAAGTTGTGATGGACAAAGAGAAGGAAATTAATGAAAAAGATCAGACATTGTTCGAAAAGATTGCAGCGCTGGAAGAAAGTGAAAGAGTACTGGGCATGAGACAGGCCGAAATTAATTCGCTGCAGGAATCCTTAAAAGAACTTGAAGAACAGAAGGAAATACTTAGACAGGATATTAAGTCACTTGAAGATAAAACAACGGAAATCCTCCGTCGTAACGATGGTCTCCGTATGGAAACTGAATACCTGATGAGTAAGAAACAGTCTATTGAGGATAGTATGAAGGAAATCCTCAATGATATGAGTGAACGGTTCGAAAAGACCCGCTCAAAGAAACATGAAGTTGATGAAGAAATAGCAGAATACGAAGACAGGCTGCATCTCACGAGAGAAAGAATTTCTGAATCAAGAAAAGAATTGTCCGAACTGCAGTCTTCTTTAGGAAATCTTAAACTTGAACACGAGGAGCAGCGTGGTTATATAAACCGGCTTGCAGCAAAAAAAACAAAACTGCTCGAAGAAGTATCACGAAGCCAGACCCTGATTCAGAAGTACGAACAGATAAAAGAAAAAGTAAAAATTGAAAAGGCTGCGGCAACCGGTAAAAAAGAAGGCGGAATTTTTTCAGGTGAGGAAATCCTGAGTCAATTAAAGGATAGTAAAGACAATAGAAATCCTGTGGGGGATTGACGTTTTATTTGCCGCCGGAGTTTAAACAAAATCCGGGTACTGCAAAAAGTAAGGAAATGATATCATTACTTTTTAGTCAACCCCCGGTTCTCCAATTTAACTCGTAAATACCAGGAAGAAATATGTTGAGGAAATTCAAACTTTTAATATCACTATCAATATTATTTATAACACTCTCCCAGGCACAGCAGGTTAATTCTGTTAAGCACCCTGACTGGAGCAGAAACCTTTCAATTTATGAAGTTAATACACGTCAATATACACCTGAAGGCACTTTTCAGGCTTTCGATTCACACATTCAGCAGTTAAAGGATCTTGGTGTGGGAATTGTCTGGTTTATGCCGATAAACCCAATCGGCCAAAAAAACCGCAAGGGAAGTCTCGGAAGTTATTATTCGGTGAAAGACTATAAAGCCGTTAACCCCGAGTTCGGTACTCTGGCTGATTTTAAGGAAACAGTTAAAGAAATCCATAAAATGGGAATGTATGTTATAATCGACTGGGTCGCTAATCATACTGCATGGGATAATGTATGGGTTACAGAACACCCTGACTTCTACACAAAGGATTCACTCGGCAGCTTCATGCCGCCTGTTGCCGACTGGCATGATGTAATCGATCTGAATTATGACAATAAAGAGCTTTGGAAATATATGATCGATGCAATGAAATACTGGGTACAGGAATGCGATATTGATGGATTCAGATGCGATGTTGCCGGTATGGTTCCACTGGAATTCTGGAAAGCTGCTCGTACTGAACTTGATAAAGTTAAGGCTGTTTTTATGCTTGCTGAAGCTGAAGGACCGGATCTTCACGAAGCGTTTGATATGACGTATTCATGGGAATTGCTTCACCTTATGAACGATGTAGCACAGGAAAAAAAAGGCGCTCAGTCATTGAGAGATTATTTTGAAAAGGAGAAGAACAAGTATCCCGTTGATGCATATAGAATGAGGTTTACTACTAACCACGATGAGAATAGCTGGAACGGAACTGTCTTTGAGAGGATGGGGGAAGCCGTTGAAACTTTCGATGCTTTTACCTGTGTAATCAGGGGTATGCCTCTTGTATACAGCGGTCAGGAAGCAGGTCTGAATAAAAGATTAAATTTTTTTGATAAGGATACTATAGAATGGAAGGACAGCAAATACCGTATCCTGTATAGCGGCCTTCTGCACGAAAAAGAAAAAAACAAAGCTTTATGGAATGGAGAAGAGGGGGGCGGAATGATACCGGTTGAAGCAAGCTCCGGCGACGTAATTGCCTTTGTAAGACAGAAGGATAACGATAAGATGTATGCTGTATTTAATTTATCGTCAAAGTCTGTAAAAACAGAACTGGAAAGTAATTTGATCCGGGGTGAATATATTAACTTGCTTTCAGGAAAGGAAACAAAGATTAAATCCAGGGAATGGATTGAACTTAAACCCTGGACTTACAGGATCCTTATCACAAAATAATTATGCCGGCACAGTTAATTATTCTGTGCCGCCTGGTAAATACCTGATGTCTATCATTCTAAAGAATATCTCCAGATCCTTCAACTTAACAGCTGCACTGAAAAATGTTTCACTTGAGATTGAAACTGGAAAAATAACTGTTCTGATCGGCCCAAGCGGCTGCGGGAAATCTACTCTAATAAGACTTATATCCGGGTTGTTAATTCCTGATTCAGGTGAAGTTTTTTACGGTGATGAGATGCTGCAGCAATCGAATCTTAGAGCTATTCGCCTTGCGATCGGATATGTAATTCAGGAAGGCGGTTTATTTCCCCATCTCACTGCCGTAGGAAATGTAGCTCTCCTTGCTGAACATATTGGCTGGAAGCAGGAAAGAATAAATAACAGGGTGAAGGAATTAACACAGCTTACAAAATTTCCGGCTGAAGGATTAGATAAATTTCCTGCGGAGCTTTCGGGCGGCCAAAGACAAAGAGTCGGAATTATGCGTGCCCTTATGCTTAATCCCGAATTCCTGCTTCTCGATGAACCGCTCGGTGCCCTCGATCCTCTTATAAGGTACGATCTTCAGACAGATCTGAAGGA
>Ga0075280_10000009_pt1 | contig 18303 bp, 17 predicted proteins | sample SF_Rice_10C_0N_4_FD_69780 | JGI IMG/M metagenome (GOLD analysis project Ga0075280, IMG submission 69780) | Rice paddy soil microbial communities from Twitchell Island, California, USA - SF_Rice_10C_0N_404 | ecosystem: Environmental > Terrestrial > Soil > Paddy field/soil | place: USA: Twitchell... | reverse complement strand
GTCTCTTCGTCTCTTAACCTATTCATCTCCACTCCTCTCATCTTTATCTCAGGACGGGAGATCTGGGCTGCGTGTTGCGGCCTATCTCCCTCATAGTCCTCCCCGTAAGTACCGATTTCTTCTGCGTACTCACTGGGTTTCTCCTTGCATCGGCATAGTTATCCTTCATTTTGATCAGCATCCACCGGGCATCTTTTCCTTTGCTGGTTTTGATAAGTGCATAGCCTCCTTTAATTTTTTTGCCGTTAAGAGATATCTTCACTTCGCCCTTTTTCAACGATTTCACCACAGGAATCTCATTACCATTCTCATCCTTGTTAATATTTTCATACGTGCCCGCATCCCATACCATTACCGTTCCGCCTCCGTACTGATTTTCGGGAATGATTCCCTCAAAGTTTGCATAATCAAGAGGGTGATCTTCTGTGGGCATTGCTAGTTTTCTTTCCTTCGGATTTGTTGATGGTCCTTTTGGGACTGCCCACGACTTAAGCACGCCGTCGACTTCAATTCTGAAATCGTAGTGAAGGCTTGAAGCGTCGTGCTTCTGGATCACGAAAATATTTTTCTTCCCTTTCTTTTTGCTCCCTCCGAAAGGCTCTGCAGTTATTTTGAAATCTCTTTTCTTGTGATACTCCTTCAAATAATCTTTTTTACTCATAATTGCCCTTATGTTATCCTGTTGACCTTCTTACTGTTCAGGCCCTCTTTTGAATGTTTCAGCTTAAGCTTCCGGACAGGAATTATCTTGTATTTTTCAGGGACGTATTCGCCGGCAGGACCTCTTCCTATCGATATTCCTCCGTCAACAAAATAAAGCGCCCCGGTTACGAAACTGGCTTCATCAGAAGCAAGGAATGCAAATACATTTGCAATCTCTTCCGGGTTTCCACGCCTTCCCATAGGAGTACCTTTTAAAATATCTGTCTCCATTTCTACGGTCATAGGACTCACATCAGTATCATGCCATTGAGTATCTGTAGGGCCGGGACAAACAACGTTAGCCCTCACTCCGTACTTTATCTGTTCAAGAGCCACGCCTCTTGTAAATGCAATCATAAAACCTTTTGAACCGCCGTACGGTGAGCAGTCGGGCTGCCCGATAGTACCTGCTTCAGAACCAGTACAGACAATATTTCCCCTGCTCTTTTGAAGATAAGGCAGAGCGAATTTAGTCATAAGGAATGCCGATCGGGTATTCATCTTCATCATATAATCAAAATCATCTACGGGAAAATTTTCTGTGGATGCTACTGTTTGAAATGTACCGGCGTTATTTACCAGGATATCAAGTTTACCGAATGTATTGATTGCCTTTTTTACACAGGATTCTGCCGTCCCTGCTTCTGAAATATCTCCTTCGAACGCCGTGGCCTCTCCTTTCTCCTCCTTTATTTCATTTACTACTTCCTCAACAGGGTCTGAAGGAAGCCCGCATACAATTATCTTAGCCCCTTCCGATACAAATTTCTTGCAAATTGCTTCGCCTATTCCTGTAGCCCCGCCTGTTATAATTGCAACTTTATCCTTTAATCTGTTTGACATTGTGCTGCCTGTTTTTTTTTATAAATCTATCTTAATCGTAAATTATATTTGGTGATTCATATCGCTTAAAATTTTTAGTACATTTGATGAGGAAAAATTACAGAGACTGCAAACGCAGAATTGGGCGGAACAGCACTTCCTCCCTGTAAAGCGAAATGGTGTTTCGCTTACCATAACAATTAAATGAAAGATATCCTATTGCCTGACTATATAAAATCTTCGTCAGTTATAAAATCTGCCGGGAATAAACCAAAGATAATTGATGAATTTATCGGGAGAGTTAACTCGAAATCGACTGAGGTGAGCATCGCTAAGATGAAGAGTCCTGAAGGATGGTCCGAGCCGGGACAAACTCCCGATTTTGATGAGTATACAGTAGTGCTCACAGGAATGCTGCGGGTTACAACAAAGGACGCTGTGTATAATGTTAAAGCCGGCGAAGCGATAATTACATTTAAGGGAGAATGGATACAGTACAGTACCCCTGAGTCCGGAGGAGCGGAATATATTGCCGTGTGCCTGCCCGCATTTGCTCCGGATACAGTGCATCGTGACGCCTGAGTGATGGGTGAACAATGATGGGTAAAAAAGTGACGGATATTGGAATTTTTATGAACCATAAACGGATCAATTAATGCTTTCAACAACGCTATTCAGATCAATTGCGTCCTGCGAGGTAAACGCCTGGCAGGATATGTACAATGCAGCCGGAGAAGAGCTGTCTGATAAATTCGGTATCAAGGTATTTTCAATCGGTTCCGCGTGCATCTCGTTAGTAAAAAATATCGATATTCTAGGCTTCAACCGTGTAATAGGTTTAGGACTATTTCAGACTGCAACCGAGCAAATGGTTGACATTATTATTTCCAAGTATAAAGATGCTGGGATAGGCAGGTTCTTTATACAGATTCATCCTGAAGCTGCGCCGGGACAGTTGAAAGACTGGTTTGAGAAGCGGAATATTCATCATTATAATAACTGGGTGAAGCATTATAGAAGCGTAGAAAATCCTCCTGTGGTGGAAACAGACCTGGAAATACGGGAGGTGAGCAGCAGCAAGGAAGCACAAAGATTCGGAGATATTATAACAGATAGCTTTCAGTGGCCGGGAGAAATGAGCTCGTGGTTCACAAATCTTGTAGGAAGAAAATGCTGGAAGACTTACCTTGCCTTTGAGGGTGACGACCCGGTTGCCGCCGCCTCATTATATATTAAAGACGAATGCGGATGGCTTTCATTTGCCAGCACTCTGCCCGGCTGGAGGGGCAAAGGCGCACAGTCTGCCCTTATTGCCAGGAGAATCCAGGATGCAGCCGAACTTGGATGCAAGGTGCTTACTGTGGAAACTGCTGAGGACAATGAGCAGAAAAGATCACAATCCCTTTCCAACGTTCAGAAAGTGGGATTTGAAGTCGCATTCATCCGCCCTAATTTCCTCTGGAAAGCATAGAGTTAAAAATTAGACCTGCGCTTTACTTTCACCCGCCAGGGCTGGCTATTTTCCTGTATTTCTGGAAATTTTGAAATTACGAATAAACGTCACTTAATGGGAGGCAGGAGTTCTGTTTTGAGGATACTGTTATATTTTTTGCGCCTGGTAAATGTGAAGAGGATAAGAAGAAATAATCCTGCCAGGAGGAACCCTGATAATGACGATTTTAGCTCATCGTTAAAAATCATCATACCTGCTGCTGTGCCAAACACTATAAGGAAAACCGGAACTCCGTAAAGTAGAAACGCAGCTTCCAGGATTCTGCTTCCCTTTACCGATATTCTAACCCTGTCCCCCTCCCTCCCTCCGAAAGAATTTTCAACCGATAAAGTTCTACTTCCTGAATCATCGTTCCTGCATACTATTTTTGCTGTGCATTCCCTGCAGTTCCCCTGGTCAGGCAGAGTAATTTCGGCAATCCCATTCCGGACTGATGCAATGGTTCCTTCTTCTATGAATTTCTCATCAAACATTTTCATGGCCTGCTGTTACTGCTTCCCTTGTCCGGATAAAATCGATGGCTTTTGTGCTGCATTTATCAAGCGGAATCTTTGATATGTCCAGCTTGGTATAATCTATAATTGCAAGGTTGTTTTCCATTATCACTCCACCTTCAGATTTGCGGGCACAGATCTGGCAGCCGATGCAGGAAACCGTGCAGACTTTCCGCGAGGTCTTAGGGTCATCCTGGTTCTTACAAATAACGAATAACTCCCTGTCCTGCTGATGCATCTCAATAATGCCGCGGGGACAAGCTTTTACGCATAGTCCGCATCCGGTACATAATTCATCAATCACTACCGGTAGGCCATTCTCATCCATATACATAGCATTGAACTGGCAGGCAGTTACGCAGTCGCCGCCACCCAGGCATCCATACATACAGAGTTTTTCCCCTCCCGATACAAGAGCTTGTACTGCGCAGTTTTGGGGACCTGAATATCGTGCTTCCTTATACGCTGCTTCTTTCTTTCCGCCCCGGCATAAGACCCTGGCTCTCATAATAACAGCGCCTCCGCCGTCAATGCCGAGTATCGAAGAAATATCATCAACCACATCCTTACCGCCAACAGGACAGCCGTTAGGAGCGGCTTTCCCTTCAACTAATTTCACAGCAAAATCGTAACACCCGGCATTTCCGCATGCACCGCAATTCGCATTTGGAAGTACTTCATTTATCTTCCCTATTTTCGGATCTTCTACTACGCTAAGTCTCCTGTCGGCAATAGCTAGTGCTCCGGCTAAGAATAATCCCAGTCCTCCCATAGTTGAAACTGCTATAATTACTATCGCATCCATTCCTACCTCAACATATATTTTCTGAAGCCTGACGAAAAATATTCTTTATCATACCGGTCTATTATATATACTTCTGCATCAGCGAGATTCTCAGCCAGGCGTATTCCTGCTTCCGGTCCCATTACAAATATTCCCGTCGCCAAAGCATCCGCAGTCATACCATCATCAGCAATCACCGTAACACTTTTACAATGCATTGATGGGTAGCCGTCGGCAGGATTAATTATATGACAATATCTTATCCCATCCTCTTCAAAGTACTGCTCATAGTTCCCGGAGGTTGCGACAGCTTTCCCGTTTAATTTTAGTTCCCGGACAATTCCGCTCTCATTATTAGGATCCCTGACCCCTATTACCCAGTCGTTTCCCAGCTGCCTTATCTCGCCGCCGGCATTAATCAATGCATTCCCGATTCCATTTTCTTTAAGGATATCTATGCCCCGGTCAACTGCATAGCCTTTTGCAATGGCCCCAAGGTTGAACCTCACATTATTTTCCTTTCGCAGCATGCCCCCGGGAAGCAGGGAAATGTTCTCCCATCCGCAGCAGCACAGTGCTTTCTTTATATTTTCATCTGAGGGACGTGCCGGACTGCCTCCCTCACCAAACCCCCATAAATCAGTGAGAGAATCCAGCGCAACATCAAAAGTCCGGCCCGTAATTTTCCATATGTCGTTGCATTCTTCAAGCAGGTTAAACAGCTCATCGTTGATGATAAAACAATCCGATAGGGAATTATTTATCTGGCCGATAATACTCCCCTCTTTATAAGCGGAAAACAAATTGTCAATTCTCCTGAATTCTTCAAATACCCTGCTTGCTGCGTCTTCAGCTTTCTCCGTATCGTCATCCCTTATTTTAATTTCGACAATGGTTCCGAGAACTACCGATGTCCTTTTTATCTCAGAAGGGTTATCCCTTCCGGTATACGCAAAATAGAAACCTGCTGCAAAGAGAATAGACACAACAATATATTGTATGGTATTTTTCATGATTCAAAACGGATTATGATTTTATTTGGCGCGCATGCAATCATTCCCTGCGGATCGGAGAGTATGGTGTGCATACAGATCTTATTGCGGCAGCAGGAACTGGTAACTCTTGCAATTCCTTCTGAAAGAGAAACATGCGTTTTCCCTATCGAGCCTTCTACGGGTATATCCGTATAGCTCATCCCGGCTTTAAGTATTTCCGCAATTCCGTTTTCATTTTCGATTATGATTTTCTTTTCTTTAGGGAACAGACTCTCGAAAAGGTTCCCCTCTTTATATTCAGCAGTGAAAAGATAAAAGGCTTTCAGCTTCTTCATATCATTTCTAAGCTGAAGGAACGAGTAACTGAAATCTTCCTCAGGGATATAAACCCGATTTTCATCATCACTTATAATAATGTCAGGCTGAAAGGATTCATTCAGCCGTTGTATCCGGTACACTATCGATCCTTTCCGGCTGTAAGATGAAGAGAATACCGCATTATCAAATCCCATAAGTGAATGTTTTATCCTGCTGTCGCCGTATATATCAGCTTCCGTACTGCTCTTAATTTTTTTCCGGAATAATGTAACGAGTCTTTTTATATACTGCTCATCAGCCGGGAGGAATCCATGAACAGAAAAACGGTAGCCTGAACCGGCAGTAAATAATTTGCCTGTAGAATACCCGCCGCCGAGGGCAGCAGCAGATATCCCTGTAAGCTTTAAAAAATTACGACGTGTTATCATTTTTACTTTCTCCGATTAATTCCTGTATTAAATCATTCCGGCAAATCCCATAAATGCCAGGGCTAAAAGTCCGGCGACAATCAGCGTAATTGGGGCGCCCTTGAAAGGCGCGGGCACATCCGCAAGTTCAAGTTCCTCTCTTATTCCCGCCATTATCGCAAGTGCGAGAGTAAAGCCGGCTCCGGCCCCTGCTCCGAAGAAGATGCTCTCAAGAAAATTGTAATCTCTCATAACCAAAAGGAGAGCAAGGCCTAGAATTGCGCAGTTGGTTGTTATGAGGGGCAGAAAAATTCCAAGGGCACGGTAAATGGGCTGTGATACTTTCTTAATGAACATCTCAACGAACTGCACCAGGGCGGCTATTACCAGTATGAATGAAGGAATCTCGAGGAATTCAAGCTTATAAGGAACCAGCAGCAGGTTGAACAGGAGCCAGCTGACAATGGCCGTAATAACCATTACAAATGTGGTAGCCATCCCCATGGATAGTGCTGATGACAACTTGTTCGAGACTCCGATGAAGGGACATATGCCGAGGAAATATGAAAGAACAAAATTATTAACTATTGCTGCCGATATAAATATTATAACGTACTGCATATTATGCTCCGGCTTCGATTAACTGTTTATCTTCAGTTTCTATCATGTACTTTTGCCTCAATGCTTCAATTGAAATTCTTTCCTTCCTTGCTGTGTAGAAGTTTGCCAGTCCCATCAGCAGTCCCAGCGTAAGGAATGCACCCGCCGGCAGTATCATAATGATCATCGGGTCATAGCTCTCAGGAAGAACGGCGTACCCGAGGACGGTCCCTGATCCCAGCAGTTCCCTGATGCTGCCGAGAACAAGCAGTGATATAAGAAACCCTGTGCCGTTTCCGAGTGCATCCAGGAACGAGCGGAAGATAGTATTTTTCGAGGCAAAAGCTTCTGCTCTTCCAAGTATTATACAGTTGACAACAATTAAAGGAATGAAAGGACCAAGCGCCTTGCTTAAAACCGGGAAGGCAGCTTTCATAACGAGATCTACGATGGTTACGAATGTTGCAACGATTACAATGTACGCCGCTATCCTTACCTGATTCGGGATCAGTTTTCTGACCATCGAAATTATTATGCTTGAAAAGATAAGGACGAAAGTAGTGGCCAGTGCCATTGCAATTCCGTTTATAGCGGAAACTGTAACTGCAAGAGTGGGACACATTCCCAGGATTTGCTTAAAAGTAGGATTGATCTCCCATAACCCTTTCAGGTACTCCCGGCTGTATGAGACCTGTTTCTTCATAACCTTCCCTCACTTTTCATTTTGCGCAGCAGAGCAGTTCCTTCGTTTACAATGGCCGTAACTGATTTTGATGATATCGTTGCTCCTGTAATCGCCTGTATTTCATTCGGCTTTACCGGTTTTTTTCCTTTTACCCACTCGATGCCTGTGCCTATTGTAAGACCGTTATACTGATCCTTATAAGGATGTTCGGTTACCTTCGTCCCAAGCCCTGGCGTTTCAGTCTGCTCCAGAATTTCAATCGAAGTTACCTTATCAAGTCCAGGTTCTATGCCGATCATAAGTCTTATCTTTCCCTGGAAACCATTCCCTTCATATACAAACGAATACCCCACAGGATTCTTCTGCCCATCAAATACTTTAAACAGCTCCCCTTTGACAGTTTTTATTTCTTCATACGATTTACCGTTTTTCTGCACAAGATAAATCGCCTCTTCCGTCTCACGTTTCTGGTTAGCTGCTATTCTCGGCTCAGCCCAGATGTTTACCAGTGCCAGTACCCCCCCTGCAATTATACCTGTAACCATTAAAGTAAGGAGTATGTGAACTGCTTTATTCACTCGGTACCTCCTTTAACCAGTCCGAATAGGCGCGGCTGAGTGCCCCGGTTGATAAGCGGAACGAATCCATTCATTATAAGTATAGAGTACATTACACCTTCAGGAAGTCCCCCGTAAACTCGTATCAGTATTATCAGCAGGGAAATAAACGACCCGTAAATTAGCATCCCTTTATTTGTTACAGGAGAGGTTACCCAGTCGGTTGCCATAAAAAAAGCACCAAGCATAAATCCGCCTGCGAAAAGATGGAAGAGAGGATCGGGATTCTGAACCGGGTCTATCAGTCTGAACAGTCCTCCGAATATCAGCATACTCAGGATCATAGAAACAGGAACACGCCAGTTTACAATTTTCACTGCGATGAGAAAAATGCCTCCGGCAATTATAGCGGCAGCCGAAGTTTCGCCCAACGAGCCCCCTGTATTCCCAAGCAGCAGCCGGGATAAAGGAGTAAGTATTTTATCGAACTTAAACAGGGCAAGAGGAGTAGCAGAGGTTACTGCATCAACAGCAAAGTTTGGTTTTGTCCATGTAGTTATAGCGACAGGAAAGGCGGCCTGGAGAAATGCCCTTCCAACAAGAGCAGGATTAAAAATATTACAGCCTAATCCTCCGAAGACCTGTTTACCGAATCCGATGGCGGCAATTGAACCCAGGGCAGTGTATGCTAATGAAAATCCCGGCGGAAGAGTTAGAGAGAGCAGGAGTCCTGTAAGTAGAGAACTGCCGTCTGCCACTGTGACCTTTTTCTTTCTTAATGACTGAATTACTGCCTCGGTACTTCCACAGAAAAAAACTGCGGTAATAATGATCAGCAGCTGGTAAAAACCGAAAAATATTACAGATGCTGCTGCCGCGGGCGTAAGAGCTGCAGTGACAAACCACATCACCTTTTTGGTGGACCAGTTAGAATGTACATGAGGAGACGTAGTAAGTATTATTTTCTGATCATGTGCTTCCCCAGCTGTTTGAATTTCCATAGATGCATTTTTCACACTTTCTGAAGCAGACTTTCTCTTTGGATCTGTAATGCTTTTTGTTTTCCAAGTCTTAACCACTGAACCAGAGGAATATTTGCAGGACAGGTATATGCACAACTGCCGCATTCCATACATACCGTGATGCCTGAAGCTTCGGCAAGCTCATAATTACCAAGCTGGGTATAACGGGCCAGTCTTGTGGGCATCAGGTTTAATGGACAGACTGAAATACATCTGCCGCATCGTAGACATGCAGTTTCCTCTTTCGCATCAATGTCTTTTTTTGTCAGAACAACAATGCCCGATGTTGCTTTAACAACGGGAGCGGAAAGATCATACTGCGCGGTTCCCATCATTGGTCCCCCCGCAATCACTTTCGCAGCATCTCCTGTTAAGCCTCCGCAGTAATCGAGAACATCCTTTATCGAAGTTCCTATAGGGATGATTAGGTTCTTAGGGCTTATTACTCCCCGGCCTGTTACAGTCACCGCAGCTGTAACCTGTACTTCACCGTTGACAACTGCATCGTAGATGGCAATGGCTGTGGCCGTATTTTGAATAACAACACCGACATCAGGAGGAAGCCGTCCGGGCGGGACTTCTTCACCGGTAACGGCTTTAATCAGCATCTTTTCAGCCCCCTGCGGGTACTTCGTTTTAAGTACAATTACCGATAAGGATTTTTCATTTTCAAGACGTTGTTGAATCAGGTTGGCCGCATCCGGTTTATTATTTTCAATCCCGATATATCCCTGTTCAACCCCCAGCGCTTTCATAATAAGTTTCAATCCTGCTATAAGGTCATTTGTTCTTTCAAGCATAAACCTGTAGTCACGGGTAAGGTAAGGTTCACACTCACATCCGTTCAGTATCACAGCTGATATTACCGTACCGGCAGGAGGTTTAAGTTTTACATAGGTCGGGAATGAAGCGCCTCCCATTCCTACTATCCCGGCATTTTTAACGCGCTCCACTATTTCTTCGGCAGATACTCTGCATGGATCCAGCGGAACTAAATTGATTTTGTCTGTACGCTCATCTGTTTTAATTATAACGGAATCTGAGGGAAATCCTCCCGGAGCTGCTTCCCTGCTGATGCCCGTAACCGTCCCGTTCACTGAACTGTGCACAGGTGCTGAAATAAAACCGGATGCCTCTGCAAGTTTCGATCCTTCAGAAACGATACTCCCTTTCTTAACGAGGGGTTTCGCCTGCTTACCTAAATGCTGAAGAAGGGGAATAATTACCTGGGAGGGGACTTTCATTTTTTCAAACGGGAGTTCCTTCGTAAACGATTTTTCCTGGGGGGGATGAACTCCGCCATGGAACGATTTCAGTAACACAACATTGTCCTGCAATAATCACTAACTATAGCACCTGATTACACGCAGAAAGCATGCCACGGGAAGATTAAAACTTGGTTTTGAATTTTAATTGAATTGAAAGGAGAAATTAAAAAGGTATGAAATAAACATCATTTTTTTTTCATTATCGAAAAACCGATGTTTAATTTATCATCATAAAATCATCGGATATTAGCTGCTGCAAGAGAACAATTGAGCTTTATGTGCTCCTTTCCTTGCTTAAACTTGTTGAGGCTCTGTCTGACGGAATTTAATTACCAACCGGAATTCAGTAATTCCTGCATATGGGAAAATCCCTTAATGTTTCGGATTCATCCGCCGGCTTCCTCTTAACGTTCTTTACATTCTAAATAATATGTACGGTGCTTGCCTGGGGACCTTCCTCTCCTTGTTCCTCAAAAAAATTAACACCCATTCCGGTTTCAATTTCTTTAAAGTCTTTATTTACTACACTGTTTTTATGGAAGTAGATTTCTCTGCCGTTTATTGTCCGGAGAAACCCGTACCCGTCTTCATAAAAGATTCTGTCCACAATAGCCGCAACCTCCTGCTGAGGATGCTGTTTAATATTTTCCCGTTGCTTTTCTGTAAGTTTTTCCAGCTGCTTTTTTGCTGCATCAAATGCGTAGCGAATCACTTTTTCAAGTCCGTCGGACATTTCACCTTCGCCTGGTTTTCTTTCCACCACCAGCTCATGTCCGGGCGGTACACGCATAGCAATCCTAACTCTGTATGGATTGCCGTCATTTATAGTGCGCTGCGGTTTTTCAACTGCTACCCGGCAGCTCGTCATATAATCACATATTCTTTCCATTTTATTTACTTTTTCACGGATTAAATTATCTATGTCATCAGTTTTTTTTACATCGCGGTATGATATTTCAAGCGGAATTTGCATAAATAACTCCTGTTTTTCTATATATTTACGAAATAATTATGAATTATGTCAATCAAAAATAAACGGCACAACATATAGATCACATTTGGACCGAAACAATTAGAAGATGGTATTTTAAAGCAATATGAAAAAATATTTACTGATAATTCTCTATAATATAAGTATAATAATATTACTATTTCTGCTGCTTGAATTTTCGGTCAGAATTTTTGCCCCGCAGATAAGTTTATCAGGCACCAGCGGGAACCTTGTTATAGATTCTCTATACAATGATTCGCCCGGCATTAAATCGAATGCAGTCGGAACCTCAGGAGAAGTAAAGAAGGCATCCAATAGCTACCACGCCTGGAAATATTCCAAACCAGTATCAGAAACCGTTCGCAATCTCCTCTATCTTGGTGATTCAGTAACAATGGGACTCAGTGTTGAGAACGATTCAACTTATGCGGGAATAATAAATAATGGTGCGGACAGTCTGCGCGTGATAAACCCATCTCTTATCGGTTATTCTTCCAAAGATTACTTAAACGTATTTAATGCATTTGTTTTGCAGAACCGCATTAATCTTGACTTTACTTCTGTTATCTTATTCTGGACCCTTAATGATATCTATTCAAATTATCCAGATCAGAAATCTCCTGAGTTCACCACGGGAAGTTTTATTAATAGCATTGTTGAATTTTTACGGCATAACTCGAAAGGGTATCACTTTTTGAAGAACCTCTTCAGCGACCGGCCCCGCGCCTATTATGATTATGACAGGCAGTTCTATACAGAATCAAATCCCCTGCTCCTTAACTCATTAACTAATCTTGAGACGATATCATCTGCGTGTGATACATTAGGAATAAAGTTCGAGGTTGTTCTGCTGCCGTATGAATACCAGCTGAGAAATTATGGCGATAAGGATATTTTTGAACCCCAGATGCTTCTCAGGGGTAAACTTGAAGAAAAGAATATCAGGGTCATTGATCTTAGCAGTGCTTTCGGGAATGATAAAAAAGAGGCTTCAGGATATTATCTGTATGGTGATGGTATTCATTTTAATAATAGAGGGAATAGATTAATTGCACATTACCTGGAAAAGCATCTTGAAGTTCAGTGAATTAGGCAAAATTTATTCCAACCATCATCCATTTAACAAACTTTTTTATCGGAGATTCCGCTTCGAGGTTTGCCATTCAGACGATCACCCAATCCTGCGAAGTACTTCTTGCTGAAATATAATTCTCTCTGCAAACTCGGGTAATCCCTACGATTGAACCGGATTCACTCCAATATATAACGCAATGTCAATTCCCGTCCAGTATTTCCTGAGCTTTTTGTTTATCCTCTGAAAAAGTAAGAGCATTTATAATCTTGAAGGAATTATTTTTGTCTATTGCAAAGGGATAAGTAAGCTCCAATGCCTTGATTTTCCAGCTTGAAAAAGAAGACAGATCCATAATACCGATTATTTGCTGTACACTGAAATAATTGTATCTGGCGGATGACTGGAGAACGGAAACCTTGTTTTCTTCAAATGATTCATTATCAATGCTTTTCACAAGCTGTTGGTACTCCGGATCCGGCATTGCGGTAATCGGCGGGTCAATATCCACGTCCTGCTGTCGTTTTATAACCTCAATCATATCATAAATTTTGTGCAGGTCCCTTTTTGCTTTATTGTACTCTTTCCAGTGAAGCTGTGTCAGGTAATCAGCATCCAGATCATTTAAATTATCTTTTATTCTGTCCAGTAATTCTGCTGTCCTTTCAGATATTGCAGGAGTTCTGCGGTCATCATCATCTCTCTGATGATGCTGTGGGAGAATAACCCCCGAAACCATAATTGTTAAAAATACAGCCGTTATAATCTTAAATAACCCTTTCACTTAACCTCCGTATATGGATTTTAATTTTTCAGATGCCAAAACTACACAAAAAGTCTGCCTGAAGTCAAAGATTGATGCCGACACTAAAAACCATCAAAAATAAAAGGATTTGTTCAGAGGCAGATCATAAGAGAAGAAAACTTTACCGGGGGAGGCCGGAATAAACCTGCTTGTTTTTCCTTTGTTATAAAAAGCTTTCACCGCAGGATTCAAAGCCTGATCCCCTGTTTTTCTGTAGAACTTCTGAAGGCTGCTTTCAAAGAGTCTTCACTTAAATTTTTATAGATTAATGCCACAATTTCTTTTGCCTCATTCAAAACGGGATCTGCTTCTTCTGTTTTTTTGATCTTCAGTAAATAGCTTCCGTAATCATTGAGTAATTTAAATAAAAAAGTCCGGTGTCCCACCACCCTGGCATTTGCAATGGCTGCCTGGAATAATTCATCTGCTTCTGACAGCATATTTTTGCATGTATGAATTTTAGCTTTATTCCAGAGAGCCTCTATTATCAGATCCTTTGCTCCTATATCATAGGAATGTTGAAGTCCTGTCTCAATATACCTGGCTGCCTCAGAGAGGTTTCCGGATTTAAGGTAATATTCCGAGAATGAAATCAGGGTTCGGGTCTCGTACCATTTTATTTTCGATGATGAAGCAACTTCCAAACCCTCAGTATAATGCTCCAGGGCCTTTTCCATATCTCCTTTAAGGAAATAATCCTCGCCAAGGTCCCTCAGGTTATCGCATATTGATCCTTTATTATGATATTCTGTGGCTAGTAAAAGAGATTTTTCATGGTACTCGATAGCTTTATCCACATCACCTATTTCTCTGAAAATATCGCCTATTGCATTCAATCCTCCGGGTATTTTCTGGCCGTCACCTATCTTTGTTTTTATTTCAATCGATTCAAATCCGGCTTTCAGGGCATCCTCAAAACTTCCCTGTTTTAACTGTGCAAGAGCAAGGAAATTAAGAGTTGTAGATAACCCCCTGATATCTCCTATATTCCTTTGTATTGAAGCTGCTTCATTAAGCTGCTGTGAAGCTGCAGGATAATTGCCTAGGTGCCAGTATGCGGTTCCCAGGTTTCCGAGACAGACCGATAAATTCTTATCGTCATTTCTCTCCTTGCAGTAAACAATAGATTCATTAGATACCTGGATCATTTTCTCATAATCGGCCTTGCTTGCGTATACTGAAGCAAGAGTATTAAGCGATTCTATTTTTTCAACAGTGCTGCCGGATTCAAAAGCTGTGCTTATGGCTTTTGTACACATCTCTTCGGCTTCGTTCAGTTTACCTGTTATCCTGTAACATTCAGCTGATTTTCTGAGAGCCCTGATTTTACCGTTAACATCAACTGAGTCGTTCACCAGCTCTGAAAACCTGGTGAAATGAGTGAGGGCTGCGTCGGGGTTCCCTGTAAACAGGTTTATATCCCCCAGCCCCTCATCCATTGATTTTCTGCTTGCTGCATCCAGTCCCGATTCATTATTTATTTTTATAAGCTTCTTATAAAAAGAGAAGGCCTCTTCTACGGCGTAAAGCTCTCGCGCGGCTTTGGCGGCAGTCAGCAGGTACTTAACCGACTCTTCCTCAGAGCCGCTTGAAATAAGGTGATGCGCAATCACGGAAGCATATTCATCTTTGGAGCCGAAGGATTTTATCAATGAATCTGCAATTAGCCTGTGATATTCCTCCCGGAGTTCGGGGAGAATCGATTCATACAATACATCTTTTATTAAAATATGATCGAACCTGTAATTCTTATTTTCATAGTGAATGACGTTATATTCCTTTTCAAGGTGCTGCAGCATTTTTAACAATGATATTTTATCCAGTTTAAGGCAGTCGGTCAGTACGGATGACTGAAAATATTCACCCTGGCAGGCTGCAAATTGAAGAACTTCTTTTGACTCATTATCCAGCCTGTCCACTCTCTGCTTTATTACATCCTGCACTTTATCACTAATGGTAGTGAGCGATGCTTCTTCGTCATATACCCATGCGTCATTCTTCCCTTTCCTTATTGCATTTTTGTCCCTCATTAGCCGGGTAAGTTCATATATAAAAAGAGGGTTGCCTTCGCTTTGACGATAAATTTCGGATGCAATTTTTTTATCGACTCCATTTTCACCGAGTAATTTTTTAATGACGTTCAGGGTATCTTTCTCAGACAGCCTGAGCAGATCAATCCTGGAAGCTGCATCTTCTATACGCAGTTGACGAATCGTATCAATCAGATCGGTATCATCCATTGCTATCTCGGGCGGACGGTAAAGTCCAACCAGCAACACCGGGAGGTTTTTTATATTCCTGGCAAGATATGCTAGTAAACCGATGGAAGTCTTATCAGCCCACTGGATGTCGTCTAAAATCAGTATCAGGGGTTTCTCCGATGCTATTGTTATAAACATCGTCAGTACAGCTTCCCATAACTGCTCCTTATGCATAATGCTTTTTGAATATTCTCCGGAAATATTAAGAAAGGTTTTTATCTGGGAAAGTTTATTGGAGATATTGATATTATTTTTCTCGGCAAGTGTCGTTATTGCGGAAATAAAATGTCCGTGACTCGAAAAAAGACTATTGTTCACAGCACTTACAAAAGGATGGTAAGGTAGTCCTCCCTCATTCTTAAAAAGGCATCTTCCGTAAAGAAAGTTCAATCCTTCCGCTGCATGATTATTTACCAGGGCTGATATAAGCTGTGTTTTTCCTATCCCGGGTTCACCGCTGATAAATACCGTATAACCTTTATTCCTTTTGCAGCCCTCGAGCAAAGCAGTAAGAGTTTTCATTTCATGTTCTCTGCCGGTAAAATTGCTTCCGTTCTGCGGGATGAAAGATTTTACAAGAGTCATTTCCCCCGGAAATTCCTCATTGGGAAGAGTGAAGCCCTCATCCATGCTGCAGTTTTTTAAATCCTTTAAGACTTCATTGAAGGAAGCATACCTTTCTTCTTTATTCTTATGGAGACATTTAAGCACAACCTTACGAAGCTGCTCAGACACGGCATTGTTTACCAATACCATCTCATCAGGTTCTTCATTAATTATTGAATAGATCAAAGCGTATTCATAATCTCCTTTGAAAGGGAGAGTGCCGGTAAGCATTTCGTAAAGGACAATACCGTATGAAAAAATATCAGAACGTTCATCGGCATCCTGACTCTGAGCCTGTTCAGGAGACATATACGCCGCTGTGCCCAGCGTTGAACCGCTTTTTGTTATCTGAGTGCTCCCCGAAATTTTTGCCAGCCCAAAATCCATGATTTTAACTTTATCTTCTCCCTTAATCATTATATTCTGCGACTTTATATCCCTGTGAATAATCCCTTTGTTATGCGCTGAATTGATTCCCTCTGCTATTTGAATAGCAATTCTGACGGCTTTTTTTACGGGAATTGCCCCTGAATTTATTTTTTCTTTTAGCTCAATTCCTTCAATGTATTCCATTACAATAAAAACACCCTCATCATAATCCTCTATTGCATGAATTGTGGTAATGTTGGGATGATTTAATGAAGCAGCTGCCTGTGCTTCGGTTTCAAATCTCTTTTTCTGCTCGGGGTCGGAGGATATCTGCTGAGGCAGAAATTTAATAGCTACATTTCGTTTAAGCCTCTTATCTTCGGCGAGATAGACCACACCCATTCCGCCCTGTCCGACTTGCTCAATTATCTTATAGTGTAGAATTATCTGGCCTGCTAAATTACTCATATCTATTGCTCATTTTTAGCAGGGCAAGGCGGACAACCTCATCCGGATTATTCAGGAATTTATAGTGAAGTATATTTTTGCTGATCATATATTGCATTAATTGTAAAATATCCTGATTATTTAATAATCAAATTCTCTGTTTCAGGAACCGGTCTTTTTACTGCCGCAGTATATCAAGCGCAGCCGGTGTTACTTAATTTTTTTATAAAAGAGATATTTTTTCCTCACATAACAAACATTTATTATAGGACCTTAACCAGATTTTGATACCGCAGATTATTCTTTAATGGTTCCCAGGTCGGATCAAGTTTTAGACGCCTGTCTTTAATCGGTCGGAAAATCGTTCAGCAAGCATCTGTCTGATATCCGTCTTTTATTATTCTCCGGCCTCTGCTCGGCTTCTGTCCGGCCTTTAAAAAGACTTTCAACTGGCACCCTGACATAATCCCATCAGCGATTATCACCCGTTAGAATATTTCTTTACGATTGCTTTGTATCCCGGTAAATCTCTAAGTGAATCATAAAGCGGATCCTTCTGCAGCAGGCTGACTGAAAAAACACCCGGAATTGAAAGCACAAAATCTATCTGCTTAAGAGCATTATTGTAATCACCGTTTAAAACATAAATCTTTGCAAGGTCCAGCTGGCGGTAATATCCTCTATAAGCTTCTTTCTCCAGCGGTAACAGTTCTATTCCTTTTTTGCCTTCGGACACTGCTTTATCATTCATTCCTAACCCTGCATACGTTATCCCTAATGCGCTGTGAAAACGTTCATCATCGGGATTTTCCCTGATCATTCTTTCAAGCTGAACTCTTGCGGAATCGAAATATGCTTTCGAAATGTCAGGTTCATTTTTATACTTGTAAATTAAGCCTGCTGCCTGTGTCCTGGGTGTATAATTAAACTGCCCCGTCTCATATTCTCTGCCGGATAGCCTTAGATCAGTAAGAGCTTTATTATAATCCCGGTTTAGTATATCAACTAAAACAGGAATATTTGGAGTCACATCAAGAAAATAGTAGTCTTTTACATCGTTTAAAATCCGGGAGGCGGTTTCTATATCATCTTTCCAGAGGATATAATAATAGGCCTCGGATACCCTTAGTGCGCTCACATCGGGACTAAGGTCAATGGCCTTTTTATAATATTTAACTGCATTGCTGTAATCCCTCGTAAGCGCATAAGTCTCCCCCGTATTCCTGATATATTCAATTGATAAGGGATTAAGCGTTACACCTTTCAGCATATTCTTCAGGCTTTGGTCAAACATACCCATCCGTCTGTATACTACGCCTAGACCAAATGAAGCTTCAGCATTGTTAGGCTGAATCTCGCGGGCTTTGGAAAAATCTTCTATCGCTTTATCGTAATCCAGTTTGCACCAGTAATGATAATATCCTAGGGCGAGGTAAGAATCTGCGAGATCGGGTACTAACACAAAAGATTTTTGTGCATTCTCAAAGGCATCACTAACATTTTTTTCTGAACGGTCGTAAAAAAACCAGTACATTGAAGCTTGTGCCCTCGATAAATGCGAGTACGCCAGTGCAAATTCAGGATC
>Ga0075280_10000008_pt1 | contig 18552 bp, 15 predicted proteins | sample SF_Rice_10C_0N_4_FD_69780 | JGI IMG/M metagenome (GOLD analysis project Ga0075280, IMG submission 69780) | Rice paddy soil microbial communities from Twitchell Island, California, USA - SF_Rice_10C_0N_404 | ecosystem: Environmental > Terrestrial > Soil > Paddy field/soil | place: USA: Twitchell... | reverse complement strand
TAAGAAAAGGATTCTGGCCGGTAATCTTCAGATTATGAGCAGGATACTTCAACTCGATTTTTTTAGTTTCATCGTTTATGTAATAAGATGCTGAAACAGCGTCCGCGAAATCATTTATCGAAAAGTATACTATTCCCTGCCGTTTATATACGGGGATATAGCTCGTGCCTTTAGAGGTATTAAGAACAATTTCATCTGCATTCTGTGCGCTGATAATCCCCTGAAGAAATAACAATATAATGGTCAATAAAAAAGTAAACTTCCGCATAATCCGAAACCTGGGCTAACCGATGAAAGGTATAATAAATCCGCTTTTCTTTTTATAAGCAGTAAAATCGTCCTTAAAATATTTTGCAAGGAGTCTTTCTTCCATCAGTGCCCGCATAATCAAAAAAGGGATCTCTATTATAGCGATTGGTAAAACAATATAGCTGAGCAATGCTACACCTGCCCCCAGATCCATTAATATCTGGGAAAGATACTGAGGATGTCTGACTATCCTGAAGATCCCGGTGGTGACGAGTTTATGATTCTTCTGGATTAGTATCTCCTGTGAATAACTCTCGCCAAGCCCTTTAACAGTAAAGACCTGGATCCAGGAGAACACGAGGTAAAATAGAAGTCCTATAATCCTGACACTCTCATATGAAGGCAGGTATTCAAGAGTACCGATTTTGAAGACACCGAGAATAGCAGCTATCAGAGCTAACGTTGAAAGATAGACCGGGACAGTCTGCAATGCAGTTTTAGGCTTTTCCTTTGCAGCTCCGACAGCAGAGCGGAAACCTTTTTTTGCACCGGAGTAATGTGCTCCGAAAGTTGCAATTATATTCAGTCCTAACAAAATATTAATTGGATCCATTTTAGCGGGGTTTAGTGAAAAGAAAATGCGACATATTTATTTACAGAAACAGGAATTATTCAATTTTCCTACCGTGCTTCTTCATAATTTCCTGCCATTCCTCAATACCAAGCTGCTCAGATTCATCAATAAGCATAATCGGGATATCGTCCTCAATCCTATAGCGTCTCCGTGTATTCTTATCAGTAGAAACGAGTGTTTCACCGTCAAGCACAAGGTCAGCTTTAGTTTCAGGACAACATAATATATCAAGGAGTTCTTTGCTTATCATATATAAATCTCCTGTTTATAGAATATGTGAAAATTCATCTGATGGAATACCACGGGCTTACATCAATTTGAATGAGATACCGTTTTGATTACAATTTCACACGGTCTGTTTACTTCTAAATTAAAATTAAAAAAGGTATTCTACAAATAACAATTAACTGCACCGTACCCCGTTTTATGCTAACCGAACAATTTATTGATTGATGTGAAATCCGCCGAATCAGAAGAACCTTTTTATATTTTTGCACAAATTCAGATTTTAACTAATGAGAAAGGGAGCTTTTCGCTCCCTTAAATCACTTGAGTAACAGCATCTTCTTTGAGCTCACATAATCATTTACCCGGAGCTGGTATATGTAGACGCCGCTTGCCAGTCTTGAAGCATCAAAATTAACGGAGTATCTTCCCTGTGTCTTCTGATCATTTACCAAATCAGCAACTTCCTTCCCAAGAATATCGTAAATCTTCAGTGTAACAAACCCGTTTTTCGGCAGCTGGTACTGAATAGTTGTTGCAGGATTGAATGGATTAGGGAAATTCTGCGAAAGATGATAAGTCACCGGAATCTCATCACCTGTAAACAGAATTTTATTGTATGATCTCTTTGCAACGGTACTTGCATCGTTAACGGCATTTACAAGACTGTATTCAGCATCGCCGGTAACGGTTGTAACCAGGAGTAATAATTTCCTTCTGTTATGCCGGAACAATCAAGCTGGTAGCTGATATTCTCGTAGTCATCAAGATTATCCTTATCATATATGATATTATCGAACGTACCTTCTACATTTCCCGTAACACTGCTGACAAGCTCTACTTTGAAACCTACAGTTTCATCTTCCGATAGCAATGAATCAGCAAGTTCTTTATTCAGGACATAATAGCAGTTAGAAAATACCAGATCGGAGTTTGAATTAAGCGGAAAATCCGCTGTACGGAGTACCTGATTCAATCCAATAGTACTGCTATATTGTATGGTATCGGGGATTGCAATAAACTGAACAGCACTGTCATCCACAACAATATCCCCTTTGTGGTAAGCAAATTCAATTCCGTTTTTAAGTATTACCCCGGCACGTGAGAAGGTAAATGGATAGGTCGTAACCACTTTTTGCGATCCGCCACAATCGGGAACACTAGTAAAAACGTTGCTGCTCGGAGTGATTACATAGGGAAGAGTTTCCTGATCAAAACTAACTGCTTTCATATTCGAGAGGAGTGTACTGTTACTTATATTAGTATTATAGCCGGCGGGTAGAAGACAGTAGGGGCCATAATTGGTGGACACATCACGCTTGACCCATTTTGATTACCTTCCAAAGACCATAATACATCAGAAATTGATTACCATTATCATCATAAGTCCCATTATAGTTGTTATCAAATATAAAATCCGCTTTTATAATCTGAGAACCTATTCTTGTGAAATGGTAATCAGGCGGATAGGCGACATTAAAATTCTCATCATAATAATATTCACCGGGTATTTTCTCCACGTGGAAGTGATAATAATATGTTCCGGAATATAAATTGAAAAAAAGCTCACCATTGGTGGCAAAAACCGTATTAACAAAAGAATTAAAGCTATATATAACAGTTTGAACTTCATTTTGTACCTCCTAATTTTTTGTCCCTATGATAATTTTTGCTGCTGAATGATCTTCATTATATCCAACAGCAAATACTTTATTACCGATCGGAAATATCCCGTGCAGCACGCCTCCTGAAGGTGTGCTTAGCTCCGTATAAATATGCCAGTCTATGCCATTGAAGTGTATTATGAAACCGAAAGCTCCCGATGCAAATATATTATTGCTATTATCACCTCTTACACACCCGGCACCATAACTAAGACCTCCGGGTATTTGTGTCCAATGATCCGTATATCCCTGCAGAATCCGATTGCCAACGATATAATTCTCTCTTGGATTAAAAGATAATATGCTTCCTGCCTGAAGAATTGGTATAGGCAGGCTGTTATCTTCTATCCAGGTATAACCATCATAGTGAAGCAGAAGGTTATCCCAGTTCCCGCTGGTTCTACCTCCGCAAACCCAGATATTATCAGGTCCAGTTCCGTATATGTCTGTTATATAATATCCGCCTGTATCATAGATGATCTCTGCCTTCGTACCATCCCAATGGATAATCTTTCCCCTGGTACTGCCGAAATACATATCATTGCTGCTGGTTCCCCAGAGTGAGGTGTAGGGGATATTGTCATTGAATACCGGGTATCTTTCGGTCAATTCCGCCCACGTATTACCGTTGAATTGAAATATGCCCCCTCCTGCCAACCAGATGTCAGTATTTGAGAATCCATATATTGCCTGAGAGCCGCCGTTTTTTTTCACTGCTTTCCATTCTATACCATTCCATTTCAGAGCTCCATAGGCAGTATCATTAATGATTATAGTCCCCACCGCCCAAACATTATTCTCATCAGTTCCCCAGACATCATAAAGTGTACTCTGCCAGTTGCCGATTGTGTACTCCTGCCAGGTGTAATTATGGGAGGTTGCAGCAAGAGTTCTGGCAGTAATCTGATTGCTGGTATCTTTCGTTTCTCCTGTGGTATCCTTTGTTACGGCATAGTAGCTGTATTCTGTATTAAGCTGAAGCCCGTTCCCGTTATCGTCGTCAATAATTGCTGTGTCTGTTGCCAGTATTGGATATTCTGCGATCAGTGTTTCAGCTGAGTTGAATACTCTGAAGAGCTTAATCTTCAGGGAGGAATCATTTATTGTTGACTGAATACTAAGCTCTATGCTTCTATGGGTGGTGCCCTCAACTGAAATAGTCAGAGTATCTTTTACTATAGGGGGTGGTTCTACAGGAGGGATAACAGGATTATCCTTCTTGCAGGAGGAGAGCAGGATAAGGATTACAAAAGCAAGACTGACTAAAACTGCGGGAAAATATTCCCTTTTTTCTTTTTTCATTTTAATTATCCTCATATGTATGAGTTTGAATGGCAGATAACTGCCTTAAATATCCGTACAATATTTTATTAACTCAAACCATATGACCTCCTTTTCCTTATCGTCATTATTGGGGTAAATACATTATCAGGCAAAATCATAGCCATAAAGCATAATCATTGCTTAATGACTATTAAGTTTTTCTGATTATTGTATTCGCATATCTATCCCCAATGAATACTGAACAATTAAGCGGGTTTCAGGAATTGCCGCACTCTATCCGCATATTTCATAGTACTCCCTTGTGAGCGCAATTCAAAAGTCTCTAATTATTATTTCAAAGTCAAATTAAATTTTGAGGAGCAGGCACCCCCCGCCGACTAACGAGGCTGTGTGAAAATCAAAACCGGGGGGGCAGATTAAGAATTTTATTGCCTTTTGCTTATAATATCCATGAGCCGCACTGGACTGAGGAGTGAAAATTATGATTGCTTACTGTGCTTCCCTTTGTAATTTTATTTGGTATTGTGCATCATTGTTTTTGTACCCATCATCTTAGGACTAAGGTATGGGATGCCGAGGTTAAGTCCTCTTAAAATAAAAATCAACGCCAGCATAAAGGCAAGCACGGGTATTGCCCTGGTTATCTTTCTTCTGATGTTCAGACTTATTAGTTTGCCGAAAAGTGAAACCGTAAGCATAGCTGGTACAGTTCCTAAACCGAATAATACCATAAACAGCAGTCCGGTTACAGGCGAACCTGTAGCCGCGGCGCCTGCAAGTCCTATATAAACAAACCCGCAGGGAAGAAAACCGTTCAGGAACCCTATCAACAGGAAAGACAGCAGACTTGTTCTCTTAAATAGTTTACCGATCGATCGCTTTAAGGGCTCAGTGACTTGCAGAATGATGTTCATACCGAGGAATCTGTTTTTATATTTAGCCGGTATTACGATAAGAATTATAATGATCACCCCCAGTGCTATGGAAAGACTCTGCTGGTATCCCCAGACTACAAACCCCTTCCCGAGGAAACCAAACAATAACCCCATAATTCCGTACGAGATTAATCTTCCGGAATTGTAAAGAACTCTCCCTGTGAAAAAAACGATATTAGAAGACTTTGGCAGCGGCAGGGCAACCGCGATCGGTCCGCACATACCGATACAATGGAAGCTGCCGAGGAAACCAATAGTTAAAGCTGTTATCAGTTCCATTTAATTAATCATTATCGACTTTTCAGAATAATAATCCTGTCCATCCATTCCCCATTCAACTTTAATTTTCCATAAACCTTTGTCAAGTTTACCGGTATTAATGTACTGCTCGTTCCGGTCGGATACAGTTAAAGGAATGGAGAAATCCTTTTTTGAACCTGAAGGACGATAAAAGTAGACTGTACCCGCTGCTTTTCTAGTAAAGACTGAATCAGGGAATACCAGCTGTACGGTATTATTCAGATATGATATTCCGACTTCTTTCCCGGTTAAATTGGTATTGTTAATTTTGTCAATCTGTTTCTGATACCGTAATTCCTTACTGTAATAATCCTTTGTAACCAGGTCTACATCCTGGCTCATAAAGACATATACAAGCACGATCAATATCGACATAAAAACTATGATAGAGAGAAGTATTCCTGTTCCCCAGTTCCATTTAATCTTTTTCATCGTGTCCCTTCTCTTTATGTTCCTTTATGACCGGACCAAGGAAAGACGTACTTAGAACATTTATTTGTTTCCCGTTTGAGTATACCCCGATAATCAGAGGAGTGTTCATAGTTTTTATTTCGTCCTGATCAAGTACAATCATAAACTTTCCGTCATAGATCTCCTGAGGCTTCAGATCTATAGGCCTGCCGATCAACTCAAGCTTACCCTCAAGGTTTTCAAGTTTAAGCTCAATGTTAGTTTCCTGGTAGGTTTTGTTGACGATATTAACATCGTAAAGGTTGCTTATTTTATCATCCGCCTGTCTCTGATAAAGCATGCCCGGGGTACGAAGGATATTAAAGTCATAATCCGTCCTTGCAGAAAGCAGATATCCAAGCACCCCCAGAAGTACAACCAGTATTACTGAGTAAAATACTGCACGGGGAGTAAAACGGAACTTTGATTTATTTTCTATAGAATTCAATGATGCATAACGGATCAGCCCTCTGGGTCTTTTAACTTTATCCATTACATCATCGCAGGCATCTATACATGCAGTACAGTTTACACACTCAAGCTGTATACCGTTTCTTATATCAATTCCGGTAGGACAAACATCCACGCAGAGATGGCAGTCGATGCAGTCGCCGAGGTGCGACTGATCCTCACCCTTTCGAATTTTTCCTCTGGGTTCGCCGCGGACATTATCATACGCAATAACAACAGAATCCCTGTCGAGCAATACTCCCTGGAGGCGTCCGTATGGACAAACTATTGTGCAGGCCTGCTCACGGAAATATGAAAAGACCCAGTAAAAGACACCTGAAAAAGCAAGGATAGAGATCAATCCTTCAATATGCTGCGACGGCTGATCAGTGATTATCTTAATCAGGTTATCCATTCCTATCAGGTATGAAAGGAAAATATTGGAAATGAAAAATGAGATTACGAAAAAGATAATATACTTTGCAGTTTTTTTAATAGTCTTCTTAGAATTCCATGGTGCAGCGGTTAACTGCTTCTGCTGAAGCCAGTCGCCTTCAAGCCAGTATTCTATTTTACGGAAAACCATCTCCATAAAGATCGTCTGAGGACAGGCCCATCCGCAGAAGACTCTGCCGAAAACTGCAGTAAAGAGAATTATGAATACAATGATCGCTATCATTGCAATTACAAAGAGATACAGATCGTGAGGTCCGAAAGGGATTCCGAACAGAATAAAATTCCTGTTCAGAAAATCAAATAGCATAAACTGGTGGCCGTTTACCTTAATAAAAGGCATTCCTACCAGTATCACCAGGAGCAGAAAACTTACAAGTGTTCTTGCATTATAGAATCTGCCGGAAGGTTTTTTAGGATAGATCCAGTTCCTTTTCCCTTCCTTATTTACTGTTGAAAGCTGATCTCTGAATGAATCATTCGTTTCGATCGTTTTAGTATTTTCTTCCGTAGTCATATCAAATCCGTATCTTAAAATAAATTCCTGAAATTACTGGTTTACCTGCATACTATCTCCCTGCCATATAGATCCCTGCGGCTCTTTGGGATTGGCAGGGTTTGAGCCCTGTAAAGAAAGTACATAACTGGCTACCTGCTGCATTTGTTTAGGATTTAACTGAGTCTGCCAGCTCACCATTCCCTTAGCAGGAACTCCGTACTTGATGGTCGTAAATATATTTTTTATCCCGCCTCCATGTATCCAGTACTTATCCGTTAAATTAGGACCAACAACGCCGCCTGCATCGGGACCATGACAGGGAACACAGTTCGTTTTAAATATATCCTTCCCTGATTCCAGATCGTTCTGATCTTTCAGCATGGTTACATTCGCTTCAGTTACGAATGCACCCGATGCTTCAAGCTGTGCTTTTTTTAAGGAATAAGCCTGCATTTCTGCTTCATACTCATCAGCCTGTGATTTTCCAGCCGAAAATACTTCATAATTGAACATATAATAAATGGCAAAAATTAGTGTAGCATAAAAAAGATAATTAAACCATGGAGGGACGCGGTTATCAAGTTCCTTAATGCCGTCATAGTCATCTTCCATCAATATCTCATCCTCTTTATCCAGAGGCGCTGCTTTTGTCATTGCCTGTCTAATACGCGCCCATAAAGAAGCTTTTCCCGGCTCCTCTACTGCCTTTTCCTCCTCCTTTATTTCTTCAGTTCCGAAATACATAAATCCGTATATGATCGCCAAGATCAATACAAAGAAAAGTATTCCGAGCACTTTATAATAAGCCGGTCCGAGTACTCCTTCTTCTACAGTTACTGCCTCCTGTGCAAAAACAAAACTGCTTTGAAGAAGGGACGCAGCAATTATTAAAAATACTTTCATTAAAATCTTTCTATTTATCTTCATTATAGTCACCTGTTAAAATTTTTTGCTGATGATTTTCAGGATCGAGAGGAAGTTCTCCCATCTTTTTCAGATAACCTTTATCTGCCTTTAGCGCCCAGACGATTAAAACAACGAAGAATACAAAAAAGACAATGAGAGAAAAAAGCGGATAAGCAGCAATTCCTTCAATCGATTCAAGATATTTACTTGCCATTTCCATAATATAAATTCCTATTTCTTTTCAGTTAACGGATTACCTTTGATATCGGTGCCCAGTCTCTGCAGGTATGCAATCAGTGCGATGATCTCTTTATTGGGTTCAGCGGGAACACCGTTCTTCTGAAGATCGGCAGCTATTTCCTCAGACTGGATTCTCAGATCCTCGTTTGCCCTGTTCTCATAGCCTTCGCGGTATGGAACTCCCACAGATCTTAGTCCTCTTATCTTTGCAGCTGTTTCCGAAGTGTCAAGATCCTGCGTCAGAAGCCAGGGGTAGGAAGGCATAATTGAACCAGGCGACATTTGTCTGGGATTCTGCATATGGAGATAATGCCACATATCAGGATACTTTCCTCCTTCTCTGTGAAGATCAGGTCCAGTTCTTTTTGAACCCCACAGGAAAGGATGATCATAAACATATTCTCCTGCCTTAGAGTATTCACCGTATCGTTCTGTTTCTGATCTGAAAGGGCGTATAAGCTGTGAGTGACAGTTATTGCACCCCTCACGGATATAAATATCTCTTCCCTGCAGCTCCAGCGGAGTATATGGTTTAACACTTGCGATTGTAGGTATATTAGATTTAACCAGGAATGTCGGCAGGAACTCAACTATTCCCCCGATCAGGATCACGACCGTAGAAGCAACCAGGAAATACATCGGCTTCCCTTCCAGCCAGCGGTGCCAGGTTCCTTTAGCGAACCTATCATTAATTTTAATGAGAGCTGGAGCTTCAGCTTCTTCCTCTGCCTGAAAACTACCCTGCCCTGCAGTCTTAATGAGGTTGAAAACCATCATTATTACTCCGGAGAAGTACAACAACCCGCCGATCGCTCTGATAATATACATCGGAATAATCTGCAGTGTAGTCTCAAGGAAATTCGGATATTGGAGCAGACCAAGCGGAGTAAATTGTTTCCACATTAACGACTGTGTAATACCCGACCAGTACATAGATGCCGCGTAGAATACGATTCCCAGCATCCCGATCCAGAAATGTGCATTCGCAAGTTTTTTCGAATACAATTCAGTTTTATAGATACGCGGTATCAGCCAGTATAAAATTCCGAATGTCAGGAAACCATTCCATCCCAGTGCACCGATATGAACGTGCGCGATAATCCAGTCGGTAAAGTGTGCGATTGCGTTAACATTTTTGAGAGACAGCATCGGGCCCTCAAAGGTTGCCATACCGTAAGCGGTAATAGCCACGACCATAAATTTAAGAATAGGATCTTCTCTTACTTTATCCCACGCTCCTCTTAATGTCAACAGACCGTTAATCATACCGCCCCATGACGGAGCGATGAGCATGATTGAGAATGCGGTTCCAAGCGATTGAGCCCAGTTCGGTAATGCCGAATAAAGCAGATGATGGGGACCTGCCCATATATAAATAAAAATAAGGGCCCAGAAATGTATGATCGACAGCCTGTATGAATAAATCGGGCGGTTGGCCGCCTTAGGAAGGTAGTAATACATCAGTCCCAGGTAAGGAGTTGTAAGGAAAAACGCCACTGCATTATGTCCGTACCACCATTGAACCAGCGCATCCTGCACACCTGCATAAACAGGGTAGCTTTTCAGGAAGGATACGGGAACTTCTATCGAGTTTACAATATGAAGGACCGCCACCGTAACCCACGTCGCGATGTAAAACCATATGGCAACGTAAATATGACTTTCCCTCCGCTTAAGGATTGTTCCGAACATATTTATTCCGAAAATGATCCAGACGATAGCAATTGCAATATCAATCGGCCATTCAAGCTCAGCATATTCCTTGCTTGTTGTAAAGCCCATTGCAAGTGTCAGGGCTGCAGCCACAATGATAATCTGCCATCCCCAGAAATGTATTTTGCTCAGCAGGTCGCTGTACATTCTTGCTTTACATAAACGCTGGAGCGAATGATAAACTCCCATAAAGATCGCATTACCCACGAAAGCAAAAATCACTGCATTAGTATGAATGGGACGAATTCTGCCGAATGTTGTAAACTGCAGGTTAAAATTGAGTGAAGGTAAAAAGAGCTGGGAGGCAATTGTGAGTCCTACCAGCATACCGATCACTCCCCAGAAGGCAGTGGCAATGGCAAAATTCTTTACGATTTTATTATCGTAACTGAACTGTTCTAACTGCATAAATGCATTCTCCTTACAATAAATAGAGAACTATTTTTTCTTTTTACTAAAATCTTTTTCCGGTTTTTCTTTTTTATCATCAAACAGCATTCTTACGGAAGGGGTGTAGGTATCTTTATATTGACCGCTTTTTACAGCCCACAGGAATGCTGCTAAAAATCCCAGTGCAACAAGGAGACTGAATGCTATTAAAACAACAATTACTGAGATAACAGACCTCTCTTTCCTGCAATGGTATTTGTGGTAAGAGTGGTAAACAAAACCACCGAGATTGAACTAAGAGGCATAAGTATAGCTGCAACTATCGGGGATAACATTCCCTCAATCGCAAAGGTCAGACCCGCAGCATTATATAAAAATGATATTATAAAACTTACTATTATTATTCTTACACTTGTTTTTGAAAACCTGATAAAATCCGGGAGTAATGATAACTTTTCTGCATCAAGTATGGCATCGCAGGCCGGCGAGAAGCTGCTGATGTTCTCAGTTACAGCTATTCCCACATTACTTTGTCTCAGCGCCCCTGCATCATTCAGACCATCGCCTACCATTAAAACTTTTCTGTTATTTCCCTGTTTCTCTCCTACATATACAAGTTTGTCATTAGGTGTCTGCCTGAACTGAAGATCAGAATTTTCTCCAAAGATCTTCTGCAGCCTGGTTTTTTCTCCTTCATTATCTCCCGACAAAACAGCAAGCTGGTAATTAGGAGAAAGCTTTCTTACAACGTTTTCAATACCCGCACGGTAGTTGTTATTTATTTCAAAGTATCCGCAGGTTCTTCCGTTTATAGAAATATATACCCTTGGATTTTCCTGCCGGACAGGTTTAAAATTTGCAAGAGATTCATCCGCAAAAGGAAGAGAGCCGATTTTAATATTATTCCCCAATACTACACCCTGTATTCCAAGTCCCGAATATTCTCTGAATTCCGATACTTCGGGTTCATCATATTTCTTCAGGGCATTATAAATAGCTGCACTTAATGGATGGGTCGAGTTCTTAACAAGAGATTTAATCATCTCACTATTGAAGTCATCCAGCTGATCGCCGATGAAATTCACTGCTCCGTCCCCCGATTTAGTAATCGTGCCTGTTTTATCAAAAACTATCATATCGATCTTTGCGAGGTCTTCAACTACAGAGCTGTTCTTCAGGTAGAATTTGTTCCTTCCGAAAATCCTGACTGTATTCCCGAATGTAAATGGCGTTGATAGAGCAAGAGCACAGGGACATGCAACAATGAGTACAGCAGTAAATACATTTACTGCAGTATGAACGCTTGTCTGCAGCCAGAACAATGCTGCCGCTGATGCAATAAGCAGTATAGCAGCTGTAAAGTATTTGCTTACAACATTGCTTACAGAAGTAAAATGACTTTCTTCCTTCTTGTTGAAAGATTCGTGGTTCCATAATTGAGTCAGGTAGCTTTGGGAAACCTCTTTCACTACCTCAAGTTCAACTGCACTGCCGGTCTGCCTACCACCGGCATATATCAGTTCGCCCAGCACTTTTTCTACAGGTACAGATTCCCCCGTTACGAAACTATAATCAATATTTCCGGTTCCTTTAAATAAAATTGCATCTGCAGGAATTATCTCATTGCTGCGTATCGTGATTCTGTCGCCTACTTTAAGCCTGGCAACCGGTACTGATGTCTCTTTCCCATCTTTCTTAACCGTTACTCCCAGCGGGAAATAGGACTTATAACTTCTCTCAAAATTCAGTGTATCATATGTTTTTTCCTGGAATAATTTCCCGATAAGCAGGAAGAAAACCAGTCCGCTCATTGAATCAAAATAACCGGCCCCGTTATACAGCAGCACTTCAACAGCACTCCTTATAAATAAAACAATTATTCCAAGAGAAATCGGGAAATCGATGTTGACAATTCTTTTCCTGAGACCTTTATAAGCAGACCCGAAATATTCCGATGCCGAGTAAAAGAACACCGGCAGGGCAAGAATGAGGTTCAGGAATGCAAAGATCGTCCTGTAATAACTGTCGTTAATATCAACCGACAAATACTCCGGAAAACTCAAAAGCATTATATTTCCGAAACAGAAAGCGGCAATACCTATTTTATAATAAAGATGCTTTCTATGGACATCCTTCTTCTCTTCGGTGCTGTCAAGCTGTATTAATGGTTCGTACCCTATTGATGCAAGCAGTTCAACAAGCTCTTTAAGACTTATCTTAGCATGAGTAAATTTTATGGAAAGTTCCTTTTTAAGGAAATTTACGTTGGACTGACTTACACCGGGATTAAGCTTATAAAGATTTTCCAGAAGCCAGATGCATGAACTGCAGTGCATTTGCGGAATATAGAAAGTAACCGAGCTGATCGTTTCATTCTTAAAATCTATTAATTTCTGTATCGTCTCGGCATCATCGAGGTAATCAAATTTTCTAACAGGAAGGTTTTTCGGCGAGATGCCGGGTGCAGATTCCAGGGCATAATAATCGCACATCTGCTTTCCGTTCAGCATCTCATAGACAGTTTTGCATCCAAGACAGCAAAAGAACCTGTCATCTATCCTGAGATTCTCATCTGTGCAGTCGTCTCCGCAATGAAAACATTTAATCTCTTTTTTAGCAGTATCTTTTATATTCATACAGTCAAAAAATTATAGGGTTATTCCCGATAAACCCGTCAGATTCGGATTATTTAAAAATGGAAAGAGGATATTTCACAGAATTTTTACGATCTATATACAAATATAAAAAAAATAGAAATTATTATTCGGACTTTTTTGTTCTTTTTAATAAAAATGATACGCCTGGTTTTTCATTTAGTTAAAACCCCATTGGAAGTTGGATTTTCTTCCTAATTTTTGCAAATTTGAATCTAATAATACGAGATTATAATGGCTTATTTGATTTTCAAGTTAATTCACATTTTTGCAGTCATTTTTTTCCTGGGAAACATCGTAATAGATGTTTTCTGGAAGAATCATGGCGACAGAAGCGGAGATCCCAAAATAATAGCACATACTATAAAAGGAATTATACGGGCTGACCGGTTCTTTACGATGCCGGCGGTTGCCTTTTTAATCCTGGCTGGGTTTGGTGCTATGGGAATAGGGTATCTTCCTTTTGAGACCGGCTGGATTATGTGGGGTTTCATTATGATTATAATCTCCGCAGCGGCATTTATGGCAAAGGTCGTTCCCGCACAAAAGAAACTATTAAAAATAGCAGAAACAGATCCGTTTGATCAGCAGCTTTATGACGCAGTATCTAAAGAGTGGAATCTATGGGGAAGCATTGCTACTATTGCTCCATTAATTGCAGTAATCCTGATGGTACTTAAAATACCTTCGTAAAATAATTACAAGGGGAAATCCCTCTATATTCATAAATCCTCAAGGGTGAGTTATGACTATCTCTGTTCGATTCGCAATTCTGTTTATTCTCTTAAGCAGTATTCAGATCTTCTCACAAAACTATCTTCCGTTATTTTCCGGCTATGTGCCTGAACCGATAATGAAAGATGAAGATTTTAAAAACCAGGTCAATATAAACATTGGTCATTATGCCAGTGTGAACCCCGACCTCGTTTACTACTATATAATGTACATTGATAAAAGATTCGGTGAAAAAATCACTAATCCCGATTCAAACTATTATAATCTTCTCAGGTCGGAAGATTATAAGTTCAGGAAAGCACGTAATAAATGGATACAGGAGGAAATGAAAAAGGCTGAAGGTATTAATCCCGGTGTACTCTTTTCCGCAGTCAGGAGCAATTTATCTGCGCTGTACCAGGAGGAAATAAATAAATACACAGACTCAGTGAGCCTTCCGGTCGATGAAGGGAAACTTCAGTATTTCACTTACATGATTGCATCAGGAAAAAAATCTCAATACAATGATAACTTTAATTATTTATCCGGCAGCCTGAAACTTATGGATAAAAAATCAGAGGAATTCAGAACCATATATTCAGACGCTTCATCAATGGACCAGCCTGAAAGATACCAGGCTATTGAATCTGCGCTGAATTTTCCATACCTGTTCAACGGCAGCTACCTTCAGAAATATAAGCAGGATTCTGATCTTTCTTTATTTGAATTTCTCAGGAAAATGCACGTAGATGACTATATACAGAAAAATGCGGTTAAGGCAGGAATATTTTATTTTAAGAATAATTTCAAGTATGAGAATGAAATTTTATTCAAAGAAAAACCTTTCCCCTACTTTCACCTGGAAAATAAAGATAAGGGTACTATTACCTCCGGGATTATAGCCGATATTGGTTTCAGACTGGGATTGAGAAACAATAAAACACCTTTTTCTTATGTTGAAATAGATGCTGGGTATGAGATCTTATCAGATTTCAGTACTGATGACGATATTAATTCTTTTCAAATTCAAAGGGATTCCTTTCAGCCTTCCACAGGAAAGCATTCAATTATCACTTATACGTTGAAAGAAAATAATAAAAGCAGTCATTATGAAATATATGGCCGGATCGCTACGCCCGTATATTATTTCTCAAATAAAATATATATAGAAGCCGGCTTAAATTATTTTTATACCGCTGCTGAAAGAAATTATTATGATATTACAAGACATATAGATACCCTGGTATCCAATGATCCTGCTGATTTTGAAGAATACACTCAGAATATAAGTACAAAAATCAGTAAGGGAAATTTTTATCCCTCAGTCGGGTTCAACTATTCATTATATGAATTTCTGAATTTCAAGGTCGAATACCTTGTGCCGGTGCTGCTTACAGCTAAAGCTGAACTGTTTTATTATTTTTAAATATTTCGACATTTGAAGTTATAAATGTAAAAAGCTGAATAAGTGATCCAATCTGGCTGCTAACTAAAAGGATGGCAATTTTAAAATGATAAAAATGAATCACATTCTTATTTTTTTCATAAACCAACAGGGCTAAACAGATGGGAAACATTCTGAATTTCATTTCTTTCTTTAGTATATCATTATTTTTATTGTCTTGTAATGATTCAACTACCGAAGTAACATTAACCACTTATAATATTGTAGGTGACGTTACAGATTCTAATGGAAACCCGCTTAGTGATGTTAATGTTTATTTTGTATATCATCTCACTGAAACACCGGCTAATAAAGTATCAAAAATTACTGAAGTCGATACACTCTATCAAAACTATCCCAATCCATTTTCTGATTCTACTACAATAAGGTTTGAAACGTACCGTAATATTCAATATGAGATAAAATTTTTTGAATATGCCTCCCTTTCTTCAACAATTTTACTGCAGGGCAGCAGCTCACCCGGTCTGGTTGAATGCACTCTGGGTAATTTTAACGGTTATGCGAACGGCATATATAAATTGAATGTACGGTATTTAGTTAACAGTACAACAAGATATCAAGCGGAAATGAGTGTTATTATTAACAGAACGGAAATGGATCAATTAACCCTTTCTAAACCGAATATCAAAACTTTGAATGGTCAGTTCGATATTAATCTTTCGATGCTTCCTCTGCAGAAAATTATCTATTGCTCAGGCGAAACATATTCTTCCAATGTCACACAAAAACAAGTGTCGGATGAGATTACGTTTGTATTAACCAAAGAGGGCTATAAATCTTTACAGGCAGATTATATTATTGATAGATACAATAAAAATGAATTTACATTCAGAATGGAAAAAAATTAAGGAATATAAATTGGCCAGCCGGATTTAAAAATTGCCAGAACGACGCTTTCCTTACCCGGGAGCGTCGTTAACCGGAATACATAAAGCATCCTCTATCTTTCATCCCCCATTCATCCCATTTTTTATTGCGTTTCTTATGATTATTTTAACTGATTCAAATGAAATTGCTTTATACATACCTTCGAGGTTACTGGAAACTTATGCTGCTGGCGCTTCTGCTTGCTGCAGTAAACCAGATTTTCTCTCTCCTTGACCCTTACATTTTCGGGAAGGTAATAGACAACTATGCCACAAAATCCGATTCGTACACTACTACTCAATTTCTTAAGGGAGTCGGACTGCTTCTGGCTGCTGCAGTCGGAGTTGCATTCGTCTCAAGGATAGCTAAAAATTTCCAGGATTACTACGTCAACGTTATCACCCAGCGTCTCGGCGCCCAGATCTATACAGACGGCGTAAAGCATTCGCTTGAGCTCCCATATTCCAAATTTGAAGACCAGCAGAGCGGTAAAACACTCGGTGTTCTTCAGAAGGTAAGAATTGATGTTGAGAGACTGATTTCATCATTCGTAAATGTTTTGTTTACAACTGTTGTCGGAGTGATTTTTGTAACTTTTTATGCAATAAATGTACACTGGATAATCGCCCCGATATTCTTTGCAGCTGTTCCAATTCTCGGCATTGTAAGTTCTGTTCTGAGCAGGAAGATAAAGAAGATACAGAAAGTTATAGTTGCAGAAACAACTGCGCTTGCCGGCACAACAACAGAATCTCTAAGAAATATTGAGCTTGTTAAAAGTCTCGGACTCGGCAGCCAGGAGATTAACAGACTTAATTCAACTACAGACAAGATCCTTCTGCTTGAATTAAAAAAGGTAAAATATATCCGGACGCTGAGTTTCATCCAGGGAACTGTCGTTAACTTTATCCGAACCACAATCCTTTTCTTTATGCTCTACCTGATATTCACCGGGGAGATTCAGATAGGACAGTTTTTTACGCTGATGCTTTATTCGTTCTTCATCTTCGGACCTCTTCAGAGCCTTGGTGATATAATAAATATTTACCGTGAAGCTGAGGTTTCCCTCGATAATTTCGACACTCTCTTAAAACAGCCTGTGGATGAAAAACCCGTTAACCCGGAAGCGATAAAAAATATCAGGTCGCTTGAGTTCAGGAATGTAAGTTTTAAGCATCAGAGCTCACGGGGCAATGCGTTAAATGATATTTCTTTCAGGGTAAATAAGGGTGAGACTATAGCTTTTGCGGGACCTTCAGGCGCCGGCAAAACTACGCTTGTAAAGCTTCTGGTAGGTCTGTATTCTCCGCAGGATGGTGCGATAATCTACAATGGTATCCCGGGAGAGAATATTGATCTTGATGAATTACGTGAAAAGATCGGATTCGTTACGCAGGATACCCAGCTTTTTTCGGGTACAATCAAAGAGAATCTTTTATTCGTTAACCCCGGTGCTTCTGATGAAGAGTGTCTTGATGTACTGGAAAAGGCGGCTGCCGGAAACCTGCTCGCACGCGCTGACAAAGGATTAGATACAATAATCGGTGAGGGAGGAGTGAAAGTTTCCGGAGGTGAAAAACAGCGTCTCTCAATTGCCCGCGCTCTTCTGCGCCGTCCCCAGCTGCTTATTTTTGACGAAGCAACTTCATCTCTTGATTCTTTAACAGAAGAAGAGATTACCTCAACCATTAAGGATATTTCAGACAGCAAAGACCTCATTACAATTATGATAGCTCACCGCCTGTCTACGGTGATGCATGCAGACAGAATCTATGTCCTCGAGCGTGGAAAGATAACAGAATCAGGAAAACATGAAGAACTTATTGCGATGAAAGGGTTGTATTACGCTATGTGGCGTCAGCAAATCGGGGAAAGGGAAAGAAATGACGGGCAGGGTTACAAATCTGCAGTAAACTTTGAGGAAGATTAAACAAGGGATCTTGTATGATAAGAATAACGTCCGCTTTATTACTACTAATAATTTCTAATCTGAAAATATTTCCGCAGAACATCACTGATATTATCAAACCACTTCACCTGCAGACCGGCAAAGCCGATACAATTCTCATCAGCGATATTTTTTACTCGAATAATTATAATGTAACCTTCCTCGCAAATAAGAATGTTAAGGTAGAATATGACAAATCTGAAAAGACTGTTGTGCTTAAACCGGATGATCAGTTTGAGGGCCTGGATTTAATCAATTTTAAGGTCAATGATTCAATTTATACAATGCCGTACTATTCGGAATCTATCTCCAACTATACATTCAGCCTGCGTCTTAAGGATCTTCCTGAAAAAGTGAACCTTTTCGGCAGCTTTAACGGGTGGAACCGGGAAAACCTGCCTATGACATACGATAAAAAAAACAGAGTTTACTCTGTTTCAATACCCCTCGAACCCGGAACTTATCAGTATAAATACATTTTACAGGGAAAAGAAATTCTTGACCCCGCTAAT
>Ga0075280_10000007_pt1 | contig 18837 bp, 23 predicted proteins | sample SF_Rice_10C_0N_4_FD_69780 | JGI IMG/M metagenome (GOLD analysis project Ga0075280, IMG submission 69780) | Rice paddy soil microbial communities from Twitchell Island, California, USA - SF_Rice_10C_0N_404 | ecosystem: Environmental > Terrestrial > Soil > Paddy field/soil | place: USA: Twitchell... | reverse complement strand
AGCCTTACTTTTCTTGGCGCAAGAAAAGTAACAAAAGAACATGCTCTGCAAAAGAATTGCTAAAAAATTACTCCATTTCGCTTCGATAAATGAACCTGCCTGACCGGTAGGCAGGCTCGTCCCGATAGGAATCGGGACTCGGACAGCATTTATCGATTATCCCGCCCCTAAATTTTGGATATATAAGGCGGGATAACCGCTCCATTCTGTAATTTTTTCCCCCGCCTCTACAAGTTATTCTAAATTCAGGCGGGGGACCGCAATTCTTTTGAGGAGCAGACGAACCACGCATCATAGTTTCCCTTAGTAAACTAAAAATCAAAAATTAGTCTTAAATGTTATTTCGAATATCAATCTCTTCCGGAAGATGAGGAATTCTATACTGATTTAAATCGATATTCAATCTGGGCTAATAAAATTCTTAAGTAAACTTTTTCCGATAGGTTCTTTGAAGCGGTAATGCTCTCGAAAATGGCTGAAATCCCTGTTCGTACTAACATTAAAATAATAGTGAAATCTAAATTCTTTTTTGCTAAGTTTGGTCTATATTAAAGGAGCCTAGTGATTGAATTGCCCTTTTTGTAATAATCTGCTGGTTATTCTGGAGTTGAACCAGGTAGAGATAGATTATTGTACAAGCTGTCACGGTATCTGGCTTGATAACGGTGAACTGGAACTGCTGCTGCAGGATTCGAAAGAAAAAACTGCGCTGCTGAATTCCTTTTCTGAGAATAAGAATTCAGACGAGAAGATCATCAAATGTCCCATCTGCCGGAAGAAAATGGAAAAGGTTACATGCGGAACAGACAACAAAATAACTCTGGATAAATGCAGAAGGGATCATGGCATCTGGTTTAACGAAGGTGAGCTTGAACAGGTTGTTGAAATGGGAGGACTTGATAAGCAGGATAAGATTATAGGACTTCTAAAGGAAATGTTTGCTCATAAATTAAATAATTAATGAGGTTAAAATGGTTATAGGAATAATTGTCTTAGTATTGGTTGTAATCGGAGTGCTGTATTTTGTTGGAAATTACAATTCGCTTATAGGATTAAGGAACCAGGTTAAAAATGCGTGGGCGCAGATTGACGTTCAGCTTAAACGCCGGCACGACTTAATCCCCAACCTTATCGAGACTGTAAAAGGTTATATGAACCATGAGCGGTCAACGCTGGAAAATATAACCAATGCAAGAAGCCAGGCAGTAAGTGCTCAGGGTGTCTCAGAGAAAGCAAAAGCAGAAGCGCGCCTAACTGAAGCGATGGGCAAGTTTAACCTGGTAGTTGAGAATTATCCTGATTTGAAAGCAAACCAGAACTTCCTTGCGCTGCAGGAAGAACTTACATCAACAGAAAATAAAATCTCATTTTCACGCCAGAGCTATAACGACCAGGTTTTATTCTACAACAATAAGATCCAGATGTTTCCATCGAACATTGTAGCAGGTATGTTCAATTTCAAAATGGAAGACTTCTTTGAAGTAGAAGATAAGGCAGAAAAAGAAGTACCGAAAGTAAGTTTCCCATAAGGCTTTACACATATTATGTGGGAATTAATTAAATCAAACCAAAGAAAGTCGGTCTTTCTTTTTACAGGGATGGCAGTTACGCTGATGCTTCTCGGCTATCTAATCGGAAGTACTTTCTATCCGGATGGGGGAGGAGTATTTGGTCTTTCCATAGCCATTATAATATGGACAGTCTTATCCATCATCAGTGTTACGGCCGGCAGTTCATTGGTGCTGTCAATCAGCCAGGCAAAAGAAGTAACCCCGGCAGTTCACCAGCAGCTTTTTAATGTAGTAGAGGAGATGAAATTAGCTGCGGGACTTCCAGCAATGCCTAAAGTCTATATAATCGATAGTTCTGCACTTAATGCCTTTGCCACCGGGAAAGACCCTTCACACAGCGCCGTTGCCGTAACAGCAGGTTTATTATCAAAACTCAATCGTGACGAACTGCAGGGGGTAATCGGTCACGAGATGTCGCATATAATGAACCGCGATACTAAGTTTATGACATACGCTGCAGTTATGCTTGGAACAATTGTAATAATTTCTGAGATATTTGTTAAGGGAATGTTCTTTTCAGGTGCGGGCAGGAGATACGGGTCGAGATCAAAAAACAGCGGGGGCCAGGCGCAGATCATTATACTTGCCATCGCAGTAATCTTTGCAATCTTAGCTCCTATAATGGCCAGGCTTTTATATTTTGCTCTATCCCGGAAGCGTGAATACCTTGCGGACGCATCTTCTGCAAGACTTACAAGATACCCTGAAGGGCTTGCCTCGGCTCTCGAAAAGATATCCGACTGCAGCGACGATCTTCCCTCTGCAAATAAAGTCACTGCTGCTATGTACATTGCAAATCCCCTCAAGAAAAAGGGGATGAAACTGTCCGACCTTTCAAGCACTCATCCGCCTATTTCAGAAAGAATCAGGATTTTGAGAGGTATGATGTACGGTGCAGGGTTCAGTGATTACCAGAAATCATTTTCTGCATTGAAAAGATCTTCAGCTGCAATTATCCCTGCTTCGGGATTAAGAGACGCGGCAGTTATTCCTCTGAGAGCTGCCGGGGAAGATCAGGCAGAACCACAGACTGCTGTACAAGAAAAAAGGAAATTGGGGAATATTATGATGGCGGTTAATGATTATTCCACCATTAACTGTGAATGCGGATTAAAGATAAAGATGCCGCCGGGATTCGGAATGAACCGTCCCGAGATTACCTGTCCCAGATGCGGAAGGAAGCACCGGGTGGAATCCGCTGGGCGAATAAAGATCTGAAAGCCATTTGAAGGGTTAAAACAGATGATTTACCCTTTTAAATTTATAAAAATTATCTAACCATAATTGATTTAATTGTTTTCCGAAAAGGCGAAGAATCTACAGTAAGACTATTTGCCTCCATTGTAATTAAGTAAACGCCTGATGGAACTTTTGTGCCAAAGCTGTCTGTTCCATTCCAGCCGATTTCATATTCACCGCAGATGTGGGTCTCATTTAATAATTCTTTAATCTCTTGCCCGAGTATGTTATAAATTCTAATGTTTACTTTAGATTCAGATGACAGGATAAATTTTATCCTGGTAGACGGATTGAATGGATTTGGATAATTCTGCATTAAATCAAATTCAGCTGGATGAATAGTATTTTTTTCTTTAATACCGGTTAAGTTATCCCGCTTAAGGAATACAGATCTTAATTCCCATGATTCCTGCCAACCTTTATTTAACAGGTATTCAGGTATAATCTCAACTATTCCGTCCCCATCAATATCAGCAATATCAACTCTGTCCAATGATTGATACACATAAATACTATCAAGCTCCGGCATTCTTTTTATAAAATCCATATAATAATTTCCGTTTCCATCATACTTAAACCCGAAAGCCAGATTTGCATTGGTGAGGAACAAGTCTTTTCTCCCATCCCCGTCAAGATCAGTATAGCGCAATTTTCCATAAATCATCGAGAACAAGCCGCGAATGTCTATCTGGTAAACCTGTTCGTAGTTGCCGGGAGAAGAAGCTTCAAAAGCAAACAATCTTGTTATTCCGCCATAAAGCATACTACCAAAATCCCCGCCTATCCATATTTCCGGTTTACCATTTCCATCCATATCATCGGTCATAATTGTTAAGAAGGCATTATAGGTTTCAAGTTCACTGGTAAATTCAATCCCATACTCGATGCCCTGAATAAATTCATATACATAGAATTTGCCGCCGATACTACCGGTTGCAAAATTCCCTTTACCATCCTGATCAAAATCTCCGGTTGATATGCCTGAAGTAAAATATTCAGGCTGGGGCTTGTTATAATAAATCATCTCATAATTGTTTATCTGAGGATTGTACTTTGCAACGTGATTACTGTATGACCAAACACTATCCCCCTCACCGGCAAACAGGTAGTAAATTATTTCCTGGTTCCCATCACCATCAATATCGTAAAAAGTTACATCGTTATATTGATAAACAGGTGGGAATGGGTCATAAATAAAATTGAGGCTGTTTATTAAATCAGTCGGCGTGTTTTGCTTATAAAATTTATTTCCATCAAAACCAGCAAAAATTAAATCCAACAGTCCATCACCAGTAATGTCCCCGATATCATAGAATGGTCCGCCGGAGTCGGGGAAGGTATATGTTTGTGTAAACAATGAATCAATGACCTGGTCGTAAATCCCCGGCTGATAGAAAAAGTGTGTCTGGATGTATTGAACTCCATAACCATAAATTTCATATTTACCATCTTTATCAGCATCAACTGCAGCATAATTTGTTCCGTAAGAATTTACCGCCGGAATATATCCCCATTGTTTATAATAACTGTCATAGGAGGCGAAGTCAACGGTATCTAACTCTATGATAAGATTTGCTTCGGCAGTATTTTTAGTATCCGGATAAGCAGATATTTTTTTCTCCCAATGATGATTATGACGCTTATCATAGATATCAACCACGCTATCATTAGATACAGAGACTGTATAATTTGAATCATTTAAGTAATTACTTAAAATATTTTTCTGTGCTGATGCAGGTAAGGATATTGCTGTCAAAAGAATCAGGAGGTGATATTTCATAATCATAAATTCCTCTTAATAAATTAAACCCGGGAAAGAGATTTTATTTCTTCGGTACTATGTAAAACCTGTAGGGAAATAATCAGAAATGAATAATGAACAGTTAACAATTGCCGGAATCGGCAATAAGAAATGACAGGCTGAAAGAATTCATTTGCAGGGAACAACCCAGGGCACATAAATTCCCGGCTCAACTTTGCATCCGCAGAGAGAGAGAGAGAGAGAGTTAAATATCGTGCCAAAGTAAATGAGAAACTGAACCATTATTCCCCGCTCAGTATTTAATATGCATTCCGCCTGTACTGAATCCCGCAATTATTATGACAGATATTAGTTAATGCAGGCATCAAAATCAAATCATAAAAACTCACACTTTAATGTGGCGCCGCTCCGGGCTTAGGTTTAGTATCCGCATCATCTGCTGCGAATGCTAAGCCGATTCGCGGCTGTTTTGCAAATTAAAACTGCCCGCCTTATCTTCACAACAGAGTCTTTACAATTTCCTTAATTATAATATCCCGACAAAAGGTTCTGTAATATGAATCCTATATTTCAAACGATATTTACAAGATTTGCTTTAAGTGATAAGAAGGGAAAAGTGGATGAGGACAGTATCATCAGGGAAATTGATTTGATGAAACTGAGACTGATTCAGTTTTTCAAGGAATTCGTACTTATAACTGCCGGGTTTCTGCTTGCCGGGTTTGGGTTAAAAGGTTTCCTGCTGCCAAATTCATTTATCGATGGGGGAGTAACGGGAATTTCTCTGCTTATCTCCGAAGTTACTGGTTTTGAACTTTCCGTTTTACTTATAATAATAAATCTTCCTTTTATAATTCTGGGGTTCAAACAGATCGGGCCGCAATTTGCTGTTAAAAGCATTCTTGCAATTATAGGTTTAGCGCTTGCAGTTTATTTTATTGATTACCCTGTAGTAACTTCAGATAAGCTCCTGGTTGCGGCATTTGGCGGTTTTTTTCTCGGGGCAGGGATCGGATTAACCGTAAGGGGCGGGGGCGTACTTGACGGAACAGAGGTTCTTGCAATTTACCTGAGTAAGAAATCCGGACTTACAATCGGAGATATTATTCTGATTTTTAATGTCTTAATATTTGCTGTCGGTGCTTATGTTTTATCCATTGAGGTTGCTCTTTACGCAATCCTGACATACTACGCGGCTGCAAAGACAGTTGATTTTATTATTGAGGGGATCGAAGAGTATACCGGCATCACAATCATATCCGACAGAAGTGAGAAAATACGGAAAATGATAACTGAAGATCTCGGTCACGGCACTACTATATATAAGGGTGAAAAAGGTTATGCTCCCGACGGAGGTGAATTAAAGCCTGTCGATATTATTTATACAGTTGTAACCAGACTGGAGATTGCGCGTCTTCAAAATGAAATTGATATGATCGATCCTTCAGCATTCATAATCAAAAATAACATTAAGGATACCAAAGGCGGAATGATTAAAAGATTGAATTCCGCAAAAATGAAATAAGCGAATTATCTGCGAGGAAAAAATGAATGAACCTGTTATTGTAGAAAGTACATTTAACGTACCGGCTGAAAAAGTGTGGAAGGCAATTACTGATAAAGATGAAATGAAAAAATGGTACTTTGATCTGAAGGAGTTCAGACCCGAACCGGGATTTGAATTCAGGTTTTCAGGCGGACCCAGTGAAGATAAACAGTACCTGCACATTTGTAAGATAACGGAGGTTATTCCGGGCAGGAAACTTTCACACAGCTGGCGGTATGATGGTTATGAAGGAATTACCTATGTCACTTTCGAACTCTTTCCTGAGGGGGATAAAACCAGGTTGAGGTTGACTCATAGCTCTATCGAAACATTTCCCGAAAGCAATCCTGATTTTGCTAAAGCGAATTTTGCTGAAGGTTGGAAGCAGATTATTGGAAATAATCTCAAAAATTACCTGGGTTAGATTCTTATTATAAGCACAGATGTGCTCTTCGCAGAGATTTGCTGAATGATTCTTTGAGACCGGCGGCTTCGATACTTCCCACCAAATAATTAAGAAAAGCAAAGCCTGCCTTTCGCATATACAACTATCTCTTTCTTTTAGTACAGCGGCAGGTAAAGTGGGACACTCCCGATCTGATGAACACAACAATCGGGACAGATCAGCCATCGCCGCAAGTTGCACTAAAGCGGGAGTTCTTCCGGCAGGGATGGACTCAACATCCAGTTTAGGGACATGACAAGCAGGAAAAATTCTTCATACTTAAATTATTCGGACAGGGTATGATAGAGAGGATAAGTGCAGATTATTTCCTATTTTCCACTTAAAATAATTCCCAAAAAGTAAGTAATAAAATGGAAACAGATTTAAGGTTAGCAGTGCTGATTGACGGAGATAATATCCCTTCAGCATACGTTAAGGAAATGATGGAAGAGATTGCAAAGTACGGCAGTCCTACCATAAAAAGAATCTACGCCGACTGGACAAAACCGAACCCCACAAGGTGGAAAAACCTGCTACTGGAAAATGCCATTACACCGATTCAGCAGTACAGTTATACCACCGGGAAAAATGCTACGGATTCCGCCATGATAATTGACGCAATGGATATTTTGTATACTGAAAAAGTGCATGGATTCTGCCTGGTTTCCAGCGACAGCGATTTTACCAGGCTTGCAACGCGACTACGTGAAGCAGGGATGAAAGTATACGGGATTGGTGAAAGGAAAACCCCCGGACCTTTTATCGCTGCCTGTGATAAATTCATATACGTGGAGATTCTTAAAAACCAGTCTGACGAAACAGAAGCTGAAGTTTCAAAAGATAAGACGACCAAGAAAAATGAAATAGAAAAAGTTACTCCCGCTCTCATAAAACTGATCTCCACTACGATATCCGATCTTGCAGATGAGGACGGCTGGGCATTCCTTGGTGATGTGGGAAATCTCCTTCAGAAGAAACAGCCTAATTTTGATCCCCGAAATTACGGTTTTCAGAAACTTACTCCCCTGATAAATTCCATTAATAAATTTGAAATAACTGAAAATCAAAAGGGAAGATTTAAGTTGATATACGTAAAAAATAAAAAATAGATTTTTAGTTATGAAAATAAATGCCATAATAACCGGAACAACCGGAATGGTAGGAGAAGGTGTTCTTCACGAATGTCTTAACCATCCTGACGTTGAATCCGTATTGGTGATAAACCGAAGGAGCTGTAATTTAACTCATCCGAAGCTGAAGGAAATTATTCACGGTAATTTTTATGATCTTACTTTCATCAAGGCCCAGCTTGCCGGTTATAATGCATGTTTTTTTTGCCTCGGTACGACGTCGGTCGGCAAGAAAGAAAATATATACCGAAAAATTACTTTTGATCTTACAAAGAATTTTGCCGATACTTTTCATGAACTTAATCCTGTAATGACCTTCTGCTACGTTTCAGGTTCGGGTACTGACAGCTCGGAAAAAGGAAAACTTATGTGGGCGAGGGTTAAAGGAAAAACTGAGAATTATATCCTTAACCTCGGGTTTAAAGATGCTTATATGTTTCGTCCCGCTCTGATTATACCCACAAAGGGATTGAATAATACTTTAACCATGTACAAACTTTTTGCTCCTCTTATTCCATTTGTGAAATTATTCTTTCCGGGGTATGTATGCAGTCTGAGAGAAATAGGGCAGGCAATGATCAATTCAGTTATAAAAGGTTATGATAAAAAAATACTTGAAGTAAACGATATTAAAGAATTAGCTTTGAGATGATATGCTTAACTTAAATTTCAGTCCTTTCCCGATCATCAAAACTGAAAGACTGCTTCTGCGTCAGATCAATAATGAAGATATTAATGAAATATTTGTGCTTCGCTCGGATGAAAGAGTGATGCGTTATCTCGACAAAGCTCCTGCACAATCTCTGGATGATGCGTATGAATTTATTAAAAAAATAACTGAGCTTGAAAAGAATACTGAAGCTGTTACCTGGGGGATTGCATTGAAGGACAAACCTCTGTTAATCGGGACAATCTGCCTTTGGCATATTCAGAAAGAACATTACAGGGCTGAAGCGGGTTATAATCTGCTTCCTGATTATTGGGGAAAAGGTATAATGCAGGAGGCTATTAAAGAGGTGATTGATTACGGGTTTAATATTATGAAGCTTCATTCAATTGAGGCAAATGTTAATCCAGGTAACGCGGCATCTATCAGGCTTCTGGAGAGAAATAAATTTAAGCAGGAAGCATATTTTAAGGAAAACTTTTATTTTAACGGGAAATTCCTGGATTCGGTGATTTATTCTTTATTAATAACTGACTAAGATCTTAATACTATGTACGATTATTTGGAAAAGGGTTACTTTGGGCAGGCAACAGGTAAGATGGAAAACCTGTGCGGAGAAGAACTGGCTGAAATAGGTGCCACTGATATCAAGCCGGATTATAAAGGCGTTTATTTTAATGCTGATATTGCAACGATTTACAAAATAAATTATACATCAAGGCTTTTATCAAGAGTATTGGCTCCGCTGGTAACTTTTCCTTGTCATACCACAAATATTCTGATCCAAAGAGCGAAGAAAATACACTGGGAGGATTTCCTTTCAGTTAAAAAAACATTTGCAATAAGCTCTTCTGTATCCAAAAGCAGGATAACCAATTCCCTTTATGCTTCACAATGCCTTAAGGATGGAATAGCCGATTACTTCAGAGATAAATACGACAAACGTCCCGATGTTGAAGTCGTTAATCCCGATGTCCGTTTTAACCTTCATATAGAAAAAGATACTGCTGTAATCAGCCTTGATACATCCGGCGATTCTCTTCATAAAAGGGGATACCGACTGCTGGCAGGTGAAGCTCCGATGCAGGAGACCCTTGCTGCGGCTATAATAAGGATAAGTAAGTGGGAAGGTGAAAATCCTTTGTGGGATCCAATGTGCGGCTCCGGTACAATCCTCTGCGAAGCCTTGATGCATTTCTGCAGAATACCTGCTCAATACCTGCGTAAAAAGTTCGGTTTTTTTAATCTGCCTGAATTTGACAGTGATGCCTGGAAGAGTATTAAGCAAGACTATGATAATAAGATACGCCCTTTGCCCAAAAATGTTATAAGTGGAACTGATAAATCTGTGAAAGCCTTAGATGTGGTGAGGGAAAATCTCTCTCATCTCCCTTATTCTGATTCTGTTTGGATTGCCCGTAGATCATTTCAGGAGACAGACAGTTTTGAGAACGGAACGTTGGTCACTAATCCGCCATATGGAATCCGGCTAGGTGAAAAAGAGGAAGTACAGGCACTTTACAAGGAGTTAGGAGACTTTCTCAAAACGAAATGTACAGGCACTTCAGCTTTTATTTATACCGGGAATCCTGAACTGCGTAAAAACATCGGGTTAAGAACCACGCGGAGGGTTCCTCTTGACAATGGAAAACTTGAGGGGGTACTTCTGCAGATCGACAGTTATAAAGGGAGTAAAAAGAAAAAATTCTCAGATTCGCCTGAAGATTCGGATTCTTAAGATAATTCCTCCTTCTTTCTTTCCAGTTCGTCCCATCTATCATAAAGCTGCTTTATTTTAGATCTGGCATTTTCAAGCTGCCGGTTCAGTTCGTTCGTCTGGTCCGCATATTTCAGATAAAAATCGGGAGAGGTAAATATCTTTTCTATTTTTTCAACTTCAGATTCAGCGTCAATTATTTTTTCTTCAATCTGCTCCAGTTCAAGATTCTCTTTATAACTAAGCTTTTTGGGTTTTGATTTAGGGCGCTGCCGGACGGGGGAAGGTTCCTGTACTATTCCCGGTTCTGATTCAATCTCCTCCTGCTGCCTTCTCTTCTTCTTACTGATATAATAATCGTAGTTACCCTCGCTATAATATATTTCCCCATTTCCTTCCAGTGCAAGTATTCCTTCACATACCCTGTTAAGGAAATACCTGTCGTGACTAACGACAACAACGCACCCCTCAAAAGATATGAGAGCTTCTTCAAGTATACGCAGGGTCGGCAGATCAAGATCATTTGTCGGTTCATCGAGCAGCAGGAAATTTCCGCCCCTGGCTAATATTTTCGCAAGAGTAAGTCTGCTTTTTTCTCCGCCCGATAGTTTACCTACCTGAGTATTGATTTTATCATCTGAGAAAAGAAATCGTCTTAAATATGTCCACACACTTAATCGATGCCGGCCGAATTTGATAGTCTCATTTCCTTCACCAATTGCATTAATTACAGAATCATCATCATTTAACAGCAGCCGCGACTGGTCTACGTAATTGAAATCAGTCGTCTCGCCAATTTCAATTTCTCCTTTAGAAGGCGAAGTTTCACCTAAAATCATTTTCAGCAGGGTGGTCTTTCCAACACCGTTATTACCTACCACGCCGATTTTCTTACCCGCTTCAAAATTAAAGTTAAAATGCTCAAACAGGATCCTGCCGCCAATCTTTATCCCTGCATCTTTAAGCTCAACCACCTTTTTACCGAGCCGTTCAGAGGGAGGAATAATGAGATCAACATCCAGTTCCGGTTCTGCATTTGACTGAGCGGAAATTTCATAAAAACTGTCAAGCCGGCTTTTAGCTTTGGTTCTTCTTGCCCTTGGTCCTCGTCTCACCCATTCCAGTTCACGCTTCAGGAACTGCTGACGTTTGCGTTCCTCAACTTCCTTAACTGCCTGTCTCTCTGTTTTATTTACCAGGTAGTCTGTATAATTTCCCGGGTGTGAATAGAATGTGCCCGAAGAGAGTTCGACAATTCGATTGGCTATCCTGTCGAGAAAGTAACGGTCGTGAGTAACAAAAACGCAGGTTCCCTTATACCCTGCAAGGAAATCCTCCAGCCACTCGATAGAGTTTGTATCGAGATGGTTCGTCGGTTCATCCAGGATCAGCAGGTCGGGCTTTGAGATCAGTGCACGGCAGAGTGCAACCCGCCGCTTTTCTCCTCCGGAAAGGGTAGAAACATTTCTGCTGATCTCAGGCGCATCCAGGGATTTGGCAAGGACTTTAATTCTCTTTTCAAGGTTCCAGGAATCAAGGCGGAGGATAGTTTCTTCAAGATGATGTTTCCGCGGGGAGTCGAACGGTGTACCATCATATTCCTTAATCAATTCAAGCTCTTTTACTGCCCCTGAGAGAATATTATCATAGACATTTCTGCTTTCATCCAGAGTAAATTCCTGCGACAGAAACCCGATTACAAGGTTTTTCTTTTTAGCTACTTCACCGGAATCAGGGTCCAGGAGTCCGGAAATAATTTTCAGGAAAGTTGATTTTCCAGCACCGTTTCTTCCAACAAGACCAATCCTGTCACCTTCGTGAATACTTAGAGACGCTTTATCTAAAATGATCTGTTCGCCGAAATGTACTTCAAGTTCCAGGGCGGTTAGAATAACAGGGGAAATATTGTCGGCCATAATTTCAAGTTTTTATACTATAATTTGTTAACAAATATACAGCAAAGGGATTTAATTAAATATGATGATGTGAAGGGACAAATGGGGCGGGGGAAACAGGCGGAAAGTTGACTATTTCTTTTTCAAAAGGATGGTTAAAAGCCGCGGTATGATTGTGCTATCGTCTTCATCAAAAAATTCATCCATAAGATTAATCTCCAGGCCGTTATTAATTGCTGACTGCACAAAACCTGATACATTATGAGTGCAGCATTTCAGCACCTGCAAACCCTCTTCGGTTTCAAACCGTGCTTTAGTTCCAAGGTATTGTTTATAAGGATGAAGTTCTCCAACGTAGATAAGTCCTCCCGGGCGGAGGAAGGCAGAAGCCTGGTGAAAGATATGGTTCAGGTTTTCAATATGTTCGAGAACAAGACTGAATACAATCAGATCAAATTTATTGCTTGTAAAATTCCATGCTTCAGTAATATCAGCTGTGAGAAACCTTACTTTTTGTGAATTGATTTTCTCTTTTGCCTTATTGAGCATATCATCCGACAGATCAACGGCAGTGATATGTTCAGCTTTTTCTAACAGCCAGACGGTATTTTTTCCGGTACCGCATCCTATCTCAAGGCAGTCTTTAAAATTGTAAAATGCAAGTGTCTGTCTTAATGCTTTTGCTTCAAGGTCGCGTGTTTTATTCTTATTACTGTCGTACTGCTTTGACCAGAGGTTGTATGCTTCTTTTGTATCCATAATTTTAATGAAAACTAAAAGTTAATTTAATAAATCAATTAGATAAGTTCCGAAAATGGGACACGGAATTAACGGATCAAATAGATTTACACAGAGTTCAATAGTTATAGCTGATCCTCTAAACTTAAGCAGCCAGCTCCCGGTTATATTTATTCCTATACTGGATGGGAGATAAGCCGGTAATTTTCTTAAAGGTAGTACGGAAAGCTTTAGTATCTGTGTAACCGACCTTATACATTATCTCGCTGACATTTTCCATTGAAGTTTCCAGGCTCATTTTTGCCGCTTCCACCTTAACACGCTGGATATATTCGACCACCGTATTAGCGGTAGCTTTTTTGAATCTGCGTTCAAGATTTCTTCTGCTTACGGCAAGCATTGAAGCTAATTGTTCGACAGTAATCTTATCCTGGTAATTGCTTTCAATGAACTCCTGCGCTTTTTTAATTTGTTCATCCTCGTGTTCTTTTTGTCCCCGGAACATTATAAAAGGCGACTGGCTGTCGCGGTCTATATCTATCATAAATGCTTTTGAGATGAGTACCGCAACCTCACGTCCCGCAAATTTCTCAATTAGATATAAAAGAAGATTCAGGTATGAATAAGCTCCGCCGCTTGTATAAATTCCCGTATCTTCGGTCATTATCTTATCATCAAGCAGGTTTGCACCGGGGTACATTTTTCGGAAATCATTAGCAAACCTCCAGTGAGTTGTGCACCGTTTCCCTTCCAGTAACCCAGTTGCGGCAAGGAAGAAAGAACCAATGCAGAAGCTTGCAATTTCAGCTCCGTTCTTATACTGCTGTATGATCCAGGGAATAAATTCTTTATTTCGCTCTACGCCCTTCTTCTGATCACCAAACAATGCAGGTACAATTATCAGATCAGTTTTCTGTACACCCCCGATGAGAACATCAGGATTTACAGTGAACAGACCTGTAGTCTGCCGTATTTCCTTCGAAATTCCAACGAGGTGAGTGTCAAATACCGGCTCTCTTCCCAACCCTGTAAGCAACTCATTAACTTCAGAAAAGATGTGGTACGTACCTTCAATGTTTACCATACTCGAATGTCCAAGCGGAATTAATATTGATATGTGTTTCATAATAGTCTTATGATTAGGTTAGTGCAAAGTTCTGGTTAATTGAGGTTGAATATAGATAACGGGTTTGTCGCGATCAACCCGATAAGTTGCCGTAATTACACCTTATATGATATAAGTCACCCCGCGGACTATTGATTATGAAATTCTCTTTTTATAAGCTTCCAGAGCTTCCATCAGTAGCGTTTTTACTGCCGACGATTCGAGCTGCTTATCCGAATTTATCTGAACGTATCGTGATAATTTAGCCGTTCCCTCAAGTAAATTTTCAGGATCCCGTAATTCAGCCCCTTTATAAAATCCCAGCTTCACACCTTTCTTTGAGGGAATAATTGTGCAGATCATGTCCCTGTATTTCTGTCCATAAACGTATGCAATCATCCTTGCCGGAAGATCGACCTGTTCAATTATGCCGGGAAGGAGTTCAGAAAGGACTTCACGGAGTTTCATTACCCGGTCAGCTATTTGTTTATCGTAGTTCCCGAGGAATATTCTTAATTTACCGTCTTCTTTCATACCTGATTTTAATTATTATCAAACTCTAATTTATAACCGGGAGATAAATAATCAAAAAATGATTAGTTGGAATTTCCCTCATTTTAGAAGAATAGTTAGAAATGTGAGTAATTAGATATTGACGCATTCACCCCCCCGGATTGGCGTAATCAGGTCTTCCATTTATCAAAAAACGCACTTACCTTTGCACAGAGTTTAAAACTAAAACAAAAAATATAATAAGATCAATCATTATGATTTCAGAACCTATAACTGAATATCGTAGGGCACAGTATTATATCTCTTTAAAAGCAAAAGTTAAGCAGAACGAAATTCCTGCACAGCTGCCTCCGAATTTTATCCTACTGATCCGGACAATGAACCTGATCCTGAAAAATGGCAGACTGTGATAATGACGGGAATACAGGAAGTTTAAGGACAGACTTACGAATGAGATTAAAAGGAATGTCGTTAAAAAACAAAAAGATTGTTTTAAGGTTTATGTCAGAATTCATAAAAGGTAATAATGATTCTTACATAGACTATTTAACAGATGATATAAAATGGAATATAGTAGGTATGCCGTCAATTAAAGGTAAGAGCAATTTCCTTCAGGCAATGGAGATGATGGAATTATGGCAGTCATCGCTAAAGGATAAAAATATTTCAATTGAATATATTAAGAACATAGTTGCAGAAAGTGAATTTGTTGTAGTTGAAAGTGCCGGGAAAAATAATAATTCCTGCAACTGCGATATCTATAAAATTAAAGACGGAAAGATACAGGAACTGACGACGTACATAGTTGATACTTCTTTGAATGAATAACTGAAAGTAAAAATAATAATTATATGAAAGGTGAACAAAATGCTTAAAAGCAGCAAAGCATTCAGCAGTTTTTCTGTTAATGACTCCGAGAAGGCAAAACAGTTTTATACAAAAACACTTGGACTGGAAGTCTCAGAAGTCCCTGAAATGAAAGGATTATTAAATCTTCATGTCAAAGGCAGCGAAAATATAATGATCTATCCCAAACCTAATCATCAGCCGGCAACTTTTACTGTCCTGAATTTCATGGTAAAGGATGTTGAAAAAACAGTTGATGAGTTAACCGGTAAAGGCGTGAAGTTTGAGATCTTTGACGAGAAAGATTTAAAGACAGACAAAAAAGGCATCTCACGCGGTCAGGGACCAACGATTGCCTGGTTCAAAGATCCCGCAGGTAATTTTATTTCTATTATGGAAGAAAGAAAATAAATAAAATAATAAAGGAGACTAAAATGGTAACGATTAATCCTTATCTGAATTTCCCGGGTAATACCGAGGAAGCATTTAATTTTTACAGGTCCATATTCGGAGGAGAATTTGCGGGTCTCACCCGGTTCAAAGATACGCAGGATGGCTCGAAACTTAATGCAAAAGAGAAAGAAATGCTGATGCATATTTCCCTTCCGGTCGGAAAGGGTAATACGCTGATGGCAACCGATGCGCTTGAATCAATGGGCCATAAATTGAATACCGGGAATAATTTTTCACTCTCTGTTGAAACCGAAAGCAAAGAGGAAGCAGATAAAATATTTAAAGGACTGTCGAAAGGCGGTAAGATAACGATGCCCCAGGCAGAAACTTTCTGGGGTTCTTATTTCGGAATGGTGAATGATAAGTTCGGAATTCAATGGATGGTCGGCTATACGCCCAAACAATCCTGAAGACCGGTTAAATACAGGGCCGGCTCTGTATCTTCGCTGACCCGGGCTGATTTAATAGACGAATATTTACGGTATATCAATCCTGTTATATCCGGCTGCGGAATTGTCTTAAATAAATATGAATCTAAAACTATATCTTTAACGAATTAAATTGAAGGAACTAAAATGCAAAAGGTAAGTCCATTTTTATGGTTCGATAAACAAGCCGAAGAAGCTGTAAAATTTTACACTTCAGTTTTCGGTAATTCGAAAATGGGTAGTATTACGAAATATAACGATACAAGCGCAGAGGCCTCAGGAATGCAGCCCGGTTCAGTAATGACAGCTTCATTTGAAATTGACGGCTATAATCTTACTGCAATCAACGGTGGTCCTGTTTTTAAAATTAATCCCTCAGTTTCATTTTTTGTTCATTCCAAAGATGAAAAAGAAATCGACAATTTATGGAAAAAACTCTCCGAAGGCGGAAAAGTTCTGATGGAATTAAACAAATATGACTGGAGTAAAAAATACGGCTGGGTTGAAGATAAGTACGGAGTATCCTGGCAGCTGATGCTGATGGAAAATGATTTTAAACAAAATATAGTTCCATCACTTTTGTTTACAGGTGAAAGTTATGGAAAAGCACACGAGGCAATAAATTATTACACATCTATTTTTAAGAATGCTAAAGTAGAAAATGTATTTAAGTATGGTGCAGGTTATCCCCCAAATGATCCGGAAGCTTTAATGTTTGCAGATTTTACCCTGGAAGGGAATTTATTTGCCGCAATGGATGGCGCCGGCGAACATAATTTTCAGTTTAATGAAGCAATTTCATTTGTAGTCAATTGTGAAGGTCAGGATGAGCTTAATTATTACTGGGACAAACTTTCAGAAGGCGGTGATCCCAAAGCACAAATGTGCGGCTGGCTGAAAGATAAGTATGGAGTATCCTGGCAGGTAGTTCCGTCTGTCCTTCCAAAACTTTTAAGTGATGGTAAAAAAAGTCAGAAAGTTATGGGACAGCTTTTTAAGATGAAAAAACTGGATATTGAAGAATTACAGAGAGCTTATGATGAATAGAGAAAGGGAGAATTAAATGAGAAAACTGGTGGTTAACACTTTTGTTACTCTCGACGGGGTTATGCAGGCGCCCGGCGGGAAATTAAAAACAGGATCCTTCACCCTGGAATATACTGGTTCCGAAACGAAGAATTAATTGAATTAAAATTTCAATCTTTATTTATCATTAAATAAAAGGAAGTATCAAATGTCAAAAATGAACCCGGTTGTACATTTTGAAATGCCGGCTGTAGACGGTAAAAGGATGACGGAATTTTACACAAAAACTTTCGGATGGAATATCCAGCAGATGGGCCCTGAAATGGGCAATTACATGGTTGTTTCTACTTCAGAGACAGACGAAAAGGGTCACCCTGTAAAACCCGGCTACATCGGAGGCGGGTTTTATCCCAAACCGAAAGATTCTTCGGCTGATCATCCATCGGTAGTAATAGCAGTAGATGATATAAACGAATCTATTAAAAAAGTGAAATCGGGCGGCGGTACAATACTCGGCGAACCTATGGAGATACCAGGGATCGGGATGTATGTCTCATTCAAAGATACTGAAGGGAACCGTGTAAGCCTGCTTCAACCCGGCGATAATATGTGATTAAGGAAATTAAATGAGAAAAGTGGTTTTTTCTATAAATAGTACGATTAATGGATTTGCAGATCATACCACGGGAATCGTTGATAATGAGCTGCATGATTTTTTTGCGGATTACCTGAATGAAATTGATGTTAGTTTGATGGGAAGAAAAACCTACCAGCTAATGGAAAGCTATTGGCCGGTTGCACACAAAGATCCCGAATGCACTGAGAGTATGAAAAGATTTGCGGATAAATTCAATTCGCTGAAGAAGATAATTTTTTCAAGAACTCTAAACAGCGTTGGATGGCAGAATTCGGTTCTTGCTGAAAAGGATCTGGTTTCAACTGTATCTGAATTAAAAAAAGAAAAGGGTAAAAGCATTTCTGCAGGAAGCATAAGCATTGCGGAGCAGTTAGTGAAGCATAATCTCATTGATGAATTCTGGTTTTTGGTTCATCCTGTCATTGCGGGCAAAGGTCCCCGCTTATTTGAAAAGATTAATAAGGTAAACAAACTTCAGCTGATAGATTCATTTGCCTTCAAATCGGGAGTAATGGTTCTTCATTATTCATTGGTAAGACCGGGTATGTAATAAATTTTGAAGGTACACTATGGATACTTTTATTTATAAAACAAACATCAGCTCTGACAGTGATTTTCATACTGTCAAAAAAACACTCACGGAAAAGAAAAGCATAAATGAATGTACAATTGATCTTCTTGATGTTGATAAAGTTCTCCGTGTAGTGTCCGATTCTTTTACTGTCGCTGAGATAGAAAATGAGGTAATGAATATGGGGTATTATTGTAAGGAGCTTGAAGGATGACTAAAATAATTCAATAACATCATTATCGGAGGAAGCAATGTATCTTATAAGAGACATTTTTAATACGAAACCGGGTAAAGCAAAAGAACTTGTAAAAAAGTTTAAGCAGGCAGCTCCCTTGATGGAAAAGCAGGGGATGAAAAACTTTAAGATAATGACCGATATCGCTGCTGCATATTGGACTGTGGTCTTTGAATCCGAAATAGAAGATCTCGGAGAATTCGGAAAAGAAGTCAGAGGAGGTTCGGGAGACCCTGAAATGGCTAAAATCATGGAAGGGTATATCGATCTGCTGATCGGAGGACACAGGGAAATTTATTTAATTGAATAGTTG
>Ga0075280_10000006_pt1 | contig 19295 bp, 18 predicted proteins | sample SF_Rice_10C_0N_4_FD_69780 | JGI IMG/M metagenome (GOLD analysis project Ga0075280, IMG submission 69780) | Rice paddy soil microbial communities from Twitchell Island, California, USA - SF_Rice_10C_0N_404 | ecosystem: Environmental > Terrestrial > Soil > Paddy field/soil | place: USA: Twitchell... | reverse complement strand
CTTGTTCCCTGGATAATAGGAATTGCTTTGTTACATACACTGATAATACAGAAAAATACTCAGTTAAAAGGCGGAAAAGGTAAATACATCAGAACAAACCTTGTTCTCTCTATTATGACATTCGTTTTTGTAATATACAGTACCTTCCTTACAAGAAGCGGTATCCTTTCTGAAGCTTCCGTTCATTCATTTGTGGCACCCGGAATGACCACATACCTTTTACTTCTCGGCTTCATCCTTACTTTTACAATCCTTGGTGTTGGCGGAGTAGCAGCCAGATGGAAAGACCTTAAAAGTCTCTCCGGCTCAGAAGAAAAATTCCTGAGCAGGGAGACCGGATTATTCTATGGTTCTGCACTAATGCTTGGTTCAGCTCTAATCATTATTCTCGGTACTTCATCTCCTATTTTCGGCAGCTCTGTTGATATCAGCTACTACACTACGATGAATTTTCCTCTCGCTATTTTTATGATGTTCATGATTGCTTTTACCCTGATACTGAGGTGGCGTTCTACCGATAAAAAAGAACTGATCCGTTTGACAGTGATCCATCTGGTAATTGCCGGAGCTGCAGCAGCAGTGATTGCATTTGCAGCCGGTATGTCATCAATTTATTTTATAATATTTACATTAACAGCCTGCTTCGTAATTTCAACCAACATCAGCACAATTCTGAAAAGTCTGAAAATTAATTACCTGATCACAGGCGGTCAGATCGCACATATTGGAGTAGGTATCTTTCTTCTTGGAGTATTACTCTCAGGTAACTTTTCCGAATCAGAGCAGCTGACACTTCCAAAAGGAAAAGAAGTTAAAGCCTTAAACCATACTTTTGTTTTCACAGGTTATAACAGAATTACGGGCAGCGATAAATATTCCTTTGATGTTCAGATAAAAAGCAAAACCAGGACAGTAAAAGCCTCGCCTGTAATGTTTATATCCGGTTTCAATAATTCGCTTATGAGAGAACCTGATATCCTGCCGGGCTGGGGAAAAGATATTTATATATCACCCGTTGGTTATGATGAGAACGGCGTTGGAAGTGCCGGTCAAGGTAACTCCGGTGAAGTGCTCACGGTAGAAGCAAGCATCAAACGAAATATGGATCTGGTATGGTCGGGGGTGATACTGATTACTGCGGGACTAATTGTCGCCGCATTCAGACGCAGACGTGAAAATTTATCAGTGCAGCTTTAATTAATTTACTAAATAATAACCCTATATAAAGGAAATAAAAATGAAAGCGTCCTTATTAAAACAATCCTCACTTATTACATTACTTCTTACATTTCTGCTGACAGCAGGTTCATTTGCACAGGATAAAAAAGATGATGCAAACTGCTGTACTGCAAAAAGCAAAGTTGAATGTATGGATGGTGCAAAGATGAATCATTCCGCAATGTCGGAAATGAATGACTCAACTAATGCAGAGTATTCTGATATGACAGCTAAGCAAGTTGATAATAAACTTGAAGCCTGGAATGCAGTTTGCCCTGTAAGAGGAGAGGAAATCGATCCCGAAGCTAACAAGGTAGAATACAACGGAAAAGTTTATGGATTCTGCTGCAATGGCTGCGATAGCAAGTTTAAAGCAAATCCGGAAAAATATTCGAAAAACCTGAGTGAGGACGGAAAAACATTTACAGGCACAAAATAGCTGAAATGTTTTAAAGGCAATTTACAGGATTACAGTGATTTCTGTAATCCTGGACTTGTCTGGCTTTTATTATCCATAAAATGTTGACTATCACATATCTTAGGATTTATGAACTATTATTTAACTTTATGTGTCTAATAAGTAAAAGAACGCGAGGTAAATAAAATGTTTCATAACTGGATGTGGGGCGGAGGAATGTGGTTCGGATGGATATTCTGGCTGGTAGTTATAGGCCTTATAGTATGGCTGGTTGTAAATCAGTCAGGCAGGAACAGAAATCAGAACCAGGTAAATCCTCACATTGATTCACCCCTTGATATCTTAAAGAAGAGATATGCTAAGGGTGAAATTACAAAAGAACAATTTGATCAGATGAAAAAAGATCTGCAGTAGATCAAAGATAGTACGTGAATGGATAATAAGGAAGTATGAGGCATTTCCCCGCTTAACTTACAGTTGAAATAACTTCAAAAATGAAGTTACTACGTGAATTTGTAGATGTTATCACAGTAGTTGTCAGAGTGCGAGCCGGAAGAAGAGCGGATTATGCTGGTATTATGCCCGGAGTTAAGACGCTTCAAGGATGGTTCATCGCTAATTTTGGGGAAGAAATGAGGAATTATTAAAAAAAATTAGCGAATTGGGCGGACTTAACGAATTAATTTTACGAACTGACGAATTAACAATTCAGAAATTATCGACGATTATATTATTTAATTTTTCAATCTGAAGTTCAACCCACCTGCCAAAATGATATAGTACATCGAATTGGGGCGGACTTAACGAATGCATTTAACGAATGAACAATTAAGATAATTTCGATTGCATTATATAACTTTTTAATCGGGAGTTCAACCATCACAGAAAGTGTCCACTGATTTAGTATATATTGCCGGTGATGATTAGAAAGATTAAATCGTATGCGTTCTAAAATAAATAAGCTATTCGACAAGTTCTCATTCATTATATCACGCTTTGCCGGGAGCAGCTTTGCATTTGGCACGGCATTTTCCCTGATTATCCTCTGGCTTCTATCCGGGCCAATATTTCATTACTCGGATACATGGCAGCTTATAATAAATACAGGGACAACAATAATCACATTTCTTATGGTCTTTCTAATCCAGCGAACGCAGAATAAAGACTCGACTGCACTCCAGCTGAAGCTGAACGAATTAATCGCTGCAACAAAAGGTGCGAGTGACAGTCTGATTGATATTGAAAGCCTGACTGAAGAACAGCTTGATGCAATACATAAATATTATTCTATCCTTGCAGAAAAGACAAAAAAACAATCAAGCATAAAAAGGAGTCATTCCGTGATTAAGGCCAAGCGGCTGGCAGAAAAATAGAGGTCAGCAGGTTTTTAGAAAGCAAAATTCCCGGGGACAACTAAATTAAAACTTCATTATGTTTATCCTATTATTTTTATCATTCTTTTAGAGAGGAAAAAATTGAGCGTTCTTTTTTCACCGCTTAAGATCAGGGATATAGAACTAAAGAACCGGATAGCTGTTTCACCTATGTGCCAGTATTCCAGTGAGAACGGTATGCCTACCGACTGGCATTTCATTCATCTCGGCTCGCGTGCTGTTGGAGGAGCTGCCCTCGTAATGATGGAAGCAACCGCAGTTTCGCCTGAAGGGAGAATTTCTCCTGAAGACGCAGGGATCTGGAGTAATGAACACGCTGATGCCTATAAACGGATCACTGATTTTATTTCCTCCCGGAATTCTGTTCCCGGCATCCAGCTGGCGCACGCAGGAAGAAAGGCCTCAACTTATTCTCCATGGAAGGGAAAAGGAGAAGTCAATCCTGAAAAAGGCGGATGGCAGACAATCGGCCCGTCTCCAATTCCGTTTGCGGATGATTATCCGCTTCCTAAGGAAATGTCAGGAGATGATATTCGTTTGGTGATCAGTCAATTTAAAATGGCAGCAGAAAGAAGTATGAGAGCAGGTTTCAGGTTGATTGAGCTTCATATGGCTCACGGATACCTTGTACACGAGTTTCTCTCACCCCTTTCCAATCACCGTAAAGATGAGTACGGAGGCAGCCTTGAGAACAGGTGCAGACTTGCCCTGGAAATTTCAGAGACAGTGAGAAGCGCTGTACCGCAGAATTTCCCATTATTTGTCCGTATTTCCGCAAGCGACTGGGTTGAAGGCGGCTGGGAAATCGATCAGTCTATTCAGCTTGCAAAATGGTTAAAAGAAATAGGTGTGGATTTGATTGATTGCTCCAGCGGAGGAAATGCTGCAGAAGCAAAGGTTCCTGCAGGACCCGGCTACCAGGTTCCTTTCTCTCAACGGATTAAAAAAGAAGCCGGAATAATGACAGGTGCAGTGGGGGCGATTACTTCACCATTGCAGGCTGAGACTATTATAAGAACCGGACAGGCTGATATAGTTCTCCTTGCCAAGGAAATGCTTCGGAATCCATACTGGCCTCTTTATGCTGCGAAAAAGCTTAATTCTGAAGTTGATTGGCCTGATCAGTACCTGAGAGCCAGATAGGATTTTCTCTAGAGTCAATTGCTCAATTCTTCCTATAATGACCGGGTCAGATACGTCATCTCGTCTTCTGGTTCCCCGGCAGGGATCTTGAAATATATCCGGACTTCAGTCCCTCCTGTTCTCCGGTACTCAACTTCTCCGTCGATCTGCGTTAATAAGGTTTTGACGATTGAAAGTCCGAGTGTTTGTGCATTTTCAACATTAAAATTTTCAGGCAGACCTTTCCCGTTGTCTTTGATCATCAAGGTATAGCAAGCATCGTGATCCTTCTTTAAGGAGATAAGAATATTACCGCTTTCAGTATCTGGAAAGGCATATTTAATTGCGTTGGTCACCAGTTCACTGACAATGAGTCCCAGAGTTATCGTTGTGCCTATTTCAGCAGATACATCGTCTAATTCCAGTCTTGTTCCTATTCTGGCAGAATTAGTATTGTACAGGTTGAGCAAATATACCACCAGTTCATTTATATATTCCTTTAAGTTTATACTCGCCAGGCTTTTTGATTTGTAGAGCTTTTCGTGAATCAGGGCGATTGATCTTATTCTCAGCTGACTGGATTTGAACGTTTCCCGGATTTCAGGGTTATCAAGGTTGTTTGCCTGGAGATTTAATAAACTTGAAATTATCTGCAGGTTATTCTTCACCCGGTGATGAACTTCTTTTAAAAGGATTTCTTTTTCCTTCAGTGAATTCTCGAGCTGCTCATTTTTTTCTTCAACTTCGTTAATTTTCTTTTCAAGTTCATCTTTCGAATTTCTTATCCTCGCTGACATTTCGTTAAAACTATTGGCAAGGATTCCGAGTTCATCAGTCCTGTTTAGTTCAATCCGCGAGAAATAATTACCATCAGCAATTTTAGCCGCAGCCATGCTCAATGTATTGAGCGGTTTGGTAATGTTCCTGCTTAATATCCATGTAACTGCAAGTCCGATTATAATTAGAATTATGCCGAAAATTACAACCCATTTCAGGAAGGCACTTGTGTCCTTCAGTATGAGATCCTTACTCAGTTCTACTATGCAAATCCAGGGGGTTCCCGGAATAGGATTCTCTTCTGCAATAACACGATCCCCGCGCAGACTTACATATTCAAGCGCATGCTCTGTACGACTGGCGTTCAGCCTGGGATCATTTATTATAATTCTAAGATTGGTCCAGAGTGAACTGTCTTTATTGCCGACAAGAATATTTGCATTACGGCCTATTAAATGAGCTAATTGTTCTATTGCTGCTTTTGTGGCATGTATCATTCTCCATCTTACCACATAACCATAAAGTCGATTGTGCTCAGATACAGAAATTATCATCGGAAATATTACGGTGTCTCCTTTCGAACTTAATTTTCCGATAGAATAACCGGGAGGAGAAGCGGCAATCCTAAAAGATGAATCGCTGATATTTGAAAAAGAAATATTCTCATTCGTACTGTAGAGCAGTTTTTTATTTTTACTCCACAGTTGAACCGCCTGCGTAAGGCTATCATATTTAAATTTAATTTCATTATAGTTATCCAGGGTCTCTTTGTTTTTATCATCCGGATTAATCAGGAAATTTAATACCGGATCCGATTGAGCAGCCTGCCCGGTAATAGAAACAAGATTCTTTGCCTGCAGACTGAAAATAGAGCTGAATTGTTGTGTTAAAGTATTTAGCCGTTCATATCCTGCAGCCAGGGAATTATTCCTTACTGTGAAATATGAATAACTTATAAACACTACCAGTGAAACAAATAAAAGACTGAAAATGAAAATCGGAAGTCTTTTTTCAATTGAATAGTTCGAGAATCTGAATCTTTTCATATCTGCAGTCAGTTTAAATTTATAAATCAGTCTTCAATTATCATATATTGAACATAATATTAAATAAAATCCGCTCCGGCATTTGAGGTGAACCATTATAATCCCAGTATCTTTTATCCGTAAGATTATCAATAGTCAGGTTCATCCTGAGCCACACATTATTGTAGAATATGCTGGCTTTAATAACAGCAAACGATGGAATAGTCAGAGTATTAAGATCGTCGTAGAAATAATCACTGCTGTAATTCAGCCCGCTGCCTATTCCTAATCCGCTTAATATACCTGATTGAATACTATAGCTTATCCACAATGTAGCCATATGTTCAGGCACACCAAGAGGACGTTTACCTTCCAGCGAAGGGTCGGCTTTTTCAAATTTACTCCTATTATAAGAATACCCAAGTAATATATTCAACCCCGTTACCGGGTTAGTTCTTATATCGGCATCTACACCTCTGCTGAGTTGTGATCCATCCTGAATTGCAAGGAGTGGGTTGGAGGGATCTTTTCTTACTTTATTGGAAACTTTAATATCATAATAACTTAGAGTTGATGAGAACCGGTTGTTGAACAGGTTAGCTTTTATTCCGCCTTCGATCTGGTTTGCAAATTCGGGATCAAAACTCTGTCCCTGTATATTGGAAGTAATGTAATTGAACCCCTGCATATAATTTCCAAAAACAGAGAGTTGGTCGTTGATGAGCTGGTATGAAATACCTGCCTGCGGACTGAAAGTTCCCTTGTTAAATGGATTTGAATTATAAGTCCCGGCAATAAGGTTCTTCGTGCCGTTGTAATCCATATAATCGTATCTCAATCCAAGCATAACATCTAATTTATCAGTCAAACTTATTATATCATTTGCATACACTGAGTAGGAATTTCTGCTTTCATCGGATTGGATTGATAAATCGTACCGGGATCTAAGCTTTGCTGCATTTAGTACCGGAGTTATACCCTGCCGGTAATTCAAAGTATCTGCTGTCAGGATGATGGATGCGGATGAAATGACATCCACCCATTGATAATCAAATCCGCCTAAAAAACGGTTCTTCATTTTCCCGATCAGGAAACTGCCGGTAATCTCAGGCTGTACATCGAATGTATTAATATCTCCGTTGAAATCATATATTCTTCGTGAAAGTAATGAATCATTGATAAACATAGGAATAACAATGGAACCATAATTTGAATAGTCCGCGACGGCAAAATTTGAAGTCAACATCCACCCGCCGGAAAGTTTATAATCAATCCTTGAATAATAATTATTTGAAACAGTCGGAGGATGAGTAAGTTTCTCTGAGCTATAGGATTTGAAATAATCTGTTTTGATCTGCTTAATGCTGCTCTTTCCAAGTCCTGCAGCTCCCCCGAACAATGTATTGGCAGACAGATCTATTTTATTGAATTCAGCTTCAACGAGAATGCTGAAATCATCATTTGGTTTGAATAAAAAAACAGGAGCTATAACTGATGTCTTTTTATACCCGTAATCCTGGAAACTTCCCTCAGAATGAACAGCTGCATTTACTCTCATCAGTAGAGTGTTAGCTTCGTTAAGGGGAAGATTAACATCGCCGTAATACCGTTGAAGATTAAAACTTCCTAAAGTCATCCCGGCACTGTAATAATGCGACTTGAATGGCTTCTTAGTCACCCGGTTGATAAGGCCGCCGTACCCTATACCCCAGGTACCATATACGGGTCCGGAAGGTCCCCGGATCAATTCAATTCTTTCGATTACCTGGGGATCACCGCCATCCGGACTGAAACTGTAAACACCGTTTTTAATGAATGAGTTGGTCAGGAATCCACGGATAAATATTCCTGTAATTCCCGCTGCATTTTCCGAAGAAATGTTTCCCCCAGGAATTGAAGAAAGGGCTGATGTATATTCCACTATATTCTGTTCATTCAGAAGTTCAGGTGTTGCTGAACTATACGACTGCGGATTTTCAATATCTTTTACAGGCAGTTTAGCAATATAATCGCTTTGGGGGTTTCCGAATTTATTAATTTTGTCAGCATTTACTATAATTTCTGCGAGTTCATTAGCGGACCTTTCAAGAATGATATCAGGATACATGTTATTCCCGCTTTTTAGTATTACCTGAATTTCCTTAGTCCTGTATCCCACCGAGGAGACTTTCATTGTATAAATTCCCGGATTAAGATTAGAAATTTCAAATTTTCCATTTTTATCCGTATAACTGCCGAAATTGGTTCCTTCGATACTGATATTTACCAGTTCGACAGGGTTACCCTCAGTACTTATAACTGTTCCTGTAATAGAGCTTTGATAATTCTGGGCAGCAGCAGAAATATTTAACAATATAATAAGCAGGAATAGAGCAATAAATTTCATATAAAAGTGCAAAGGGCTTATAGCTGTTTTAATTGGAATTATATCGATAATATCATACTGGTAAAATTGAAGCTAAATTTCCAATAAAAACATTAAAGATTTTTGTCCGAAATCACATTGAAGCCTGGTATTAAATAAATAAATGACTGATTATGTGATGTCAGGAGATTTAATAATCCGGATGACAGTCGATTGATTAATTATCACAGAATAAGTTAAGGTTCCGGATTAAATTGGCAGTTAAGCCATCTGCTCCTTTAAATAGCGAGATAATCCTATTACGATGAGCGGCCCCCCGTTTTTTGCGGGGGGATTTTTTTTCTCCTTTTTTAGTGTCCAATATCAGGATGATTGAAAATATTCTATGATATATTTATCTCCAGAATACAAATAATTAAAACCCACTCCTTAAAACCCGGAGAATTCAGCTTTTCCGGGTTTTTTTATTTATCCAGCCGTGAAATGAACTGTAAACTAAAATGAAGCCTTCATTTACAATCGTCTGCCATATTACAAATATTACAAGCATTAGAAAGTTTGATTTTTCTTGACCCCGTTAAATTTGTAAAAGAAAATAAAAAATCTATAACGCTTACGCCTGCCTCATGCTTTATATTGGCATTGTAAATAGAATTGTAAAATGATCCAATGAAAGGAGAAAAAAAATGAGGTCGAGAGTTTTAGTTTCGATGGTAATTTTACTGGCAGCAGGATTTTCTATTTTTTTGTATGCTCAAAACAAACCAGATAGCCAGTTGCTGAAAAACCAGGAAACACAGAATGAGGCAATACACGAAATCATTATACATCCTGAGATGATGCACAACTTTATGCAGCAGCTGGCTGATAACCCTGAAGCCATGAATGATATGATGGGTTATATGATGCAGAATCAGGGTACACGGAGAATGATGATGAACAATATGTTCTCTAGAGCGGACAAGGATACTTCATTCACAAATTACATGTATAAGATGATGGGCGATTACCCGCAAATGTGGAATTATATGAGAAGTATGATGGGCAATCACGGAATGATGCATGGCGGAATGATGGGGAATAGAGAAAATAATAATCAGTAAATATAATCCAGCTTTATATTTTGGAAAGGGTGGCCCGGCCATCCTTTTTTATTTACTCTTAGATTCCGAACGGGTTAAACAATTCGGGCCATTTGACGCAGAACAAATGATGGAAGCCGGGATTCCTATATCTTCTAATCAGATAAAATATAAGAACTTATAATGATTTTAACCTGGTACTCTGTAACAGGACTTATTATCCTTGCGGCATTTGGTTTTATCCTGCTCATCTATGCTTTTTCACGGAAACAGAAAGAGTGGATACTTAACTCCTCAAAATGGAATAATTTCCGTTTTTCATTTATAACATTTGCTTTGATATTTCTTTCCTTCGACATGGAAATGATCTTTATGTACCCCTGGGCGGTGGTATTCGCGGACATTGGCATGAAAGCATTCCTTGATATGCTTGTCTTTATTGCTATACTCTCATCAGGTATTGCTTATTCCTGGGGAATGGGAGGACTTAATTGGGAATAATCCTGAGCCTTGCTGCGGTCATTCTTTTATTTTCAGCGGGAACTTTAATAACAATTCTTATTGAACCCATGCTGAGTACCACCGATGAAGAAGGCCCGGCCTCCAATTCCCCTAAAAATAATATTTACCCCGTTCACCCGGACAGCTGGCTGTATAATGCGGCTCCTGCAGTAGCACTGGCAAGTATGGCTGCTGCATCGGTAGTAATTCCGATCGACAAATCCCTGGCAGGAGCGGACATAGGAATCGGACTCTTTTATTTCATAGTTATAATTGATTATATGGTTCTGGCTGTTGCGCTCGGCGGCTGGGGAAGCAACGTTCCTGAAAGTATAGAATCCTGTTACAGGATAATCGCACAGTTGGTTGCATATGTTGTGCCGTTGGGGCTGGCAGTCATCGGGCCGATTATGATGGCAAAGTCTATGTCAACACAAAATATCATCAGTTCACAATCCTCATTATGGTATATAGTTTCTCAGCCTCTTGGTTTTGCATTATATATTATTACCGGACTTATGCAGGTGTACCGGGCACCATTCCTTGAACCATTTTCAAACATATTAAACAACGGAATAATTAGTACGTACGGCGGCTGGAGGGGAAAATTATGGCGAATTTCTCTATCGGGGATTTTATTTATTGTTGCCGCTATGGGGGCTGTCTTGTTCCTTGGCGGATGGAGCGGTCCCCTTCTTCCTGGCTTTGTCTGGATGGCCATTAAGACCTTTGCAGTACTGATACTTATGAAATGGATTGGTCAGAGAATGAAACTGCTGAGCACAGCACGAATGCTTGAGCTTTCGTGGAAGATTTTAATCCCGGCAGGATTACTGAACGTTCTGATTGTCGGCGGCTTGATCTTAATGGGGGTAGGAGGAAAATGAATTTAGGAGAAGCTGCTCAGATATTTGCTTTTGGAGTCTTTGCTTTTATTTCCATCGCCGGAGCACTGGGAATGACAACGACTATGAGCATGTTCCGGAGCGGAATTTTCCTCATGGCATCATTTATAGGGGTTGCAGGATTATTCATACTTCTGATGGCCGACCTGCTGGGGATGCTTCAGATTATGATGTACATAGGAGGGATGCTTGTAATGATTCTATTTATGGTGCTTTTTTCCAACGATCCCGGGGGTGATATGATGGCAAGTATGAAGATGCCGTTCTTAGAAAGATTCTTTTCATCGGGACTCCTGCCTCAGAAGAAAATACACAGGGATTCTCATTCTCATCATAATAGCAGGAATAACAATAATCAGGCTGATAAAGATGAAGGAATGAATATGGGTATGGATATGTCGATGTTTACCTCACTCAAACCCTATGCAGCGTGGATCGGTTTAACCGTAACAATAGTATTTGTCTTGCTGTTCCTGTTGTTCCCTGACTGGCCGGTTAAAAATTTTATTCCTGACCAGGATTCTTCACATAGGATTGGAATGCTGCTGATGGGCAAATATATGATGGCTTTTGAAGGAGCCGGGTTAATGATCCTGCTCGGAATTTATGGAGCTATATATCTTGCACGGCCCGGAAAACACCCCGATTCAAAAGACAGGAATGACCCCTCTTCCATTAATGAAGAACCTCCTCAGGCTGCCGAAGATCCGATAGAACCTTTTTACAATATAAACCTGAAAGAATTGTACGAAAAATCTGAGGATGAGAAATGATCCTTCCAATAAATGCTTACCTCATTGTATCGGCAGTACTCTTCGGCATAGGTGTATATGCCATCCTCGCTCAAAGGACAGCAGTAATGGTTCTGATGGGGATAGAATTAATCCTGAATGCGGTTGGACTTAATATCGTTGTGTTCTGGCGTTATATACAGCCTGAAAATTACTCGGGGCAGATATTTACAATAATTATTATAACTATAGGTGCAATTGAGATGTCAGTAGGCCTGGCAATAATGATGCTGTTGTACCGGAACAGAAAGACTGTTCAGGTTGATAAGTACCAGGACTTAAAAGGATGATTCTGCTGCTTCTTATACCGTTACTGCCTTTAACGGCGGCTCTGGTTTTATCCTTTCCGCATAAATTCTTAAGGAATAAAGCGGGAATTATTTCCGCGCTATTTACCGGTGCATCATTAATACCAATCATTTTAATGAGCGGTGCTAAAGTTAAAACCGGAATAACCTGGTTCTCCACAGCAGGTTTTAATCTGACTTTTTCATTAACTGCAGGCGGGCTGGAATGGCTTTCTTCACTTATAGTCGCTTTAACAGGATTGACGATAACTATCTTCTCGGTTAAGTTTATCGAAGAAAGGCAGCAGTTTTTCTTCAGGGTGATGTCTTTTTTTATAGGATCAATGCTCACACTCGTTCTCTCCGATTCATTTATACTGACATTTATTTCATGGGAATTTGTGGGATTATCTTCATTCCTGCTGATCGGATTCTGGTTCAGGGAAACAGATGCAAAGGAGGCTTCACGCAAGGCTTTCCTGACGACGAGGATAGGCGACTTCGGGTTCCTGACGGCACTACTGCTGATCCTGGTGAATTATGGAACAACAGATATTACATCATTTCTGCACAATCTTCATGGAAGTCATACTCTTAGTCCTGTTCTGCTATCATTCCTTTTCCTTACTGCGGCACTCGGCAAAAGTGCACAGCTCCCGTTTACCTCCTGGCTTCCGGACGCAATGGCAGGGCCTGCTCCTGTTTCTGCATTAATACATTCAGCAACTATGGTTGCAGCAGGTGTATTTCTGCTCCTTAAACTATTCCCTTTATTTGAGGCTTCCCGAATTAGTCTCTCCTATATAACCTGGATTGGAGGCATCACAGCTTTAACTGCAGCGCTGGTTGCATCAACCAGATATGATATTAAGAGAATCCTTGCGTGGTCAACCATTTCCCAGCTGGGTGAAATGTATTTTGTTATAGGGCTTGGAGGTGCTATTGCGGCTGCATTTCACCTTGCAGTTCACGCCGTCTTCAAAGCAGGTTTATTTCTTACTGCGGGAGTAATAGGACATAAGGCAGGAACCAAAGATATCAGGGAACTCGGTAATCTACGGGAGTCTCTTCCGTATACTGCGGCAGCTTTTATTCTTTGCGGACTTGCGCTATCGGGATTCCCACCTTTCGCCGGCTTCTGGAGCGAAGATGAAATTATGTCTGAAGCACTTAAGCATGGGGCAGCCTATTCTTCTTTCATGATAATCCTGATTTTTCTGGCGGGCGTTTATATCTCGAGGGCAGGAGCCTCGATTTTTGCCCGCTGGAATGGTAATAACAATTGGCAGTTATCGAAACCGGGAAAATCATTAATCTATCCAATGCTTTTCTTAGCAGGTTTGGCGATCATTGCAGGTTATATTCTTAAACTGAATATTGAATCACTTCTGAATTTCCGGCCATCCCCTTCTATAGGCTGGGGATGGCGAAGCGGTGCTATTGCAGCAAGTATTTCAGGATTGGTTTACGGTACCGTGAAGGTTTTGAAATCCGGACCTGTTCCTTCTTTTGGAAACCTGTTCTCCTACTTAGTCGAAGCAGTTAATATTTTTATCGTCGTTCCTGTAAGGATAATTCAATTTGCTTCCACAGTGGTCAAGTTATTTGAAAGAATACTTGATTCGGCAGCAAAAGGGCTCAGCGAATTAGTATTGTCCCTTGCTAAAATGGATGAGAGAACCGAACTTGCTTTTGACAGATCTGCACAGGGCTTATCGTCTTTCATTCTTAATTCAGCTGACGATATAGACAGAACTGAAATTGAAGAATTTTCAAAAAAGGCTGATGAGTTTGCTTTATCTTTCTCTGCTGCAGGAAAAGAACTCGGGAAGCTTCAATCAGGCAAAATATTTATCTATACCCTGATTTTTTTTTCGTGGATAATCATTACGGCTTTAATCGCAGGAGCAATATTTATTTTCTGAATTTTATAAATCTGATCCTGTTGCTGAGTTTAATTCACCATTATAATATTTATAAAGGTATATGTTAACAATAAATATTTTCCTCCCCTTATTTACGGGGTTCATTATCCTTTTATTTCCGAAAGCGAAGGGTAACGCTGTGCGGATAACCGCTCTATCGGGCACCCTTGCAACATTAATTCTTTCGGCTATCATCCTTGCAGGCTATGATAGTGCACGTGGAGGAATGCAATGGATAACAGATGTACCCTGGATTCCCTCAATAAATGCCGGTTATACAATAGGAGTTGATGGTTTATCATTACCGGTAATCCTTCTTACCGATATCCTGATGTTTTTGGTTATGCTTTATGTTGTAAAAGATCACGACAGGGCAAAAGAACATGCGTTTCTTTTTCTGCTTATGCATACAGGACTGCTGGGTCTTTTTTCTTCAATGGATCTCCTTCTGTTTTATCTGTTTTTTGAAGTTGGACTTGTCCCAATGTATTTCATAATCGGTATTTTCGGAAGTGATAGAAGAAAATATGCGGCAATGAAGTTTTTCCTTTACACGCGTGCGGGAAGTCTTGCAATGCTGATTTCATTTTTAGCTCTTTACCTTTCCGCTGATCCTCATACATTTTCTCTTCAAAAAATCATACAGGCTCATCCATTTGCAGGATCAATACAAACGGCAGGGTTCGTTATGCTCGGCCTGCTGATAGGGTTTGGAGTTAAACTGCCGACATTCCCTCTTCATAACTGGCTTCCTGATGCACACGTTGAAGCTCCTGCTGAAGGAAGCGTGATTCTGGCGGGTGTACAATTGAAAATGGGGGCTTATGGTATCCTGCGGGTAATGATCCCGGCTCTCCCTATGGCTGTATCGCATTATAATTTATGGCTGATACTGCTGGGAATATTCTCAATGGTTTATTCGGCACTTGCGGCTATGGCTCAGAATGATTTGAAAAGGTTAATAGCATACACTTCAATTAACCATATGGGTTATGTTATGACAGCTGCAGGAATATGGGGACTAACACAAAATGAAAACATAAAACAGCTTGCATTAAACGGGGCAGCATACCAGATTATCAGTCACGGCTTATTAACAGGCGGGATGTTCTTTATTGCAGGTATGCTACAGCATAAAGCCGGAACAAGGGATATCGACAGATTCGGAGGTCTTCTTGGTGTGGTACCCATATTCAGTGCATTGCTTGGAATATTAGCATTTGCTTCGCTGGGACTTCCGGGATTTTCGGGATTCATAGCCGAATTCCAGGTTATCGGTGCGTCAGTCGGTACGAATATCTGGGCTGCTATCGGTATAATATCAGGGCTTATTCTGATGACTGCATTATATCTAAAAATCGTCGTGACTATGATATTTGGAAAACCGCCGGATGATATCCCCGTAGTTTCTGAATTAAGCAGCAGAAATAATTTTATTATCGCAGCACTTATTTCAATCTCTTTATTTCTCGGAATCCTTCCGGGATATTTAACAGAGCTGATAGAGAGCGGTACAAAATTTTTAACAGCAATATTATAAGCCGATGAAACTCTGGGCAATAATACCCGAACTTATAATTGCAGGTTCTGCTCTTTCTTTTATTCCAATTGCAGGTTGGGTAAAGGGAAAAAATCAGCTCATCCCCTCTTACCTGACATTGATATCGTTATTGTTATCCCTCTGGTTTGCTTTCAGGATGCTGTCATGGCCGTCGTTTGATATTTTTAAGGGAACATATGCTATAGATAATTTTGGAACCGTATTCAAAATACTTATTCTCTCAGGTTCGGCAATTACTCAACTGCTGCTGCTATTCTATTTCAGGAAAAATTCCCATATAGCTCATGCTCCGATTGCATTGCTTTTCTCGACACTGGGCGCAATGTGTATCTCAGCTAGCCTGGACCTGAGTCTGATCGCACTTTTTCTTCAGATGATGAGTCTCGCCGGCTATATCCTTGTTGCCTTAATCAGGAAAGAAAACCTGGCAAATGAGGCAGCGCTTAAGTTTTTTATATTTGCTGCAGCAGCACTTGCCGCAATGACTTTCGGATTGACTTTCCTCTATGGTCTGACGGGAAGCCTTGATTTAAGGATTATAGGAATGATGCTGATGCACAGTAACAGTGTCTGGATTTTTATTTCCCTGATCCTGATCCTGATAGGGTACGGATTCGAAATAACTCTTGTCCCCTTTCACTTCTGGGCGCCTGATGTATATTCCGGTGCAACCGCTCCGGTTTCGGGTTTTCTATCTGTTGTTCCCAAAATAGCGGGGTTTGCAGGTCTTCTTCGTTTCCTTTTAACAGCGTACCAGAATAATTCAGCGGATTGGAGCTTTACCCTTGCAGTTTTTTCAGCAGCTGCAATGACCTTCGGCAATCTCGCGGCTCTGAGACAGACCAGTCTGAAACGTCTCCTCGCATACTCAAGCATTGCACAGTCAGGTTTGATTTTAATGGCAGTTGCTTCAGCAGATATTAAATCAAATGCCGTTTCATCAGCCGGGTTCTACCTGTTAGCATATATTTTTATGAACCTGGGGGCTTTCAGTGTAACTTCTCAGGTTGAGAGGAACTTCGGAAGCGACGATATTATCCTTTTCAGGGGTCTCGGCAGAACTGCTCCTTTTCCGGCAGTTGTTATGGCATTATCTTTCCTCTCTCTCGCAGGGATTCCACCCCTTGCGGGATTTGCAGGAAAAGTCTTTATCATCAGTGATGTAATTGCCAGAGGATATGTCTGGCTGGCGGTAATAGCAGCCATAAATCTGACCATTGCATTATACTATTACGTTTCTGTTGTTGCTGAAATTTATTTGAAGAAACCTGCCAATAATATAAAACCTGCCGGCGATTTTTACTTTTTTCTTTCAGCGGCTATATGCATTGCGGGAACCATTTTCTTTGGAATTTTTCCAGCGGCAGCTTTGAGAGTCACCGTCCTCTTAGGTAATATATTATTGTAAAGAGATTTCACTGAAAATGAAGGATTTATATTTAAGTTATACCCGGCTTTAAATAAAAAGTCAGTAAGAGGCTTACATCACACTATTTTAGTAGTTATATAACTTGATTTATAACCAAACAAAATTTCAAATGAGAGGAAAAGCAAAATGAGATTTTTTGCCGGCGTCGTAGTTACAATAGTTGTAATTATCATAATCGGGTTAATTATAATTTATTCGGGATGGTACAATGTAAGTGCAGCCAATAAAGAAAAAGGATTCCCCAGATGGGTGCTGAATACTACAATGGATAATTCGGTGGAGAAGCATGCAGAAGGGATCCTGGTTCCGGCACTGAACTCTCCGGAAATGATAAAAGAAGGATTTGCTCACTATAACGAAATGTGCAAAGGTTGTCATGGCGCACCGGGGAAAAACGAAACTGAGATAGCAAAAGGTCTTAATCCTAAAGCACCTGATCTTTCACGGAGTGCTAAGGAAATGCCGCCTGAGGAACTTTTCTGGGTAACTAAAAATGGTATTAAGATGACCGGTATGCCAGCTTGGGGTTTAACTCATTCCGATGATAAGATTTGGGCAATGGTTGCTTTCCTGGAGCAGCTTCCCGGTATGAGCGGAGCAGAATATGACTCTATGGAAGCAGCTGCACCTAAAGAGGATGTGGAGTAAAGCATCCCCCTGCTGATGTTTTTATTATAAAGTTATAATCAGGGAATTATTCTCCACCCTTGTATTGTACTGGATCAGTTTGGAGGGAGCCGGCCCCTGCACAACATTTCCATTCAGATCAAACCTGGAACCGTGACACGGGCAGACAAATACGTTATTCGTACCATCATAGTCTGTAACAAAGCATCCCTGGTGGGTACAGACTCCGGAAATAGCTCTGTAAGTATCGTCCTGATTATGTTCCGCAAGTATGGCCTCACTTTGACCGGCATATTCTATCACTGCTCTCGTATTTCTAGCAGCAATCGGCGACGAAGCATCAAGACTTATACTTATCTCATTGTTTGATGCCGAAGCCTGGATTATCGTCATTGCAGCCACATTGGACGGACCGGAAGGTCCGTTCCCTTTACAGCTGTTTAATATAGTACTAAGCAGTCCTCCTGCGCAAACTGCTGCAAGCGTACCTCCAGATTTCACAAAAAATTTTCTTCGTGATATTTTCACATATTTCATATCCATATTTAGAATAACTTAGATAGATGAAAACAGAGTTAATCCGAATTAAAATATTCTACCAGTCCATAAATATAAAAAATACAGCCAGTATAATCAGACCGAAACCAATTGCATGATTCCATCTGAAGTGTACATTAAGGTATAAAACTGAGAAGATTGTAAATACAGTCAGAGTTATGGTTTCCTGTATAGTTTTTAACTGCACAACATTAAATTGTCCGTAACCAATCCGGTTTGCAGGCACCTGGAAACAATATTCAAAAAATGCAATTCCCCAGCTGATCAAAATAACTTTCCATAATGTAACCTGTGTAAACTTTAGATGCCCGTACCAGGCTATAGTCATAAAAATATTCGAGATTAAGAGTAGAATAATTGTTTTCATAACATTCCTGTTTATAAAATAAACGGGAAATTTAGAATAAAAAAGATTCGCAGACAATTTGGAATTGACTTCCGGGTGAAGGGAAAGTGAAGGTTCAGTCAGAAATTTAAAATAACTTCCGGGAGAGAAATATTCAGTCAAATTGAAGAGGTATTGAGGTTCTGCAGTCTCAAGAATCTCTCAGAATGATGATAAAAGATACTTGTACCGTGAATCATGCATCCTGTCAAGAAACTCCTCTGCCTTGAAATTATCACCGCGAAGAACATAAAGACGATATAGATCTGCAAGCGACCTGTCCTCATTTTTTTCCCGAAGATAAATTTCACGGCTGGAAATTTTCCCCACAGGATTGAAGCCTTTTAACAGCTCGAGCTCTTTCTTGGTCACATTATGTTCAAAAATAGTTTCCACTCAACCACCTTTATTAATTATTAAAAACTTAATATATAATAAGCGGATTATCCTTGAAAAATATCACAAAATGTTCGGTAAAAACCAATGCCTTATTATTAAAGTTCTTTAACCAGGCCGGAGTATCTTCTTTCAATTCTAAATCCGAACCTATAAAAATACTCAGGACGAAAGAATCCCGTAGTAATAAATTTTGTATTATCCGATTTTGATCTGCTGACTAACTCATTCATTAAACCTTCACTGATTCCTTTGCGCCTATAACGGTTGGATACGACTATTTTTTCCATATGGACAGTCTCTTCATCGCTCCGGTTATAAAACAAACCGCCGATAATAAATCCACGTTCCGATACTGCCACAAGATATTGATGCTCCGGTCTGAAGTTAACTGTAAGATTTGCCTCAAGAAAAAGCTGATGAAGTTTAGAGATTTCTTTTGGATTTATTGGATTTCTGATTGTGAACATGTTCCCGTCATCATCCTGCAGCTGAACTACAAGGTTCGGCTGTCCTGCCAGCTCAGATT
>Ga0075280_10000005_pt1 | contig 21185 bp, 20 predicted proteins | sample SF_Rice_10C_0N_4_FD_69780 | JGI IMG/M metagenome (GOLD analysis project Ga0075280, IMG submission 69780) | Rice paddy soil microbial communities from Twitchell Island, California, USA - SF_Rice_10C_0N_404 | ecosystem: Environmental > Terrestrial > Soil > Paddy field/soil | place: USA: Twitchell... | reverse complement strand
TAAACAACTTGGTAGATGGGAAAGCAATGATTATACTGAAACAATGAATTATCTTTCTTCACTCCCCTATATTGATACAAGCCGTACTGCCATTATGGGAACTAGTTATGGGGGATATATTACTATCTACACTATGCTTATGCACGCCGGGATATTTAAAGCAGGTATCGCAAATTCAGCGGTAACTGACTGGACGCTCTATGATGATATTTATACTGAACGGTATATGGGGCTGATAGATGAGAATAAAGAAGCCTATGATAAAAGCTCTGATGTTTATAATGCAGGTAAACTTGATGGGCATCTGTTGATTGTACACTCTACATTGGATGATAACGTCCACGTTCAGAATACAATGCAGATGCTTACAGCTTTAACTAATGCCGGAAAAGATGCTGATCTGAGGATCTATCCTCCGGGCGGACATGGAGCTTTTTATAGTATGACAAATTATATGCTCATGCTGAAAGTATATTTTGATTACCTTGAGAAGCACCTTAAGTAAAATAAAACAAAGGTAACGAATCATCCACGGAGATTTTCGATACACTTCTGTATATCGATTCCATCAGATAATATCTTTTGAAATATATCCCCTCTGTGCCCAAGCCGTTTGAAGATGTTTTTAATATTAAAATCTGAAGGCTTTAGTCCCGTTTTAACTTCGCTCCACTCAAGGGGAGTTGCAACCGGAGCTCCGGGTCTCGGCCTTATACTGTAAGGCGCAGCCAGCGTCTGCCCTCTTCTGTTTTGAAGATAATCAAGGTACACTTTATGTTTTCGTTTTGAGGGACTCCTTTCAAGACTTGTTATCCCCGGAATTTTATTATAGGTAAGCTTAGCTATAATATGCGCGAATTCTTTAACTGCATCATAATCATATTTTGCTCCCAGGGGGACATATATATGCAGACCCGTAGCGCCTGAAGTTTTACAGTAGCTTCGGGCTCCCGCCTCATCCAGAACCTCCTTGACACACCGGGCTGTTTCAATAACCTTATCAAATTCAATTTCTTCAGGATCAAGATCTATTACGAAGTAATCCGGTTTCTCAAGATTATCAATCCTCGAAAACCAGGGATTAATTTCAATGCAGCCGAGATTGGCCATATATATCAGGGTCTCCTCGTCATTGCAGACCAGGTATTTAATATTTTTATCATTGGATTCAGAAAAAATATTCTGTGTCTTAAGCCATTTTGCGTTGAGCTGAGCTATATCCTTCTGGAAAAAACTTTTACCATTAATTCCATTGGGATGTCTTAATAATGATTCCGGCCGGTCTTTAAGGTAGGGAAGTATGTAGCCGCTTACTTTTTCGTAATACTCAATAAGATCGCCTTTAGTATAGCCTTCCTCAGGCCAGTAAACTTTATCAAGGTTTGTCAATTTCAGCTCTCTTGAATTAATAGTTTCCTTTGAGGCCGATCTATCTGTTTCAGGTTGGATTTTTTTATCGGGCAGCTCACGGTTAACATTTTCCGGCTTTTTATCCTCACGAAGCCCCATAAAAACAGGGTGTCTCATTATTCCCTCCCCGGTCCATTCGGAGAATTCAACTTCACATAAAAGATCCGGTTTTACCCAGACAGCCGGCATATTTGTTTTGGGCTTTTTAATGAAAGGAGAATTTTTTTGCTTAAGAGGCTCCATCCTGCTATAAATCTGCTTCAAATCCCCTTCTGTAAAGCCTCCGCCTGTATGCCCAATATATTCAAGTTCATTGTTATCATTATAAATTCCAAGTACAAGCGCCCCGAAATAATTCCTGCTTCCTTTAGGTTTAGTGTAACCTCCTATTACGGCTTCCTGGCGTTTTTTTATCTTTAATTTGAGCCATTCTTTAGACCTTTTATTCCGATAATATTTACTGTGGATGTTTTTTGCTATGATACCCTCAAGCTGTTTCTCTTTAGCAATGTTATAGAAAGCTTTACCATCCTGTAGTATATGATCGTTATATCTGACTGCAGGTATATCAGGCAGAATATTTTTTAATATTTCTTTTCGTGCTTTTAGAGGAAGTCCGGTCAGGTCCTTACCGTCAAAATATATGAGATCAAATACATAGTATATAAGCCTGCCCTTTCCGGTTCTGCCGAAATTCTGAAGACTATGAAAATCGGATCTTCCATCATTATCCAGCACTACTATTTCACCGTCTATAATCATATCCTTATCTATTGAGCTCAGCGCTGATGCAATGGACTTATATTTCTGATTGAAAGAATTATTGTTTCTTGAATATAAATCAACCTCGCCGTCTTTTATTTCAGCTACCGCCCGGTACCCATCCCATTTTATTTCGAAAATCCAGTTCCCATCATCAAATGGTTCATCAATGAGGGTTGCAAGCATTGGACTTATTTTATGCGGATAATTTTTAGAAGGAGCTTTGTTAAGATATTTTTTAACTGAAGAGGTTAACTCAGGGACTTTTTTTTTACACTTCCGTTCTTCAGATCTTCAATACTGTTTCCCGATACTACTGAATTTTCCAGGTCAAGTACGTTTTCTTTCGAAGCAAAGCTGTCGCGGTGTTTGATTAATAACCATGCATTTTCTCCCCGTCCCTTCATTTTTACAAGTACAAACTCCCCCTTTAATTTTGTGCCGTTAAGGACAAACTTAATTTCCCCTTTTGTAAGTCCCTCCCGCATCAATTTCTCTGATTCTTTTTTATCTTCTGTAGAGATTGCGTGGTAGGTTCCATTATCCCATATGATTACCTCCCCGCCTCCGTACTCTCCTTTGGGTATAATTCCTTCAAAATCCTTGTAATCAAACGGATGGTCCTCAACCATCATTGCCAGCCTCTTGTCTGCTGGATTAAGAGATGGACCTTTTGGAACTGCCCAGCTTTTTAAGACACCATCTGCTTCAAGTCTGAAATCATAATGGAGATTTGTAGCATTATGTTTTTGTACGACAAAAATCAGTGCACCCTTGCCTGATTTTTTACTTGCTGCAGGCTCCGGTGTTTTTTTGAAATCCCGTTTCTCTTTATACTTATTTAAAACCATACGTTATCAATGATAGCTTAGAAGAAAAATAGTACCAGCGCCGATTAGTAAAATATATATGATGCCTAAGTAAGAAGATGGCCTTTTGGGAGATAACACATCTTTAAATAAAAAAACCGCACCGATAAATAGTGCTGCCCATGTTAATATTGCGGTCACAGTAAGAAAACCTCCCTTATAAAGATCTCCTGGAATATTGACCACCATAAACCCTGCAAGAAAAGCGAATATATGTATAATAACGGAATATATTGGAGTATCTTTTCCTGTGAAAAGATTAAACAATATATGAAGACCAAAAATGAAACTAATGGCGAACATAATCACTGGGGCGGTCATATGCCTCCTTCATCGAATGAATAAATTATTGTGGATGGCTTCCAATATCATATTAATCCGACTTTAAGTCAAATCAACATATCACGAACTTCTTAGATGATAAAAGCTTTCTCTTACTTCATTATTTCTTTGGGCTTTAATTATGGCCATCGCGATGAATATATTACTCGATTTTTCAAAGAAATCCACTGTTCGGAATTTTAATACGTCGAATGATTCATCTTTTTCAATCTCCATAGCTGAACTCACAAGATCGTCGGAAGCGTCCGCTAAATCCGGAAATTCATAGATTTGGATCTGAGCAATAATTTTCGAAGCGGTGAGTAATGAAACCCTGAGATTCCCGGCGGATAGAGAATCGTCATTAAGTATTTTCATATTAATATTAAGAAGTTTTTCCCTTTGATCTTTCATATTCGAATCATTACTGTAATGATTTTGTATCATTGCATTAAGTACACCTGAAAGATAGATTAATCCTTTATTAATATATTTTTTATCGATATCAGTTTCGGATGGTTTGTTCTTTTTAACAAATTCAATGAATATCGATAATTTTGCAGCAATTTCATCTTCGGGACTATTCTCTGTAATAACCAGCGCTGAATATTCGCTATCATTATCATACGTACTATTTATCTGCATACCCAGCCATACTATAGCTATCAATAATGCAATTTCCCACCCGATATATTTCATTTTTTTTGTCTTTTGGTCTAACATAATTTTTTCTCCTGGTCTTTTCATATCTAAGCAGCACTTTTCTTTTTCTTATCCAGACTTTTCTTAAGCAGCGTCATCATATCTATTACGTTGGAAGGTTGAGGAGATTTCCCTTTGGCCTTCGGAGTTTTTCCTTTCGCTTTGCTTTCTATTATCTTTTTAAGGTCTTCTATGTAAGTATCTTTATAGTCTTTGGGCTTAAATTTAGCTGTCGACTGATCTATAAGTGATAATGCCATCTTAAGTTCTTTATCGTTAACAACTTTTGAACCCGGAAGGTTTAACTCCTCAGAATCTCTTATTTCATCGTGATACCTCAGCTGGTTTAACAGTAAAAGGTCACCGTAAGGTTTTAAAACCGCAATGTGTTCACGGTTTCTCATTACAAAATTAGCTATCCCGACTTTCTTTGATTTCTTAAGAGCTTCTCGCAGAAGAGCATAAGGTTTGTCCCCGCCTTTATCCGGTTCCAAATAATATGGTTTTTCATAAAAGATGGTATCTACTTCATTCTCCTTTACAAATTCCTGGATATCAATTGAATTTGTTTTTTCCACGTTTGCTTTTTCAAAATCCTCCTTCTCCAGAACTACGTAATCCCCTTTCTTGTATTTATACCCTTTCACTATATTTTCATATGGAATTTCTTTTCCGTCCGAGCGGCAGACACGCGCGTATTTAACCGGGCATAAATCATCTTTTCTCAGCATATCAAGATCGAGGGTATGAGATTCAGATCCGCTGAAAAGTCTCACCGGGATATTTACTAAACCAAAACTTATTGTTCCCGACCATATTGCGCGCATAAAACGGTCCTTAATATTTATTACGATTATATATAGATATTAAAGCAGATTTAAAATATTAGACCTGTCACAAGGTGAGCACAAACAAAAAATCACGCTGACTTGAATAAAATGATGAGGAAAAATTCCTTTTAAGGAATTCCATATATTGATATCGGAAATTTAGCTTCCCTGTAATAAGCCCCTGCTTTAGATTGTTCCCGTTATTTTAAAAGTATCATTTTTCTGCTTAGACTTTCATTATTGCTTTGAAGCACGTATATATAAACACCGCTGCTTAGATTTGTTGCATTATAATTTATTTTATAAATGCCCGGTCCTTTATTCTCATTAAATACTTCATCAACGAGTTTCCCCAGCGCATCATAAATCCTTAGAGATGTCTTTCCGGATTTCTTAATTGAAAAGGAAATTAACGTAGCAGGATTAAAGGGATTGGGATAATTCTGACTCAACTGAAATTTCTGAGGCAGATGCATATCAAGCGATACGATATTGCTGTACGTGAATTTTCCGTCGTAATCTACTTGTTTCAGCCTGTAGTATAGAACAGCGTCCGGATCAGAAGAGATAATATCAGTGTACGTATAAGAATGATTTTCGGTTGAAGTTCCAGCTCCTTTTACATAGCCTATTGTATAGAAATTATTTTGATTATCTGATTTTTCAATCTCAAATCTGTCATTATTTGTTTCTGTTGAAGTTGTCCAGTTTAAGATCACTCCGTTTTCTCCTGCAGATGCATTAAATGAAGCGAGCTCAACAGGAACTACCCCGGAAATGAGAGGTCTCTCAAACACACCTGATCCGTGCGTAACGCACCTTAATTTTCTGTTTGAAAGAGAAATATTTAGATCCATGACTATTACGGCATCTGTAAGTCCGTCATTAAATGATTGCCAGGAATCGCCGCCGTCTATTGAGACGAACACTCCAATATCATTACCAATATATATTCTGTCTGTGTAATCAGGATCGATGACTACTGCACTTGTGGGTACATCCGGGAGCCCGGCGCCTTGATCGATCCAGGAACTTCCTGCATTTGTTGTCTTAAATAGATGTGATGTGCCGAAACCGGAAAAAACGATGTAAGCCGTGTTTGGGTCATCGGGATTAACGGCAGCATCCATTGGATATCTATTGGGGAGGTTATGAGTGATGTTAATCCAACTGGTTCCACCATTTGTGGTAAGATAAATATTTGCAGGATGATTTACTGGCGCAGTGGCCGCATATACTAAATTCTGGTCATTAGCTGCAACAGCTAAAGTAAGGAGAGGATCTCCATTAAAAGTACCGCTTCCTGTGCTGTTCCACGAGCTTCCCTTATTGGTAGACTTATACACAAGGTCTGTTCCGGCATATAAGATCTGCGGATTGATAGGGGATATCACAAATGGAGCAACGAAACCTGCATTTGTGCCCGGCGGAGCAATATAGTTCCAGTTATTTCCCTGGTCTGTGGATTTTTGAAGACTCATATATTGATATGTACCATACATAATATTATCATTTGAAGGATCGATTCCTGCTGAAGTACCATCTCCGCCGATCTCTCTTCTCCAGTAATCGGTTCCCCAATAGATGGCAGTTGCATTGTCCTGAAGTCCGCCGATAGCAATAAGTGAATCCTGATAGGAACTTGCAAAATAATTGTAGAATTGTGTAGTCTGGTATCCTCCGTTGCAGCCTGAAAAAGTTTCACCTCCGTCTGTCGTTCTGAAAACTCCGCCGTCATTTCCGAAATAAATTATATCGGGGTTTGTGGGATGGTAAATAATACAATGATGATCTGCGTGAGAATAATCCGGCGGACCCTCTGGGTCCCCTGGAGGAATGGCCTGGCCCAGGTACCAGTTATACCAGTATGATTTCTGGGTGAAGTTTGCCCCGCCATTGGTAGACTTATATAAATCAATTCCTCCGGCAATCATTTTATCGGGATTATTTTGATTTACACCTATAAAATGTGAATACCATCCCTGGTAAGTTGCATAATCCAGAGTTGATATCGTTGTCCATGTGTCTCCGTGGTTGGTTGTTTTTAAGAGTCTTGTTCCTGCACCTGTTGCTGAACCCATCCCGACACTTGCCCATAATATGGCAGGGTTTAACTTATAAATTTCTAATAAAATTTTACCATTAAAACCTGTGGTGACGCCATTTGTTAATTGAATCCAGTTCGAACCGTTATCACTTGTTCTGTAAATTCCTTCTCCGGTACTCCCGCTGTTTCCGCAGGCAATCCATACCATATTAGTGTCTGTGGGATTAATTATAAGATCTGTCACCATAATAGTAGTATTCATTAGCTGCCAGGAAGCTCCCGCATCGGATGATTTATATGTTCCCTCCGTGGTCCCCGCCCATAAGGTATTTGGATTAAGTGGGTTTATTCTTATTACTTCTACACCTCTTCTCTGATCGCGGCTCCAGTCAAGACTTTTTTCCCAGGTTTGTCCATAATCTGTCGATTTTAAAATGCCTATTCCGTAAGAACCCCGTGTTTCTCTGACGGTTACTCCGCCAAAAGAATTCTGGTAGTTATATACCTCCCCGGAACCAATGTATATAGTGTTCGAATCATTTTGAGAAATAGCTATTGCGCTCACTCCAAGTACAGGGTAGCCTGTTGGAATAATTTCCCAGGCCTCTGCTCCTATGCCGCCTGTATAGCTTCTCCAAATCCCGCCGCTTGCAGATCCGGCAAATATGGTATTATAATTCTGAGGGTTAAATGCCAGGGCAAGTGTTCTGCCTCCGATGTTATGCGGTCCCAAACTTTCCCAGGATTCAGTATTCACAAAATTCGATTTTTTTAGACTATTCGACACTTTTTCGTATTCAGTGAAATATTTATCAGAGGGGATATTTTTTGCCGGGAATGCTCGCTGCTGACTCCAGAATTGCAGCGCCTGCCAGGCTCCTGAAGTATGTACGACAGGTTTGAAGTTAAAAATTGTGAATGAAGCAAGCAGGCTGATAATTGCTACAGGAACAAGCAGTAAATTTTTATATTTCATTTTTAACCCTTAAAGAATTATAACAAACATATATATAAAGTTAACATTCCTTCCTTCCATTATAAAGACATAGAAGTATTGAAAAATGGACCATTTATGCAGGGACGTCTTCATTAATATTTATTAATTCTTTTTTAAGATCAAATTCATCTAATAGAAATAGATTTACGTGGTAAATAATTTGTTACGGAAATACAATTTTTGAAAGGTAAACAAAATGAAAATTCGTATGTTTTTATCTCTTTCTGTCGCTTTGCTTTTTTTGAGTGCCGGGGTATTGACGTATGCTCAGAACAAACCTGATACGGTAAAGAATCCGAAAACTACCCAGGTAAAGCAGGTTACCCATACTACAAAACAAGGGAAAACTACCAGCCTGAGTACTAAGACGAACAAGGAAAAGCCGACTCAAATGAAAATGAAAAAGAGTACGACTGGAGTCAAAGTTCATAAAACTACAAAAAATGAATCTTCCAAACTGGTAAATACAAAAGAGACCGGTCATCATAAAAAAATGGAGAAGAAAATTCAAAGTAAGGAAAGTAAAACTCCTCTAAAAAAATAAACTTACAGAATTCTTCTGTAAATTAAAGGAGAGTATAAAAACTCTCCTTTTTTTTATATTTTACATATATGAAAATCCTGATTATAGAGGACGAAAAGAAAGTTGCATCCTTCATTAAAAAAGGTCTGGAGGAAGAATACTATGCAGTCGATGTAGCTTATGACGGAAGAGAGGGCTTACGGCTGGCACTTGTTGAAAATTATGATTTATTGATAATGGATGTGATGCTTCCCTTAAAAGACGGCTTTACGCTTGTGAAAGAACTTCGTTCTGAAAAAATCGCAACTCCTGTTCTTTTACTTACTGCAAAAGACACAATAGAAAATAAAGTTGAGGGACTTGATTCAGGCGCAGATGATTACTTGACCAAACCTTTCGCATTTGAGGAATTGCTGGCCCGTGTAAGGGCTTTACTTAGAAGGAAAGAGGGGAGCAAATCTCTTCTCTTAAAAGCTGGCGACCTTGAACTGGATACACAGTCTCATAAAGTGTCACGTTCCGGCGTTGAGATTAACCTGACCCCGAAGGAATATTCTATACTTGAATATCTCCTGAGAAATAAAAATCACGTCATTTCCCGCACTCTTCTTTCTGAGCATGTCTACGACTATCATTTCGACACAGATACAAATGTAATCGATGTATACATAAACAAACTTCGTAATAAAATCGACAAACAATTCGATAATCCCCTGCTCCATACCATTCGCGGTGTCGGCTACATCCTGAAAGAAGTAAATTAATAAATTTTAATTGTTCTTTAAGGGAAAATTAATATTTAAAATCTAAGTTTGTACCATTAGTTCAATACATAGTTAACCTCCTTTAAGATAAATGCTGAAAAGAGCTGAGAAGTTTATGACTGGTTAAATAGGAGCGAATGATTACCCGGTAGATAAAAGGAGGGCAAGGAGAGCATTAATGACGCTCTCCTTTTTTTTTGTAAACCTGAAAGGAAAAGATTATTATAGGGAGAGTAAGTTGAGAAATTTAATGCGATTTAAAGATCATATTAAATCTACGAGATTTAAGGCTACCCTCTGGTACTCAGGCTTATTTCTTCTATTGGAACTAATCATCGGGATAACTGTTTTTCTTTATTTAAAACACAGCCTTGAAAAAGATCTGGATCATTCTCTGACCAAACAGGCTGAAATGATCTATAATTTCGTTGAAGAAAGTAAAATTGATCTTTCAAACTTTAAACCGGATTCTGTTTATTCATCGGCTGATGAATTGGTTTATGACATTATATTTGAAGCTGTTGCTCTGAATCCGCGTAATAGTTATGTCCAGGTTGAGCTTAATAATAATATGCTTTTTAAAACCCAAAACCTGATTGATCAAAAGATTCCATTTCCACTGGTTCCCGATGATAAAATAGTCATAAAGAATATTCTGAATAACCAGCTCTCGGAATATCCGATAAGGGCCGCCTACTTTCAAAAAAACAAATATAAAATAACAGTAGCTTATCCCTCCCATCTTATAAAAGAAACGCTTACCAACCTTACCGATATATACATAATAATTGCTCCTCTGTTTTTCATTCTGTCGATGGCAGGAGGCTCAATATTGTCTGCGAGATCTCTGTCCAGGATTGATAAGATAACAAGAAAGACAGATGATATAACCACACAAAATCTCGATGAAAAAATACCCGGTGAAGAATTTAATGATGAATACGGCCGGCTCGTAGCCACCTTAAATAGAATGATTAAAAGAATTAAGACTTCTTTGGATTACATGAACCACTTTTCAATTGCAGCTTCTCATGAATTAAAAACGCCGTTAACTATACTGAGAGGCGAAGTTGAAGTTACATTAAGGCATCAGCAGACACCCGAATATTATAAGGAGATTCTTAAAAGTAATTATGAGGAAATTCTAAGACTTATAAATATAGTAGATCGTTTGTTTCTGGTTTCAAGGTTTGATAATAAACTTATTCAGCCGAATTTTCGGAAAGTAAACCTTAAAGAATTCCTGGAAAGAACAACTGATTCACTTGCTTATTTATCCTCAGAAAAAAACAATATGCTTAAAATAGAAGCAGACAGCAAAGTTGAAACGGAAATTGACCCTGACCTGATGCAGCAGGTTCTGACAAACCTTATTGAAAATGCAATAAAATATGGTTATGAAGATGAACCGATCATAATTACCGGTACTAAATCTGATGGACGAATAAAAATTTCAGTGATCAATAAAGGGGAGGGAATCCCGGAAGAGGATTTATCAAAGATATTTGACCGTTTTTATCGTGTAGAGTCGTCCCGGAGTAGAAAAATGGGGGGTACAGGATTAGGACTGTCAATCGTAAGATCCATTGTTAATCTCCATAACGGCGAGATATTTGTGAATTCTGTAGTGGGTAAAGAAACCGAGTTTTATTTCCTTTTACAATCTGCTTCTTAGAATTTATTCTCCCTGATTTTCAGCTGTACATACCATGACACCATCTTTCTTCATTGAAGATGAGGCCATAAAGCCGTAATTTTACCCGATATCAAATAAAAACAATAAAAACTTCGGTATTAACGGAGTGGGAGAAAATAAATGTCAAACGCATATTTCAAATTACCAATCCCTGTAAATGAACCTATTTTAAATTATGCACCGGGAAGCCTTGAGAAATCAGAATTAAAGAAGAAATTAGCTGAATTACAATCAAAAGAAATAGAGATACCTTTAATTATAGGGGGTGAGGAAATTAAGTCGGGAAAAACTGCCGAAATAAGAGTGCCTCACAATCTGTCAAAGAAACTTGGTATATATCAAAAAGCAGGGGAAAAAGAAGTAAAGATGGCCATTGAAGCGGCCCTGGAAGCCAGGAAAACCTGGTCTGAAATGCCCTGGGAACATAGAGCATCGATATTTCATAAAGCAGCCGAACTTCTCTCAGGTCCCTGGCGTGCTACTATAAATGCTGCCACAATGCTGGGCCAATCCAAAACAGCTTATCAGGCTGAGATCGATTCTGCCTGTGAATTAATAGATTTCTGGCGTTTTAATACATACTATATGACTCAGTTGATGGGAGACCAGCCTTACTCACCAAAGGGTATGTGGAACAGGATGGAATACAGAGCGCTTGAAGGTTTTATTTTTGCTGTCACCCCCTTTAACTTTACTTCAATTGCGGGAAATCTGCCGACTGCACCTGTTATAGTTGGTAACGTCTCACTCTGGAAACCGGCTTCGAGTGCTGTTTATTCAGCTTATTTCCTAATGAAGCTATGGGAGGAAGCAGGATTACCGAAGGGAGTTATTAATTTCATTCCTGGTTCCGGAAGTCAGGTCGGGGATCCGGTTATGGCAAGTCCTCATCTGGCTGGTGTACATTTCACGGGATCAACTGCCGTATTCCAGGGAATGTGGAAGACGATCGGCGATAATCTTCAGAATTCTAAATACTATCCCAGGATCGTAGGCGAAACAGGCGGTAAGGATTTCATTTTTGCTCACAAATCATCCGACGTCGATGCCCTTGTCGTAGCGGCAATAAGAGGTTCTTTTGAATATCAGGGACAAAAATGTTCAGCAGCCTCAAGGATGTATATCGCTAAGTCTATCTGGGGTGAGTTTAAGGAAAAATATATCTCAGAAGTCGCGAAGATTAAAATGGGAGACATTGAAGATTTTACGAACTTTATGGGTGCCGTAATTGATAAAGGAGCATATGAAAGTATAAAATCTTATATCGACTTTGCCAGGGATGCTAAAGACGCTGAAATAATTACAGGCGGAAATTGTGATGATAAAAAAGGGTATTTTATTGAGCCTACTACCATCGTTACAACCAACCCTGATTTTAAATCGATGCAGGAGGAGATTTTTGGTCCCGTTTTAACGATCTATGTTTATGATGATGATAAATTTGACGAGACGCTTGAGCTCTGCAATACCACATCCCCTTATGCTCTCACCGGTGCTATCTGGTCGCAGGATAGGGAGGTTCTCGTAAAGATGTCTGACAAATTACGAGATGCGGCCGGGAACTTCTACATTAACGATAAGCCGACAGCAGCTGTCGTTGGCCAGCAGCCATTCGGAGGCGGACGTGCTTCGGGTACTAATGATAAAGCAGGAAGTGCTATGAATATTTTAAGGTGGATGACTTTAAGATCAATTAAGGAGACTTTCGTTCCTCCGAAAGATTGGAAATATCCTTTTATGAATGAAAAATAGTTCTGATTTCTCTGAGACGCACTCCGGTGCGTCTCTTTTTTCCGCTAATGTGTCAACTCTGCCTTACTGATCAGATCAATAAATTCCTTCTCCAGTTCACACCCTTTATCTTTCGCATACCAGGAATGAAGTTTTTCGGTCCATTCAGGTTTTTCTAGTCCATCTGATTTCCATTTGGTAATAAGGTTAACTGCAAATGCAGGCCGCGGCCCCCATCGGAATAGTTCTTCTCCATCCTGACTGAAAACAGCAAGAATAGGAATACTCTTTGTCCCTTTGGTAAGGAACTCATCCATTATATCAGGGTTGGGATCTCTTAAGATTATTTTCAGATCTATTAGAGAATTCTGTGAAGCCATTACAGCAATATAAGGCAGGTTTTGTCCTGAATCTCCGCACCAATTCTCGGTAATTACTAACCATAATTGCTTTAAGCTTATCTCATTCAATAGTCTGTTTAGTTCTTCTCCGGGATTATAAGTCCTTCTTATCCTGCTCCCCCGCTGAAGATTCAGAGATTTAATATTTAATCTTTTAAGTTCCTGGGTTGTCAGATATTCACGCTGTGTACTGGAAATTTCCAGTTCGGTTCTTTTAATATATTCCGAATATGAAATTCCTGATTCATCAATTCTCTTTTTTAATGATAAATAATCCATTTTTTCTCCGTAATTATTCATACTTCATTAGAAGCAGAAAACCGTCTTTAGTTTCATTATTTTTTTGTTATTTACTGAAGGGGAGGGTAAACTGTTCCATTGTAAAGAATACTCTGCTCCCCTTTTTAACCCCTTTAACGATAAAGTTTATCCCGCCGTCTGATTTGTTTATAATAAGATAATTGAATGGCCTGGGAGAAGGTCCGTTGTAATAATCATGATGTATATCGGGACCAGTTTTTAACAATACCCTGGGCCCTCCTCCGCCCCCTGAAATAATAAAAGTCTTCCCCTCTTCAATAAATCTTTCATATGTATGTGCATGCCCCGTGATAAATGCAAGTGTTTTCCTGGATTTATCAAATGCGGGTACGAACCCAAGCTGTACCTGCATTTCATCTCCGGTGATCAAGCTGTTTGTATATGGGGGATGGTGGGCAAAAACAAGAATCCCTCGGATAGAGGAATCATTGTCAAACGATATCAGTTTGTTTCTAAACCAGTCAACCTCGTTCTGCCATTGTTCACTTGAATAATCGGGATCGTTTGAATCAAGAAATATTAAAGCAATACTATCGCAGATTTCCGTATACCAATGACTTCCCTTTAGTACCGGAAACCTTTCGGTTAGGAATTGAAGTGCAATTCGGTTATTTCCCCAATATTCGTGATTTCCAATTACGGGGAAAATCGGAATATTTTCCTTCTTTATCGGAGTTATTAAAGTATCGAAGTATTTCCAGTGATCAATATTATCTCCTGCAAATACCATATCGCCCAGAAGAATAACGGAGCCTGGATTCTGTTCGCTTATATTTTCAATAATCTCCTTTCTTTCCACATCATTACTTTCCCTGCCTGCCATATACTCCCAAACAGAAGTTCTCTGAAGATCCCCAACTGCAGCTATGGGGAATGCACAGTTTTCGTTACTCTTTGAATATACCCCATCAGCCTGAGAGGAGTTTGCATCAATTTTTGTCGCGAAGCCGTTAATAAATATTATACCTGCTCCCAGCAGGTATAATGCAGCCATACATAGTTTTTTATACATCGTTTGTCTGTAATCGTATGATTAGTATTACAAAATTACTTAATAATACTTCTTGATTTGAGGCAAGATATTGTGACCGTACAAAAAATTTACATAGTTATGATAATTTTGAACTTTTTTTGATAAAATAATATTGTAATTTTAAGACAGCTAACCAAGGAAGGAACTTATGATTACTGCTACCAGATATTTTACTCCTGAAGAGGCTCATAGCACTCTACCTCTCGTTAGGAAAATTGTAGAGGATATTCTGAATACATCACGCGAAATAAGGCTTCTTACAGAGGATAAAGATGGTGTGATTGAATCGGATCCCGGGGTTAAAAAATTGGCAGCTCAACTGAACGGGTTTATGGCTGAACTTGAGGAAATAGGCTGCTATTACAAGGATTGGAACTTTTCTATTGGCCTGGTTGATTTTCCGGCTATAATTGACGGCCAGGAAGTATTTCTGTGCTGGAGAAGTGACGAAGACAACGTCATTTATTACCACGAGATTGAAGCCGGATATGCAGGACGAAAACTCATTCCGGAAAAATATATTAGTCACAACTAACCCAAATTATTCAAATTACCGCACACTTTCGGTCTTCTGTTTTTTAATTCACACCAGCGGAAACCATAATATTTTACCTTAATTCAATAGTAATAACTGAAGTATAGAATGAAAATTATTAGAATAAACATAATAGCAACCTTAATTTTTTGCGCCATTATTATAGGATGTGATACGCAGGAACAAAAAACTGAAGATCTTGGAAGCTTTAATAAGTTAAGCTGGATGCAAAATATCTGGCGTGGGAAACAGGGGGATGCTAAGCTTTATGAAAGCTGGCATAAAAAGAATTTCCGTCTGATGGAAGGTATAAGTTATACAACTGATGTAAACGGGAAACGTGTTTTTTCGCAGGATATGCGAATTGAACAAAATAATAACCAGGTATACTATGTTATAAAGCTTCCTGGTGATCAGCAGGTGGCTTTGAAATTAACTTCTGTTAGTGATTCGTTGGCTGTCTTTGAAAATGAGGATGAGGGATACCCGCAGACAATTACTTATAGGCATACTGCGGAAGATTCAATGACGGTAACCCTGGAGGGAGAAAATGAAGGTACTTCAATGACGACAAAATTAAGCTATGCCAGGGATTAACCTTCTTCCCGTTTAGTCTTTTTTCAAACTAAAAGAAGCTGATGCTGAAGCCGTTTTACCGGATTCAGCATCTTTAACATTAAAGACTAATTTATATTCACCATCTGCATATGTTGAATCAAGATCAAATTGTATCTCGATAGGGACATCCATAAATTCTTCATCATTTGATTTATCCTCAGTCTTGCTTACCAGGGATTTCATTATATCACCCGCAGGTTTAACCAGGTCAATGTTGTAGCTTAATGTTGTGGTGAACTTATTATTGTTCTCATTCTGTTTAAAACCTTTAACGCGGACAGATGCATCTACTTCCCAGCTGTTTCCAAGGTCGTAAGCAAATGCTTCGGCATTGAAAGCTTCAAGCCTCTTTTCATCCTTCGAGCAGGAACTAAAAAGCATCAGCAAACAAAAAGACGAAATAAGTACTGCCTTCATAATAAATCTCCCGCGTTTAACTTTTTAAAGATCAGCCATTATTTTTCTGGAAGTCTTTCATAAAACTTACAAGCTCTTCTACTCCCTTTTTCGGGAATGCATTGTATATTGAGGCCCTTAATCCGCCGACAGAACGGTGACCTTTTAACCCGCTGAAACCATTTTTAGAAGCTTCATCAACAAGTTTCTTTTCAAGTTCCTCGGAGTTAAGATTGAAAGTTATATTCATTAATGAGCGGCTGTCTTTTTCTGCATGACCTTTGTAATATCCGCCGCTTCCATCTATACATTTATAAAGCAGGTCTGCTTTTTCTTTATTTGTTTTATACATTGCATCAAGTCCGCCGTTTTTCTTTAGCCATTTCGTTACAAGCCCGATAATATAGACACCGAATACAGTGGGAGTGTTGTAAAGCGAGTCAGCATCAACATGTATTTTATAATTGAGCATTGTATGAAGAGTATCACTGCTTCTTTCTACCATATCTTTTCTAATGATAACAAAAGTAACGCCGGATGGTCCCATATTTTTCTGTGCACCAGCATATATCAGAGCATACTTGTTTACATTAATCTTTCTTGAAAGTATATCCGATGACGCGTCGCAGACAAGCGGGACGTTGCCTGTTTCAGGTTCATAATGAAATTCAGTTCCGTAAATGGTATTGTTTGATGTAAAATGAACATAGGAAGCTCCGGGATCTAGTTTGAGTTCTTCCTGCTTCGGGATTCTCTTGAATTTCCCTTCTTCAGTTGTGGCTGCAATGTTTACGGTGCCTACTCGCTTGGCTTCTTTAACTGCTTTCTTTGACCAGCTGCCGGTCACTATATAATCTGCTTTATTGGCCGGGGGCATTAGATTCAAAGGCACCATTGAGAATTGAAGGCTGGCCCCACCCTGCAGAAAAAGCAGAGAATAATCATCACTTATTCCCATAAGTTCTTTGAGATCAGCTTTCGCATCGGCGATGATTTTATCAAATGTTTTTGACCGGTGACTTATTTCCAATATCGACATTCCCACACCGGGAAGTGACATTAGGTTTTCCTGTGCTTCTTTCAATACATCTTCAGGCAGAATTGCAGGACCTGCACTGAAGTTATTTATTCTTTTTTCCATTTTCAGATCTTCCCTTCTTATGTTTCAGTTTGTGTTTAATTTAAATAGTATGAACCAGAAGCCCGTCCCTTAATTTGGGCTCAAACCATGTTGATTTAGGCGGCATTATTTCGCCTGCATCAGAAATACCCATAAGGTCATTTAAAGAAACCGGGTATAAACAAAATGCAGCAGCAGCTTCTCCGGAATTCACCAGTTTTTCGAGTTCTTTTGTCCCACGGATGCCGCCGATGAAATCTATTCTTTTGTTCGTACGTGGGTCATCGATGCCCAGAATAGGGTTGAGAAGAAAATCCTGGAGAATGCTGGCATCCAGGGTTTCAGCGACTGAATTAGAAAGGAAATTGCTTGCCAGGATTGAATCCCTTGCTTTCAGCATATACCATTCTCCATCCAGGTACATACCGTATTTTTTTCCTGACTCGGGTTCTTTCTTCCCGGATTTTTCTATACTGAACTTCTCGCTAATCTTGTCGAGAAACTCCTCTTTTGAGAGATGGTTCAGATCGGAGACAACACGGTTGTAAGGTAAAATATTTAATTGCTCTGCAGGGAAAATGACCGAGATAAAATAATTATATTCTTCATCGCCCTTATGGTTCTTATTTTTTTCTCTTTTTACATTTCGTGCTCTTGCTGCACTCGCTGCCCGATGATGGCCGTCTGCAATGTATAAATGTTCTATTTTTTTGAATTCATAAATAATCTTATCATTGTATTTCTCAGGAACAATCCATACGGTGTGCTTAATTCCGTCCTCTGATATGAAATCGTACTCGGGCTTATCTTCTTTCATTGTATCGTTCACGATCTTATTAACAGTATCTACACCCCGGTAAGTTAAAAAAACTATTCCAGTTTGAGCTTCAGTGGTTATTATATGATTTGTGCGGTCATCTTCTTTTTCTCGCCGTGTCTTTTCATGCTTGAGTATTATGTCTTTTTCATAATCATCAACAGAGAAAGTAGCCGCTATACCTACCTGTGATTTGCCATTCATTTCAAGTCTGTATAAGTAAAAATGAGGTCTGTCTTCTGTAACTAACGGGGCTTCTTTTTTTAATCGATTCAGATTGTCTTTTGCTCTCTTATATACCTCATCCGAGTAGGGACTAATGCTGTCATCTAATTCTATCTCCGAACGGGTTACTCTCAGGAAACTAAGAGAATTACCTTCGGCTTGATCTTTTGCTTCTTTCCTGTTAACCACATCATATGGTACGCTTGCGACTATTTTTGCTCTATCTTTTGAGGGTCTTAACGCTTTGAAAGGTCTTATAACTGCCATAATTATCGAAATCTCCTTAAAAACTGTAAAAGTATGACGTTTAAAATCCATAAAATATTGTAAATATGCTATTTGTCCCCCAGGAATTCTTAAATAAAATTGGAATGAATCATTTTTGCTGATTCATAAAGTATTTCTATTTTTGGATAGTTAAGGCATTTTTGTGATCAGAAATGAAAAAACAGGATTCTGAAATAAAACCCTCAAAAAGTTCCGTGAAGTCTTACAGGGGGAGAAAGAGAATTGTGGGTAAAGTTAATTTTCACCCTAATTTCCCCTCCGCATATCTCTCAAATCAAAGAGATGTATTCGTGTGGCTGCCGCCTTCTTACTCTCTGCAACCTTCGAAAAAATATCCTGTACTCTATATGCACGATGGCCAGAATCTCATCGATCCTTCAACTTCTTTTATGGGAGTTGACTGGCAGATCGATGAAACTGTAACAAAACTTATTAAAGCCGGTCGGCTGAGAGAACTAATTATCGTGGGAATTAATAATAGTAAGGACAGGCTTGAGGAATACAGTGATTCGAAAAAGGGAAATAAGTATATAAAATTTCTGATTGAAGAATTAAAAATCTTCATTGATTCAAAATATAGAACGCTTTCAGATTCAAAAAATACTGCCGTTATGGGCTCATCAATGGGAGGTCTGATTTCTTTTCTTACTGCCTGGAAACATTCCGATGTCTTCTCGATGGCGGGGTGTATGTCGAGCTCCTTCTATTATGATGATGACAAGATATTTAAAACAGTAAAGGAATATCATAAACCGCCCAAAGGATTAAAGATTTATATCGATCACGGTGAAGATGGTTTAAGCAGGGGACAGAAAATGTTTGCTTTATTAACACAAATGGGATTTGTTATCGGGACTAATATCGATTACTTCTACGCTCCGGGAGCTGAACATAATGAAGCTGCCTGGGCAGACAGACTGGCGAGACCTTTGTTGTTCTTCTTTGGAATTGAACAATAGGCTAAGGTTCACTTGTATTTTATCAGAAATTTGTGTTTATTTTAATCCTTTTTACAAACAATCAGGGAATTATTGATGGGCTCAAGGTCTCTGTTTCTATCTGTTGTAATTTTTATATCTGTTTTATACGGATGTTCCTCACAACCTGTTTATCTTGTAAACTTAAGCTTTGTTAAAGATGCAATAATCAGATACCATGAAAGCGGGGATTTTCATAGAGATGCTGAAAAGTCTGTAAATGAAGCTATTGCTCAGTTTGATAAAATTACTCCCTCTGAAAAGTCTGCCGTTGTTTTTGATGTGGATGAGACTGCCCTTTCCAATTATGAATATAATAAAAACTGCGACTTTGGTTATGTGCCAGAATATTTCGATATGTGGATTGATAGTGCGAAGGCACCCCCTGTTATTGAGGTCTTAAATCTGTATAACTACCTTATGGATAAAAATTTCCGGGTAATATTCCTTACCGCAAGAAAAGAAAATCAATTCAATGCGACATACAAAAATCTGGTTAGTGCGGGATTCACAAAATTCGATACACTCATAGTTAAGGATAAAAATTATTCCGGCATCAGTTCCGAGAGTTTCAAATCAGAGAAGAGAACACAGCTTAAGGAAAAAGGATACAAGATTGAAGGTACCGTAGGTGATCAATGGAGTGATCTTAATGGTGCTTACCACGGTATCCAGGTTAAGATACCCGACTTTCAATACTTTATCCGATGATTCCGGACTATTGGTTGACTCTCCGACCATAGATCTCTCTGCGTCGCTCTGTCTCTTCGCTCCCCACTCTCATTCCCGCCCTTCTACCTAAACCTCTTTAATCAGGTAGTTCTTCGCACACATAACCCAGACTATTGATCCTTTCTAAAACTTCGTTTTTATTAAGCCTCCTTCCAATTACCCTAACAACTTTGTCCGTGTCATCAAGGTCTATAGTACATTCATTGATGTCAAAAGAACGGCTCAAACTATTCTTCATTGAAATAAAATCGTCCTTTAAGTTAATATTGGTTTTAAGGATCAGCATTTTCATAATAAAATCCTTTCCGGTAAAAAAGAAATATCACTTATATAGACGGACAGAAATGAAATATATTTTAAAGAGATGGTCATATAAATCACCCATAAATTCTTCTCTCACCCATACTCAAAATTTACTTATATTTGTAACTTAATTTCACTAAAAACAAAGGATTTTGATGTCGCAAACCGAAATACCCAAGGCTTACGATCCCGCTTCGGTAGAAGATAAATGGTATAAGTTCTGGCTTGAGAAGAAGTTTTTTCATTCGGAAATTGATAGCACAAAAGAACCATACACAATTGTAATTCCACCTCCGAATGTGACTGGTATCCTTACAATGGGACATATTCTTAATAATACCCTGCAGGATATTTTTATCCGTACCAGAAGAATGCAGGGGTATAATGCCTGCTGGGTCCCTGGTACCGACCATGCCTCTATTGCAACTGAATCAAAAGTAACAAACTATCTAAAAGAACAGAATGTCGAAAAAAAGGAAATCGGCAGGGATGAGTTTATAAAATATTGCTGGGAATGGACGGAAAAATACGGCGGTATTATTATACAGCAGTTAAAAAAACTTGGGGTAAGCTGCGACTGGGATCGTGAACGCTTTACTATGGATGATGATTATTATAAAGAGGTAATTAAGGCCTTTGTTCAACTTTATAATGAAGGCAAAATATATCGCGGCTATAGAATGGTCAACTGGGATCCAGCATCACGTTCGGCTATTTCAAATGAAGAAGTCATATACAGGAATGTCAGCAGTAAGCTCTGGTATTTT
>Ga0075280_10000004_pt1 | contig 21548 bp, 14 predicted proteins | sample SF_Rice_10C_0N_4_FD_69780 | JGI IMG/M metagenome (GOLD analysis project Ga0075280, IMG submission 69780) | Rice paddy soil microbial communities from Twitchell Island, California, USA - SF_Rice_10C_0N_404 | ecosystem: Environmental > Terrestrial > Soil > Paddy field/soil | place: USA: Twitchell... | reverse complement strand
AGTTCCGATAACGATCACGGCTATGGGGATGATACCATTATACCACTTTGCCTTATCTTCATTTCCGAATATATCCGATGTCTCGGTAAGGTCTTTAGAGACAGTTGCCCCGTCCCTGTTAAGTTTTCCCTCATCTACTGCCCTCTTTTCCGCTGTGTACATTGGCCCAAAGTCTCTCTGCAGAAAAGCAGTCATAAAAACAAAAATTAACATTACAATCGGGTAAAACCGGTAGGGGATAGTCTGCAGGAAAATGTCGTAGGCATTCTCTGTAGAACCCACAATATTAAGTCCGTTCTGTATTAAACCGACTTCATACCCAATCCATGAGCTTACAATAAAAATACTTGCTACCGGGGCAGCAGTTGCATCTACAAAAAATGACAGCTTTTCGCGCGATATTCTCATCTTGTCAGTTACGGGCCGCATAAGATTTCCAACAACCAGCGAGTTAGCATAATCATCGAAGAAGATTAATATTCCCGAAAACCATGTAGCAATCAGACTCGATCTTCTTGTTTTTGCAAATCCGGTCACCAGGTTCGCAATTCCCCTTGTGCCTCCGCTTTTCGATATTAATCCAATTACTCCTCCGAAAAGAAGTGTAAAAACAATCACCTGTATATGCGAAGGGTCGGCTATAGCATTAATTATATACGTATCGATGAGCCTTAGAAATCCCGTCAGTGGATTATAATCATAGATAAACACGGCGCCCAAATAGACTCCCAGCATTAAAGATACCACTACCTGCCGGAATATTAATGCGAGAATGATAGCTATTAAAGGAGGCAGGATGCTCAGAATTCCGGGGAGAACCCGAAGACTAGCCTGAGCTTTGAAGCCTTCCGCAGTAATTTTGAAATCGCCGGTATGGTCAAGAGATAATGAAGTATCAATGCTGCCCTGCTTTACCTTAAGAAGAAAATTCTGCGTTCTCTCACCCGAACTGAAAGTTACCCTGATATTCTGAACTGAATCCGGGATTTCGCCTGCCTTCACTGAAAAATTAATCCCCTCCAGGACGATGGAAGGAGCATTAATTTTCTGAGGGAAGCAGTAAGCCGTCAGAATGAGAAACCATAAGATTAGTTTCAAAAGATACCGTATAAATTATCTTCTGATAAGGATTTAATTCGAAGAGAAATATAAACCCCCAAAAGAAAAAATCAAAAATATTTTTATAAGTTTGTATTAATCTTATACGGGTTTTTTCAAATGAACAAATCTTTATTTCTGGCGTTTATCTTATTTTTTCTATTTTCTTCCTGCCAGCTCTTTGAAAAGAAAAGCACCGGCAGCGCGGACCTTCAGCAGACAGTTCAGAAAGTTATAGCAGGAACCGACACCACATCAAAACTGATTGGGCTCAGAGATAAACAACTTCCCGCCGCCAATGATCCGAATTTTATCACGACAGATACATTTTATACTTTCGGCAAAAGGTACTTTACCATCCTGGCAGAATATCCCAACCCTGTTTATAACCGGTTTGCAGTCGTTGATCCCGATTATAATGTTCTTTTAATTGATAAATCGCTGAACGGTTCTCTTTCTGAGGAAATAGTTCACTCAGGGCAACTGCATTTTATCCAGGTGGAAGATAATTTCATCTCCAAAGGTATACTCGGCTTGAAACGGATAAGTCTTTATTCAATTGATGATAACGGTGAGGCAGGTCTCGTTTTCAGAACATTTACCGAACTCAGGGAACCGGGGATAACATACAGACAGGATATCGTCAGAATTGGAGCCAGAGAAATTCAAACTAAAATATATAGTACCAACCAGGATGAATCAAAATTGGACCGTGACGGCGATATATTCAGTTATGACATTAAAACTGTCAACTACAGCAGTGAAGACCATGTATTCGATTCGTTTGTAATATCTGAAGTACAGGATTATGTTTCGCAAACAGATAAACCCGAAATAACAAGCCGGGATTCATATCTAAAACAGTTAGGGGTAAATCCTCAGACATCCACTACCAACCATAAACTTGGTAATTTCTCAATGCCGCTTTCCGAGGAATGGAACGAAGTTAAAAATGTAAAAATCTCGGTTATGCTGAACCGGCCGGTTAGCGGTACAAAATTTATAAATAATCATTACGGCGCCGAGATTTCGGTAATTCAGATCCCTGCGGAAGATTCCTCTGAGAGTTATATACGGTATCCTCTTGATAATATTTCTTCCGGTAATTACAGAGTAAGGTTCAGCGATAAAACATCTGGCGGCAAATACTATTACCAGTTTTTTGAATACAGCTGCGGAAACGAAAAGTTTTTATTGATACTTCAGACATTGAAAACAACCTACGATGAATACAAATCCGACTACCAGAATCTCATTAATTCTTTTTCGATGGAATGCTGATGTATAAAATGTTAATGTTCCTGAAACAATCTGATGACCAAAATGTTCTTAAACACTTCAGAGATTTTACTCTTCCTGTTTTAAGAGACCTTATGGGTAAAGATGTAAAGGCGGCAAAAGTAGAAAGCAGCCTTCTCATTGAGCAAAAGTACACCTGGTATTGTGAAGTCGCTGTAAATTCAAAATATGAATGGGATAGAATGATGACATCAAAAGAAGGAAAAAGACTTAATAAGGACCTGATGGATTTTCATCAAAGTATCGATTTAATATTCGTCAACTTCGAAGAGGAAATATGAACCTTTACCTTGTACGGCACGCTGATGCTGAAAATACTCAGCCTGGAAAAAAGGATGAAGACAGGAGACTTACAAAAGAGGGGAAAGAAAGAATAAAAGGAGCAGCCGACAGGTGGATCTATTTTATAGCTAAGCTGGATTTCATCTGTACCTCTCCATATACAAGGGCCGTGGAATCCGCAGAGATTATAGCAAAATCGTTTCAATATGATAAAGAAATAATCAAGGATGGTGCTTTGGCCTCAGGATCATATATAAAGGACCTGGTAGAACTGGTAAATTCTCTTGGGGGAAATGATATTATGGTAGTTGGCCACCAGCCTGATTTATCGGAGCATGTCTCATCGCTTATCTCCTCTAATGGTGCCCTTGTAGATTTTAAGAAAGCGGCAATTGCCAAAGTATCTTTTAACGGTAAAGTTAATCTCGCGAAAGGTTACCTTGAATATCTTATCCCCGCAGGTATATTTCTGAAATAGAAAACCGGGTAACCGTTACACAAGCTTCATGCTTACCGCTGCTTCCTTCCGGACCTGACGGGGTTCGGCACTGACTTGTTAACAGCACCCGGAAATTAAAATTCCAAAAGTGAGGTTCAAATTTTTAAAAATATAACTTATGTATCAAGTTAATTAGTAATTATTCCTGCTTATTTTTTTTCTGCTCTGATAGAGTATTTCTTTCCCAGAATAAACCCCCGCTGAAGCCCTGGATAGATTTATCTTTTTCAGCTATGTTCAATCTCTTCTGCACCAGGAGACAGTAATATTCATCTATTTCCACTCCGCTGAATCTTCTTCCTAATTTCTTGGCTGTTACTGCTGCCGCTCCTGTGCCGAGAAAGGGATCAAATACCATATCTCCCTCATTTGAACTTGCCAGAATAATCTTTGCTAGTAACTTTTCAGGCTTTTGAGTAGGATGATCTGTATTTTCGGACATCGACCAGAAAGGGACTGTTATATCCGTCCATATATTCGAGGGATGCGTAACCCTGTAATTCGAGTCTTTGTCTTCAACCCAGTCTTTAGGCTTCCCGTTTTCCCTGTATGGAGCAAGTACTCTTCTCTTTAATTTTACCTGGTCGACGTTAAATGTATAATCCTTCCCGAAAGTAAAGAACCAGATATCTTCTGAACAGTTCTTCCAGTTCGTTTTCGCTCCCCTCCCCTTCTCTCTTTCCCAGGTGATCCTGTTCTGCAATTTAAAATATTTCGATCCGGCATTATATATTGCGGCAGAAGCCCGCCAATCGCCGCAAATGTATACTGAGGCATCAGCCTTTAACAGCCGGACAAGTCTGCTAAGCCAGCTGTCCATCCATGCTTCATATTTTTCTGAATCGATTATATTAAATGTATTTGAGTTGAACTTCTTGTAAATATTATACGGCGGATCAATAAACAGGAGATTAATAAATGAATCAGGGAGAAAATCAATAACAGAAAATAAATCCTGGTTTATGATTTTATTAGTCAAGGCTTCAAAAGATGAAGGAGAAGTAATCTTAATGAGACTTGATTTTAACCCTTCTGCTTCACCCGGGTCAATTTCAAGTGAACGGTTAAAAGGAGCTTTTATTTTCTTCGGCAATCAGTTATCAGGTCTGGTTAATAAATTTATTGTATTTCTTCCTGATAAGTTCGAGTTCTTTTCCAACAATTTCAACTTTTTGAAAAAGTTCATCACCAAGTTTTCGAACTGTCTCATTAAATATACCTGCTTTTGCCGCATTTTCAAGCTTTATACTTATTTCAGAAATGACATCCATTCCCAGGGTAAGACTGCTTCCTTTCAATTTATGAGAGTTGAAAAGCAGTTCTTTTGAATTCTCACTTTCTATGGCGTTAAGTATTTTGCTGATGGTTTTTGGAAGTTCGTTTATATATACGTCGAGAAGTTCAATCAGGAAGGCTGCATCTTCATTTGATTGTACATCCTGGAGGAAAGTTATTTTTTCTTCATTTATTATTGAGTGTTGTGGTGTTTTATTTGTCTTCTGTTTTTCATTAGCTGCAATCTCACCCCATTTCATCAGGCAATCCCTTAATAACTCCTGCGTCATCGGCTTTTGTAAAAAATCACTCATTCCCGCAGCAAGACAAGCTTCTTTATTCTCTTCAATATTATTGGCGGTCATGGCAATGATTACGGGCTGTTTCTCTCTTGGTATTGCACTGACTATTAATCGGGAAGTTTCGATTCCATCCATTTCAGGCATATACATATCCATTAGAACCAGGTCATAATGTATTTTTTGAATCGCATCAAGTACTTCAAGACCGTTTGCTGCAATATCCCCTCTGTAGCCAAGTCTTTCAAGCATCTTCAATGCTACTTTCTGGTTTACTGCATTGTCCTCAGCTAACAGAATTCTCAATGGATATTGCACTCCGGGAAGAGCTTGTTTTGATTTTGAATCATTTTCCTTCTTAACCGCGTTGTCCTTATTCAAAAGGTTTCTAAGGGTATCTCTTAACTGAATATATTTAACCGGTTTATTTATTATTGAAATCATATCCGGCCGGGTGCTGTTGCGCAGCCGCCTGGTCATTATGCCTAATACTATAACCGGAATAGTCCGCCCGTTTTTTAACTCCCTTATTTTTTCGACCAGGGTAAATCCCTCCATGAATGGCATGTGCTGATCAATTATAGCAGCATCAAAAACGTCTTTTTTTAGAATATCCAGGGCTACCTGGGGATATGTAGTACGGATCGGAATCATATTCCATGAAAGAACCTGCTCCGTTAAACTCCTCAGCGAAATTTCATTGTCATCAATTATCAAAACTTTTTTGTTCTCAAGTTCTTCATATTTCTGCTGATATATCTTCGACTGCAGCTCGACACATTCGGCAACTATTGTAAAATAAAACGAACTGCCATGATTGATTTTACTCTCCATCCACACCTTACCTCCCATAAGTTCGGCAAGCCTCTTGCTTATTACAAGACCCAGACCCGTTCCGCCGTAGGACCTGTTAATTGAGGCATCCAATTGAGTGAAGGCATGGAATAAGCGGTGCTTTTTGTTCTCCGGAATTCCAATCCCTGAGTCTTTCACCATAAATTTTATTTCAACCTTCTCCTCATCAAGCATTGTGGATGATACCGAAATAAATATTTCACCTTCTTCAGTAAACTTAACCGCGTTGCTGATCAGATTTGTTAATATCTGCCTTACCCGTGTGACATCCCCTTTTAACACAGCTGGGCAGTCATTATCGATAGCGTAAACCATATCAAGTTTTTTCTCCGCCGCCCTGGTAGCAAGAAGATCTAATGAATCTTCAACACATTCCCTGAGCTTGAATGGATGAGCTTCAATCTCCAGTTTCTCTGATTCTATCTTAGAAAAATCGAGGAGATCATTTATAATCACAAGGAGCTGATCCCCGCTTAACCTGATAGATTCAACATATTCTTTCTGTTCATCAGTTAGTTCAGTATCAAGCAGAAGGCCTGTCATTCCTATCACACCGTTCATAGGCGTTCTTATTTCATGACTCATAAGCGCAAGGAATTCACTCTTTACCCGGGCAGCATTTTCAGTTTCTATCAGTGCTTTATCGAGTTCATAATTTTTCTTTATTAGTTCATTTTTAATATTATCCTGTTTAATTACCGCCCCTATAGTCGCTGCCATTGTAGAGAGGAAATACTCTTCATCTTCGCTCCATCTTCTGTCCGTCCTGCAGTCATCGAATCCTATGAATCCCCAGTATTTCCCATCGATCATTATCGGAACAAGCAGAATTGATTTGATATTTCTGTCGACGAAAACTACTCTTTCACTCGGCGGCAGTTTTTTAATAAGGAACTTAAGTGTTCTTCCATTTTCAAAATTGCCATAGAAATCCAGGGATGCAAACCTTGAATATGATAACCTCTGCAGGATAGGGTTCTTTATCTGAGATTCAGAATTAACCGAAGACCATTCATACAAAATGCTTACAAACATTTCCTCTGTTTCATCGATTACCTGGTGTTTGTAAATATAAACCCTGTCAACTTCAGCGGCTATACCGAGTATACGTAAAGCTTTGGTTAATCCGTTTTCGAAATCTGAGGTGGAAATTGTTGTTTTCGTTGCCTCTGCAATTCCTGCAAGAAGACGGTCTTTCTTTCTTAGTAACCTTTCGTTTGATTTTCTTTCGGAAATATCTCTCAGTATGCTGAGGAGATATTTTTTTCCGTCAAGGTTATCAATAAATGTATTTGAAACTTCAAGATCGATAACTATACCATTCCAGAGTCTGACACTTGATTCATACTTCGAACTGAAGGAGTCATGCTTAAAGAAGTCTTTATATTTCTCCAATGCATCCCTGCCGGTGAGATCATCGTAGTGAGTTGATAACAGAGAGCCTTCAATTTCTGCCTTATGCTTATCAATCATTTTAGCATAAGCGTCATTACACATGAAGATATATCCCTCTTCATCTGTCAGGAGCATTCCTTCGGACGATTTGTCCCAAACCGTGTGGAATGTTTTTTCAGATGATTCAATTTTCTTCTGCGATTCAATCCTTTTACTTATATCCCTCAATGTCGCCTGTGCAAAAAATTTGCCGCCCAGTTCTATTATTCTCCCGTTGATTTCAACAGGAATTAAACGGCCGTCCCTGTGCACTATATCCATAAGAAGAGTAATTTCCTCCCTTCCTCTGAATAATTTCAGCACCAGGCTGGTGTACTCATAAATTTTTGATTCAGGAATAAAATCTGTGAAGGGTTTACCCGTAATTTCGTACGGCTCATAACCGGACAGTTCTTTACAAGAGGGACTTATATAAGAAACCTTCCCCGAAGCAGAAAGCCTGATTATAACATCAAGCGACGCCTGGGTAACCAGGTTAAATTCAAGGTAAGCATCACGGTAATGTTCTATTGCATTAGCTAAATCCTTGAATGCCTCCTCCTCCTGGTTACTATGTCCGTTCTGTTTTAGTAAATCCTTCAGGAGAGACTGAAGTTTTTTTAGTTCTTCCAGGTTATGTTCAATATTTTGTAAATTTTTCTTCAAATAAAGTAAAATTCACCTGGTTAAGTACCTGAATTAGATTGCTTAATTGAAAATGTCCATAGTTATCGAACTTTTCGTGTAGAATGGTTCAAATTTTATTCCAGAATGAAACATTCTATGAAATAGACATTTTTTTCTAATACTGACCCCGAACCGCATTCTCATCACAAAGCGGATTGCCTTTAAACGGACCGATTACCTGAAGACAATTTGTTTGCTTCGCTTATAAGTATTCTCTAATTTTGATCACAATTTTTATTGAATTATGGAGAATTTTACTGTATGAAAAGAACGATAGTTACTATGCCCGGTGATGGAATTGGTAAAACTGTCCTTCCGGAATCACTCAGAGTACTTGAAGCTGTGGGATTTGAATGTGATTATATTCATGCCGATATAGGTTGGGAATTCTGGTGCAAAGAAGGTAATGCTCTTCCTCAGAAAACTCTTGATCTGCTTGAAAAACATAAAATAGGTTTATTTGGTGCAATTACATCTAAACCTAAGGATGCTGCTGCAAAGGAACTTGATCCCGCTTTACAGAATAAGGGCTTTGTTTATTTTAGTCCTATCGTTGGACTAAGACAGCACTTTAACCTGGATCTCTGCATTCGTCCCTGCCGTTCATTCGAAGGGAATCCTTTAAACTTTATAAGACGGGATGCAAAGGGCGGATTTGAAGAACCACTGGTTGATACAATAATCTTCAGACAAAATACCGAAGGCTTATATGCAGGAGTCGAATGGACTAATCCTCCAAAAGTTGTACGGGATGCCCTTGAAACACACCCTAAAATGAAGGCATTTAAAAATGTTCCGAGCGAAGATATGGCTGTATCAACAAGAATAATGTCGCGTAATGCTTGCAGGCGGATTATTCGGGCTGCATTTGAATATGCAAAAGATTATAATTATAAAAATGTAACTATCTGTGAAAAACCAAATGTACTGCGGGAAACTTCCGGACTGATGGTTAAAGAGGCGAAAATAATTGCAAAAGAATATCCGGATATTGAATTATGGGATACTAATATTGATGCACAGATGATGTGGCTGACAAAGAATCCTGAGATTTACGGTGTCATTGTGGCTGAGAATATGTTTGGCGATATTATAAGTGATGGTTTTGCCGGACTGGTAGGAGGATTGGGATTTGCCTGCAGCGCTAACATAGGAGAAGGTGCTGCAGTTTTCGAACCAACTCATGGTTCGGCTCCCAAGTACCAGGAGTTAAATCCTTCAATTGTAAATCCTATTGCAATGATATTGAGCGCCTGTATGATGCTCGATCATATAGGTGAAAATAAGAAAGCTGAAAAGATCAGGGCTGCAATTGCCAAAGTGGTAAAAGAAGGTAAAGTGCGTACATATGATATGATGAAGTTAAAAGGGAATGCTGAGGTCTTTGAACATGGAGCTTGTACAACTCAGCAAATGACTGATGCTGTTATAGCAGCATTATAAAATATTACCGTTTAGGGATGTTTCATTTATCTTAAAGGTATCATGATGAACGGGATCACACTAATTCTCTTTGCTATTTTCTTCTACGCAATAGCATACCGTTTATATGGTAAATTCATTTCCAATAAACTAAAGATAAATGCAGCTACAGAAACTCCATCACATACTCTTTATGATGGTGTTGATTATGTTCCTGCAAAAACCCCGGTACTGCTTGGTCACCATTTTGCATCTATTGCAGGTGCAGGTCCTATTGTCGGTCCGGTAATCGCCGCCGGCTTCGGATGGATTCCCGTGTATATCTGGGTGCTTATAGGAGCTGTTTTTATCGGCGGAGTGCATGATTATACAACAATCATAGCATCCATCAGGCATCAGTCGAAATCCATAGGATTTATCATTGAAAAATATATCGGTATCAGCGGAAAGAAATTATTCCTTCTTTTCGCCTGGGCAACGCTGATACTTGTTATTGCAGTATTTACAATTATAGTGGCAGATACATTCGCAAGTATTCCCGCAGCCGGAACATCATCCATTCTTTTTATGCTGTTGGCAATATTATTCGGACTTTCAATTTACAGGTTCAAAGTACCTTTGTGGATCGCTTCAATTATAGGTGTTGTTCTTCTTTTTACCTGCATCCCTCTTGGAGAAATATTCCCTCTTCATCTAACCAGGCTTAGCTGGCAGTTGATACTTTTCGGATATATTTTCATAGCATCAGTTACCCCGGTATGGATTTTACTCCAGCCGCGCGATTATTTGAATTCCTACTTTTTATACGCGTTGATGATCGGCGGAGTAGCCGGTGTATTTTTTGCTTCGCCGCATATGAATATTCCTGCAGTTGCTGCCTTCTCCCTGGATAAGGTAGGTTACCTGTTCCCTGCCCTTTTCGTAACTGTAGCCTGCGGAGCAGTAAGCGGATTTCACTCAATCGTTGCCAGCGGCACCACAGCAAAACAACTGAATAAAGAGACGGATGGAAAGTTAATCGGGTACGGCGGTATGCTGATAGAAGGAGTTCTGGCAGTACTCGCGCTTATAGCGGTCTCTGCCCTGGGCGGTGCGCAATTTACTGAAATATTAATTAATAAAGGTCCTGTTGCCGCTTTCTCGATCGGAGTTGCTAATTTCATAGAGGCTATTCCTTTTCTGCCGGTAACCGCTGCAACAGCCACAAACTTTGTAGCCCTCGCAGTTGCAGCTTTTGCATTGACTTCACTTGATACAGCAACAAGACTCGGAAGGTATACTTTCCAGGAATTCTTCGAAATAAGCGGGAGTAAAGAGCAACCTTTCTTTGTAAAAAACAGGTACGCTGCAACTGGTATAACTGTTTTCTTCGGTGCGGCATTAACTTTCAGCGGCCAGACAATGTCAATCTGGCCGGTCTTCGGCAGTGCCAATCAGCTCCTGGCTGCTCTTGCACTACTTGCCATCACTGTATGGGTGGCTAATTTAAAAGAGAACTACCTTTTTGTACTTATCCCTATGCTGTTTATGTTCGGTGTAACGCTGACAGCATTAGGAATGCTTTTCTATACAAATATATACAGCGGTAATTATATACTTTCATTTATTTCTGTACTTTTATTCCTGCTGGCGATCCTCCTGGGAATAAAAGCATATACAGTATTGGTTCATAATAAACCCAAAAAGATCAAAGAGGAATTAATTACTCAGTAAGAGGAGTCTATGCGGAATAAAGTATTAGAGATCTGGCCGGAAATTAATTGGATAAAAAATGAAGAGTTAAAAGAAAAAACTCTTCAGTGCTGGATGTATGCAATCGGGAACAGCGTCCTGAGTCCTGAGGATTTACAGGTAATCCCCTTTTCTCTTCTTATAAAAGACTGCCGCATTTCATTTATGAATCATAAAAGAACGGCTGTGCAGCTTTCTGTGGATATAGCGAACAGAATGATGGCGAATTTCGGCACCGGAATAAAGATCGATATGGATATACTTATATCGGGAGCAATCCTGATTGATGTTGGGAAACTTGTGGAATATGATAAAGTTGACGGGGAGCTGACTACCAGCAAGGCGGGAAAATTACTGCGGCATCCTTTCAGCGGAGTCTCAATTGCAGACCGTTTCGGCCTTCCTCCCGAGGTTCAGCACATTATAGCCTATCACGCAAAAGAAGGCGATCTTGCAAAGAGAAGTGTGGAGGCAATCATAGTTCATCACGCCGATTTTGTTTCATTTGAGCCATTTTTATAATCGTCATTGTCGTCATTGCGAGCGAGTCCTCGAGCGAAGCAATCTCTCACTAATAGTAGCTTGAAAAACTATTACGTTTATATTTTGACGAATAAAAATAACTCTGTTCTTTATACCGGGGTTACAAATAGTTTAATGCGAAGAATTTGGGAACATAAATCAAAATTAATTAAAGGATTTACTCAAAAATATAATGTTGATAAGTTGGTTTATTATGAAGTATTTGAAAATCCTTCCACAGCTATTCAGAGAGAAAAACAGATCAAAGCAGGTTCAAGAAGGAAGAAAATAGAATTAATAAATAAATTCAATCCTGAATGGAACGATTTATATAATCTTGATAAGTTGTATAAAGATAATTTACATACATAGCGATTACTTCATTCAGGACTCTTGCAATGACATACGTGAATGACATAAGAATTAAGTTTTGTACATTTGGAGATTGCTTCGAGGCTGTCTTCTAATAATTAAGCAATTTAGACAGCCTCTCGCAATGACATACAAGGAACCATTTAAAGAATGACATTTTTGAATTTTGAAGATTGAAATAAGGATGAATATATGAGCCAAACACTGATAGAAAAGATAGCCCAGAAATATGCAGTAGGACTGGAACCAGGTCAGCAGGTTCACGCCGGGGATTATTTATCCATCCGGCCTGCCTATATTATGACGCACGACAATACCGGTGCCGTAATACCTAAATTTAAATCTATTGGGGCCACTAAGCTCGCAAACCCGCGGCAGGTTGTTCACACGCTTGACCATAATGTGCAGGATAAAAGTGAAAAAAATCTTGAGAAGTATAAAAAGATAGAAGAATTTTCAAAAAGTATGGGCGCCGATTTCTACCCTGCAGGCAGAGGTATTGGCCACCAGATCATGGTAGAGGAAGGTTATGCATGGCCAGGCACAATGGCAGTTGCTTCAGACAGCCACTCGAATATGTACGGAGGTATCGGATGCCTCGGTACGCCGGTAGTAAGAACTGATGCCGCGGCATTGTGGGCTGCTGGAAGAACATGGTGGCAGGTACCGCCTATTGCAAAGGTTGAGCTCAAAGGACGTCTAAGGAAAGGTGTTACCGGTAAAGATCTTATTATCGCTTTGTGCGGACTCTTTAATAATGATGAAGTACTTAACCATGCAATAGAATTTACAGGCGAGGGAGTAGAGAATCTTTCTATTGAAGAGAGGCTGACTATTTCTAATATGACTACTGAATGGGGAGCACTTGCAGGCGTTTTTATAGTTGATGACAAAACTATTAACTGGTTGAAAAAAAGAGCTGAGTTTATTTCGAAGAGAGGACTGGAAAAAGTAAATTCCGATGCTGACGGTAACGGTGCCCATCCCCGGCTGAATAGAAAACATATCGAAGAACTGGAGAAAAATATTCCGCAAGCTGATAAAGATGCTTTTTATGCTAAGGAACTGATTATAGATTTAGCAACGATTGAGCCTCTTGTGTCCGGTCCAAACACAGTAAAGACTATGAACCCCGTTTCAGACTTAAATAACGTAAAGATTCATAAAGCCTACCTTGTCTCCTGTGTAAACAGCCGTGTAGATGATATTGCCGAAGCAGCTTCAATTGTTAAAGGAAAGAAAGTTGCTGAAGGAGTAGAATTTTATATTGCTGCTGCATCAAGCGAAGTGCAGGCCGAAAGTGAAAAGCAGGGTTACTGGCAGACACTTATTGAAGCAGGAGCAATTCCCCTCCCTCCCGGCTGCGGTCCGTGCATAGGTTTGGGAGTAGGCCTTCTTGAGGATGGTGAAGTCGGGATTTCAGCTACAAACAGAAACTTCAAAGGCAGAATGGGTTCACCTAATGCCCAGGCTTATCTTGCTTCTCCGGCAGTAGTTGCATCATCAGCTATTGCGGGTAATATTTCGTATCAGTGGTCAGAACAGAACAAGAAACTTCTGGGAGAAATAAGGGTCAATGAAAAACAGGAATCTGAGTCCGCGGAGGTTAAAGTAATTGACGGTTTCCCAAAAGTAGTAAAAGGAGAATTAATATTCTGCAACCAGGATAATCTCAATACAGACGGAATTTTCCCCGGTAAGTATACCTACATCGATGACTTTACTCCTAAGCAGCAGTCCGAAGTTGTAATGGAAAACTATGATCCCGGATTTGTGAAGATAGCCGGTGAAGGAGATATACTTGTCAGCGGCTTTAATTTCGGAACAGGATCATCAAGGGAGCAGGCAGCTACTGCATTAAAGTATAAAGGAATAAAATTAGTCATCGCCGGATCATTCAGCGAAACATATAAACGGAATGCTTTGAATAACGGCTTTCTTATTATCGAATGCCCGAAACTTGTAAATGATCTGAAATCTAAATTCGGAAAAGAAAGTTTAACGGTTAGAACAGGAATAACTGCAGAAATTGACTTCTCAAAATCAAATATCAAAATCAATGGGAAATCATACTCAATCGATCCGGTCGGAGTCCCGGCACAGGAACTCATAGTGGACGGCGGACTGGAAGAATGGGTTAAGAAAAACCTATAGTTAATGGCACACTGATATAACTGATCGGACAGATAAAAACTGATTACGGAAATTTTAATTGGAGAATGATTTCTGTTTAAATCTGTTAAAGCAGTGTTCAATTGAATTTTAAAAGTAAATACTGTTTATGGAATATCTACACAAAGATATAACTAATAATATTATCCGGACATTTTGTAATGCCAACAATAATCTGGGCTATGGATTTTTAGAGAAGGTCTACGAAAATGCAATGCTGATTGAATCAGAAACGATGGGAGTAAATTGTGTCAAACAAAAACCTATTCCTGTTTATTATAAGAGCCTCTCAGTTGGTGAGTATTTTGCCGACATAATAGTAGAAGGCAAAGTAATAATTGAATTAAAAGCTGCAGAAGGATTAATTGAAGAGCACGAAGCTCAATTACTGAATTATTTAAAAGCTACAGATATCGAAGTCGGGCTTCTCTTAAATTTTGGGAAGAACCTCAAATAAAAAGGAAACTATTTGAGAATAAATTCAAAGAACAGTTTAAATCTATTTGATCTCTTTAATCTGTGTTCCATTTTTTCAAGGTAGTTTTGAAATATGAATAAATCAATCGCAAGAACAATAGCTGAATTTGCTATAAACTTAAAGTATGAAGACCTTCCTTCTGAAGTGAAGGATCAGGTAAAGAGATTCTTATATGATTCAATCGGCTGTGCCTACGGCGGATATCATACAAAAGATGTTAATATTTTAAGAGATATTTACACGGATATGGGAGGCAAACCGGAATCCACACTGATAGGTTTCGGGAATAAAATGCCGGCAGTTAATGCAGTGCTTGTTAACTCCTTAATGATACGGGCACTGGACTTCAATGACATTTACTGGAAGGAAGACCCCTCCCATCCATCCGATTTAATCCCGGCAGCACTCTCAACCGGGGAGTCCGTCGGCGCTCCGATGAAGGATGTAATTACAGCAATTGTTCTGGCTTATGAATTTGAACAGAGGATGTGCGAGTTTGCCGTGCCCGGCATCAGAGAACGTAAATGGCATCATGCTGCGCTTACCCAGTTTGTATCCCCCATAGTTGCAGGAAAGATCCTTGGGTTGGATGTCGATCAGATGGTCAATGCAATAGGTATCAACGGAAGTCATAACCATACAATCGGCTGCCCTACAGCCGGTAAACTGACAATGATGAAAAATACAGTGGATCCAATGGCTGTGCAGTCAGGAGTATTTGCTGCCCTCATGGCACAGAGAGGCTATACCGGAACGGAACTGGTGTTTGAAGGTAAAGAGGGTTTTATGGATACATTCCTTGGTTGGAATGCCAAAGAACAAACGTTAAACCCGGTGCAGATGCATGGAAGGGATGGAATTTCCGAATGGAAATGGGATACCGATAAGCTGACTGGCGGACTTGGTAATAGTTATAAGATAATGGAATGCGGTATGAAGGCCTTTCCGACTGAAGCGCTTACACATACTCATCTTTCAGCAACACTGAACGTGGTGACCAGGAATAATATTTCCTATGATCAGATAGAGACTGTAACCCTTACTACTTTAGCACAGGCTTATGATATCCTGTTTGATCCACACAAATACCGTCCTGAATCCAGAGAAACTGCTGACCACTCACTTCCCTACTGCATAGCAGCTGCACTTGTGGATCATAAAATTACCACGCAGTCTTTTTCTGAAGAGAAGATGAAAGATCCAAGGATATGGGAAGTGATTGACAAGATAAAGGGAGAACCCTCACGGGAATTCGAAAAAATGTTCCCTGCAAAACAGCCGAGCAAAGTTATTGTGAGAACCAAAGACGGTAAAGAATTTTCCGAATACCTGGAATATCCCAAAGGAGATCCAAGGGAACCGATGACTATGGATGACCTTGAAAATAAATTTAATGCTTTATCTGAAAAATTATTAAGTTCTACACGACAGAAGGAAATTAAAGAATTAATCTTCCATAGCGAGGAACTGACCGCCCGGGAATTTATGACCAAACTTATTGTTTAATCAGAGGATGCTTCCATACTCCGCTTGTTGTTCCGGCATAAAGAAAATCATCTTTAATTGTGAGTGAGAGTATGTGTCTATCTTCCAAACCGTAATTGAAGGGTATCCAGGTTTTTCCTTCATCCGCGGAAAATACTACTCCTAAGTTCCAGGTTCCGGCAAATAAATAACTTCCGGAAACTGCTATATTTTCAAATTGATAAAAGTAAATACTGTCTGTCTGTGCAACCCAGCTTTTACCGCTATCCGGGGAAATCATAACTCCGCGGGATTCAATTAATGCACCTATTCGTGAACCTATGTTGAAAAATATCTTAACATATCGTTCAGGAATGAGTTCAGATATTTCCCATGTTGAGCCTTCATCCGAAGAGAAAATTATTCCTTTCTGGTGAGCTATAAATATTCTGCTTCCCAGTTCGCCGAAATCCTTAACCAATATCCTTGTACGGCAGGTATTCCAATGTCTGCCTGTATCAGCTGAACACAAAACATCAAGGTCGGAATAAACGAAAATGATATTGTCGTGTACAAAAACCTTCTGGATAGATTGACCTCTTTGATCCAGAATTTTCGACCAGGCCACTCCTGAATCCTTAGAAAGATAGAGACCGTCATAAGAACTAAAGAGGATATTATTTCCTAAATGGGTTAGATTAGCGTAATGATTTGATTCAATGCTGTCAGATATACTTATCCAGGTGCTGCCATTATCGCTGGAATAAAAGATTCCCTGCTGATAAATACCCGCCGCAAGAGCGCTTCCAGAAGAGGTGATGCCATTAACCTCTGTATTGATTAAACCCGAATTATCTCTTTTCCAATTCTTACCCTGGTTAGTTGATGAAAATAATCCTTCCAGCGCAGCTGCATAAAGATTGGGTTCAATATAGAGCAGCCTTATAGGCGAGCCATGGTTTTTAAGTATATTATTTACAAAACTCCATTCCTTACCATTATTTTTTGAATAATATATTCCTTTTTCTGTGCTGACAAAAAGGTTTGAGCTGTCACCTGATATTGAAAAAATCCTTGTTCTGTAGAAAATAGAATCAGCAAGTTCCCACGTCTTCCCAAAATCATTAGATGCATATAGACCATTATAATTTGATCCAATAAATTCCGTACCGATAAAAATTTTCTTTCCGCTCATAAAAATTGTTTTAATGGGAAACCAGCTGGATTTTCTTTTATTCAAAAATTGCTGTACTGGCAGGCTATCATTTAAAGAGCGCCAATTATTCCCGTTATCGGTCGAGACAAAAATTCCTCCCCAATTCCCTGCAAAAAGATAATTTTTATAAGCAAGAAGGCAATCGCTGCCGTTTTTTCCCAATCCCGAATTTACCTGCACCCAGGTATTACCGTGATCAGAAGATCTGAAAACGCCATTGCTGCTCATAGCAGCAAAAATATATTTCCCATTAGAAGTAAAAGCTCTTGCACCGAAGATTCTTTTTAAAGGGAAGCCTTTGTTGAGACACTTCCATGTATTTCCGTAATCTGTGGATTTGAAGTTCCCCGTGTCAGTGCTTGCATAAATATCGTTTTTGTCTACAAATAAAGTCTTTACGCCCTGATTTGAAATTTCCTTTCCAGCTTTAATCCAACTCCCTCTATCAATAGAACGGTAAACACCATTTCTTGAAGTCCCCGCAAAGAGTAATTGTTCACCACTGCTCGTACGAGTTTCAGCAAGACAAACAATAGATCCGCCGTAAGGACCATTAGTTTGGGTCCATTCTGAGGTCATAGAATCAGGAATTTCTGTGTGAAGCGAAGTATCGAATTGAGGAACTATGATTTCCGGGTGGACCTTATCGACGAGTTTGATCAGTTTCTCTTTATCTGAGGGGTTTTTAACGTTATTATCGATCATCAATAAAAGAGAATCTCTGATATAATGTTTAAAATCTATCAGGCGTGTTATAATAGCTGACCTATCTTAATCTGCGGTGGCTATCGATAATCGATAAAGATCCTTGCGCAGCTCAAAATCAACTAATTGAGCAAATGAATTGACCAGACTCTGTGCCCAATCCTGATCATAGGAATGGAGGCTCTCTTTAAAACTTTCAACTGAATCACTGCAGGCATATCTATAATCATAAACAGTGCTAAGAGATGACATAAGTATAGAGGGATCTGTAATATTTCTTGACAAAGTGAACATTTTATAAGGATTAATATCAAGTATGATGAGATCACTTAACGATTTTTGAATGAAGACGGATTCTTTTCCAACTATTCTTAATTGTGTTCCCAGGGGGTATCTAAGTTCTAATGACTTTTCATCGGTCGACATTAATTCACAAGCAGGCCCTAAGTCATAGGGTATAATATCAACAATTCCAGGATTTTTCACAGGGAGGTAAACAACTTCTTTAATCAGAATTCTTAATCCCTGGAAACTTCTTTCCAGGGAATCTGAATAGAGTGCTCCAGTGTAAGCCGCCACTTCACCAATGAAAATATATTCGTCGGGATCGAACCTTACAGGAGGGACGTACACCATTGAGCAGGGATAAACAGGAAACATCCCCCGGAGAATGATAAATACGAATAAAAGTATGAACATCTTCATTATTTCTCACCCGCTATTAGAAATAGAAAGTATATTCTTCTCTTATTAAAAAATATTACAATATTTGATATAAATAAAGAGATCCCGCCGATTATTTCCTAAGATTCGTTGTAGTAAGCCGGAAATTCAGGCTAAAGGGATTCATCCACTATCAAAATACCTCTCAAATACGTTCCACATACGTCTCACATACGTTCCATATACGTCTCACATACGTCTCACATACGTTCTACATACTTTTCTTTTATGCCCAAACTCTGGTACAATTAAGGGATAAGTTTAAAAGCAATACCGGAAGTGGGAGTCTCAAGGGATAGCAGGTTAGAGATTTTTATGATATTGAAGTTCGGACTGCCGGAAACATTTAGCTGTTAATTTGTTAAATTTGATGCTGTAATTAATTGTTTATAAAAAATATATAATGTCCGGCCATCCAAAGTTTTATAAAGAATTTAAAATGACTAAAAATACTACTAAATCCGCCGCGGGTAAAAGAGGTTCTGCAGTCCGTTCCGACTGCTATTTCGAGATAACGAAAAAAAAATCCGGAGGAATAAAAATCGACCTGCAGAGTAAAGTCGATGTAATGTACGGGGAGTCAATTAAGAAGCAGATTCGTGATATGTCCAAATTCTTTGAGCTGGAAAACGCAGATATCCTTATGGAAGACAGCGGAGCCCTTCCCTTCACAATCGCGGCCCGGTTTGAGATGGCTATAAAGAAACTACTACCTGAAACCATAACAGAATACCTCCTCCCTTTCAATTCTAAGAATAAATATAAGTCTTCCAGGGATAAACTCAGAAGAAGCCGGCTTTACCTGCCTGGCAATGAACCAAAGTTTTTTATAAATGCCGGACTGCATTCTCCTGATGGTATTATCCTCGATCTTGAAGACAGTGTTGCTCCTTCTGAAAAGGAGGCTGCGCAGCTGATTGTTAGAAATGCCCTTCGCTCCGTCGATTTTTACGGTGCTGAAAGAATGGTGCGTATAAATCAGCTTCCGAAAGGATGCGGTGATCTGAAATATGTAGTCCCTCATAATGTCCACGTAATTCTCATCCCGAAATGCGAGTCCGTAGACCAGGTAAAACAAATTGAAAAGGAAGTAGAAAGACTGCGTAAAGAAAATAATGTTAAGAATGACATCTATTTTATGCCGATCATAGAGAGTGCGCTTGGTGTAATAAAGGCATACGAAATTGCATCAGCTTCAAAATATAACTGCGGCCTTGCTATAGGATTGGAAGATTATACAGCCGATCTGGGAACACAGCGGACTAATGAAGGACGCGAAAGTATTTTTGCCCGTCAGATGCTGATTAATGCTGCAAAAGCGGCCGGCATTCAGGCCATTGATACTGTTTTCTCGGATGTAGGCGATATGGAAGGACTGCGACAAAGTGTAATTGAGGCAAAATCACTCGGGTTCGAAGGCAAAGGATGTATTCATCCGCGCCAGATACAGATTGTTCATGAAGCTTTTGCTCCAACTCCAGATGAGATAGAGAAGGCGAAGAAGATCGTACTTGCGTTTGAAGAAGCTGAGAAAAAAGGATTGGGAGTAATTTCTCTCGGAAGTAAAATGATCGATCCCCCGGTTGTAAAACGGGCTATCAGAACAATCGACCTTGCAATATTAAATAATATGTTAGAGGAAGACTGGAGACAATCGGTTTAACTATCAGACAGATTAACAATTTAACAATTAAGCAATCAAACAAAATGAACCTGGTAAAAAACGCAGCAGGCAGATTAGTCCCTGATGAAATTAACGGAATACCTCAGATCCCATTTAAGGGAATAAATAAATATAAACCTGAAGGCGGCAAAGCAAAACCCCCGGTCAGGAGCTGTATCGATTATCCATCGGATGGAAATAAGGTTGTCAAGGATATAAAAGAAGCTTTAAAAAAAGCCGGATTAAAGGATGGTATGACAATCTCTACACATCATCATCTGAGAAACGGAGATGTTCTCACTAATATCCTGTTTGATACAATACATGAAATGGGAATAAAAAATATCCGCTGGTTTCCCAGTGCATCTTTCCAGGTACACGAACATTTAATTAAATATCTGAAGGACGGAACGATCCATCATATTGAGGGAAGCATGAACGGGCCTTTAGGAAGGTTCACATCGGAAGGGAAAATGAAGGGCGTTGGAGTTCTACGTTCTCACGGCGGAAGATATCAGTCAATCCAGGACGGTGAAGTACATATTGATATTGCAATGATTGCGGCCCCTACCGCTGATCCATTCGGTAATGCAACAGGTGATCGCGGTCCCTCAGCATGCGGGCTGCTGGGCTTCTCTCTGGCTGATTCGGAATATGCTGACAAAGTTATTGTGGTAACGGATAATTTAATTCCCTTCCCCTGCGTTCCGTGGCAGATACAGGGTAATAATGTTGATTATGTAGTTCAAATTGATTCGCTGGGTGATCCGCAGAAAATTGTATCCGGAACAACTGAAGTTACTAAATCCCCCGACAGGCTCTTAATAGCAGAATATGTTGCCCGGTTCCTTGATGAGGCGGGGATTATGAAAGACGGCTTTTCGTTCCAGGCAGGAGCAGGCGGCACTGCCCTTGCGTTTGCACTCTTTCTTAAAGAGAAAATGAAGGCTAAAAATGTAAAAGCCAGGTTTGTAAGAGGCGGAAGTACAAAATACCTTGTTCAGATGCTTGAAGAGGGTTTAACTGACTACATACTTGACGGACAGACATTTGACCTTGAAGGCGTCAGAAGTATGAGGGAAAATGAGGGACACGTAAATACATCCCCTTTCACAAGCTATAATTTCCATGGTAAAGGTAACTTTGCGTCAATGGTAGACGCTGTAGTTCTTGGAGCTACTGAGGTGGACGTTAATTTTAATGCTAATGTAGTAACTCACTCCGATGGTTACCTGCTGCACGGTATAGGCGGATGGCAGAACTGCCTGTTCTCCAAATGCACAATACTTGCAATCCCTTCTTTCAGGGACCGGATCCCGGTAATCGTAGATGAAGTTACCACTCTCTGCGGT
>Ga0075280_10000003_pt1 | contig 22017 bp, 22 predicted proteins | sample SF_Rice_10C_0N_4_FD_69780 | JGI IMG/M metagenome (GOLD analysis project Ga0075280, IMG submission 69780) | Rice paddy soil microbial communities from Twitchell Island, California, USA - SF_Rice_10C_0N_404 | ecosystem: Environmental > Terrestrial > Soil > Paddy field/soil | place: USA: Twitchell... | reverse complement strand
AAGGAAACACATGCCGCCGAAGGGAGTTATTATAGCGAAAAAGGTTGTTCCTGTTACTGAATACAAATAAAGAGAAAAAGAAAACAAAACAATTCCGGCGACGAAAAACCAGCCGGATATTTCAAACGATTTCTCTGCTGCAAATGCAAGAGCAAGCAGCACAACACTATGTACAAGCTGGTACATCACTCCCGTCTTGTATATTTCGATCATTTCAGCCGGCAGAGTATTTCTCAGTCCATGTGCGCCGAAAGCACCCAGCGCCACGCCAAGGAACCCCGAAATTCCGGCAATAATTATCCATTTTTTACCCATCAGAAACTCCGGTTTTGTGTGAACCATCTCAAATTACATTGTGTACTACTACTCAAATTTGGTAAATTTACCGGCTAATAATAAATAACTAACCAATTAAAATGAAAACATTGCAGAAAATGATACTGCCTGCTTTACTTCTGGCAGTCATTCTTTTGATATATTTCTTATATTTTGCGCCCGTGGAGGCACCCGGACTGTTTTCGAACTTCGATACAAATAACAATGCTAATAAGGATATACGCGTCCTTTTAGTAAAGGAGAAAGGAATACAGACAGATGCTGTACATCAGACTGCAGCATTTTATGCAGCAGATGCCGCCGGTGTGCAGAACCTTGTTCAGGCACCGTACCCTCTGCCTGAAGGATTTGAGGACTCGCAGATGATTATATTAAAAGGTCATCTGCACAAAGATCATTTTCATGCTGTTGAAGTAAACCTGCCGTAGATTTTATGAGAGATAAATTCGAATTAACATCAACCTATAAACCTTCGGGAGATCAGCCTGAAGCAATCAAGCAGCTTACCCGGGGAATCGTAAACGGTGATAAGTTCCAGACTCTTCTCGGTGTTACAGGAAGCGGAAAAACTTTTACTATCTCAAACGTTATTGCAGAAATAAATAAGCCCACACTGGTTATTTCGCATAATAAGACTCTCGCCGCCCAGCTTTACTCGGAGTTTAAAGCCTTCTTTCCCACTAATGCAGTTGAATTTTTTATCAGCTATTACGATTACTACCAGCCTGAAGCTTACGTGGTATCAAGCGATCTCTATATAGAAAAGGATTTTTCTATCAATGAAGAAATAGACCGTTTAAGACTTAAAGCGGCCACTGCTCTTATTGAAGGAAGAAAGGATGTGATAGTTGTTGCTTCAGTCAGCTGCATATACGGCATCGGGGCTCCGCAGGATTATGCCGACCAGATAATCTTTCTGCGCCAGGGTCTGAAGATACCGAGAAAGAAACTATTGAGGGACCTGATTGATATACATTATGTAAGAAACGATACCGATTTCAGCCGCGGCACTTTCCGTGCACGAGGCGATGTTGTTGAAATTATCCCGGCATATCAATATGAAGAAGCGGTAAGGATAGAATTCTGGGATGACGAAATTGAAAAACTCAGCATTATTGATTCTGTTACAGGAGATGTCCTAAGGGAAGTAGAGTCGAATCCTATCTATCCCGCTAAATATTTCGTATCAAACCGCGAACAGGTCCAGAAGGCGATCTATAATATTGAGCAGGAACTGGAGGAAAGGCTAAAGTATTTCCGCTCCGAAGAAAAATACCTGGAGGCGCAGAGAATTGAACAGAGAACTAAATTCGATATTGAGATGATGAAGGAGATCGGTTACTGTTCCGGTATAGAAAATTATTCCAGGCACCTTGACGGTAGGGCGCCGGGTTCCCGTCCTTATAATCTGATGGATTATTTTCCTGAAGATTTCCTCTGTGTGATCGATGAATCCCATGCAACTATTCCGCAGATCCGGGGTATGTACAACGGCGACAGGGCAAGGAAGGAAACTCTGGTTGAATATGGGTTCAGACTCCCCTCTGCACTTGATAACCGTCCGATGAAGTTTGATGAATTTGAAGGCATGCTGAGAGAGGTGATTTTTGTGAGTGCTACTCCTGCCGATTTCGAACTGGAGAAAAGTGACGGGGTTATTGTTGAACAGATAATACGTCCGACCGGACTGCTTGATCCTAAAATTGAAGTGAGACCAATAAAAGGACAAATTGATGACCTTATAGGGGAAGTAAGGATACGTGTAGAGAAAAAAGAAAAGACGCTGGTAACTACATTGACCAAGAAAATGGCTGAAGACCTTTCCGATTATCTTGATAAGATCGGGATCCTTGTAAGGTACATTCACAGCGATATAGATGCACTTGAGCGTGTAGAAATACTGAGAGATTTAAGAATAGGCGAGTTCGATGTCCTGGTGGGTGTCAATCTTTTAAGAGAAGGACTTGATCTTCCCGAGGTTTCCCTGGTTGCAATCATTGATGCAGATAAGGAAGGGTTCCTGAGGAGCGAAAGGTCGCTTATGCAGACGGCCGGCCGCACCGCCCGTAATGTAAACGGTAAAGTAATAATGTACGCCGATAGAATTACTGAATCGATGAGGAAAACAATCGAAGAGACTGAACGGCGCCGTAAACTGCAGCAGGAATATAACGAGAAGAACGGCATCGAGCCGAAGACGATATATAAGAGTATGGAAGAAATAATGTCGTCCACTTCGATTGCCGATATCAGGAAGAAAGAAGTACAGGAAGATTTCTCGTTTTCGAAAGTAGCTGAGCCTGTACTAAAATATATGAGTATAGATCAGAAGCAGGACTTGATTGAAGAGTTAATTGGTCAGATGCACCAGGCGGCTAAAGACCTGGAGTTCGAAAGGGCTGCACACCTGAGAGATGAGATAGAGCGTCTGAAGAAGATGTTGAAATAGATTTTATAAGTTTAAGCTTGCCTGCTGCAGACAGGTGAAAGTTTAAGAAAAATCCTGGAATCGTGTTATTTTAGAATCCTGGAATTTCTTAACTCCTGTATTGTCGCCTTTGTAATAAACCTGTTCCAGAAATAATCCTGACGGAGGGGCTGTATATTGAGCCGGCTCTTTCGATCTTGTAATAAGAAATATCTTTATATCCGCTCCGGTCATTTTCCTGCGTCCCACTTCAACAAGGATGCCCACCATTCTCCTGACCATCTTCCATAGAAAATGAGAACCGGTAATTCTTATAAGAATTATATCTCCCTCTTTTACTACTTGTACATCGTCAACAAGTACCTTAGTAGATTTATCTTTCGGGTCCTGGTCGGAGAAAGATGAAAAATCGTGCATTCCCTTGAACTGTTCTGCAGCTTTTTTCATCGCATCGAAGTCGAGTTTATCCTTCACCCACCAGACAAAATTTTTCCCGAATGCCGTCCGCTTTGTAGATATGCGGTATATATAGCTCCGTTTTACTGCATCGTGACGGGCATGAAATTTCGGATGTGTTTTTTCAACTTCAAGAATATTTATATCGTACGGAAGCGCATCGTTTAATTTCATCCTGATTATCTCAGGAGCAAGCATTGTTCTGACATCGAGATGCGCTATCTGGCTAAGAGCGTGAACCCCGCTGTCAGTTCTTCCCGATCCCTGTATATCAACATTTTCATTTTTGAATATTTCTTCTGCAGCTTTATAAAGGGCGCCCTGTATGGTTCTGGTTGAGGTCTGTCCCGGCTGTTTCTGCCATCCTGAGTAGCGGGTACCGTCGTATTCAATGAATAATTTGAACCGCGCCATTATTAAACTTCCGCTTCTTCTTCGGCATAATCATCCACCGATTCGAAAATCCTGACTTTCACCTTCTCCACATTGGAAGGGAGACTGCTTCCTTTAACCTTCTCGAGTATATATTTGCAGATATTTTCAACGGTTGACTGGAACCCCACTATTACTCTTTTTGATTTTACCGATTCTAAAAATTTTACTATCTCTTTATCCTGTTCATAAACCATAAATGCATGATCAAGTTCTTCAATGATAGGATTAACTACTTTTTTAAGATCGTAATAGTCCATAATCATACCTCTGTCATTAACACTGCCTTCAACTTCAACTATCATTCTATAAGAGTGACCATGAATGTTTTTGCATTTCCCGAAATGTTCCGGCAGGCGATGTCCCATTTCCCAGTGAAATTCTTTTGCAATTTTCATTATACACCTTTAGTATCGGGCTGCCAGATGAATTTATGCATCTGAAGCTGGAAGCGGGCTTTAAGCTTATCCTCAAGCATCCACTCAACCAGGGTTACGGGTTCCAGTCTGCCGAAAACAACCGACAGGAGTATGCTGCACTTTTTATCCGGTTCATATTTACCGATTATTTCTCTCGTCCACTCGTAATCCTCCCGGTTTCCAATCACAAATTTAAGTTCATCGTCAGCTTTAAGAAAATCTATATTCTCATAAAGATTCTTTTTCATCATACCGCTTGAGGGACATTTCAGATCCATAATGATTTTCACCCTATCGTCTATTCCTTTAATGGGGAGACTTCCTCCGGTTTCCAGCATAACCTCGAATCCCTCCTCGCACAGTTTCATCATCAGCTGACGGCATTCTTCATCCTGAACAAGCGGCTCCCCTCCGGTGATTTCCACCAGGCGGCAGTCGAATTCCTTTACTTTGTTGATGACCTGCCCGATGGAATAATCCTTTCCTTCATAAAAAGCATATTCAGTATCGCAGTAAGTACAGCGGAGATTACAATAAGTCAGCCTCACAAAAACGCAGGGAAATCCGGCTTTACTGCTTTCACCCTGTATTGACAGGTAAATTTCATTAATTTTCAGCATATTTTCGCAATTTTTAATATATCCGGAAGATTAATTTAGTAAAGAATACATTGACATAAAATGCTCAATTATCTATATTTAGTGTCTATTTTTTATTAAAACCAAGGAATTAGAAAATAATGGCAAGCCACAAATCAGCTAAGAAAAGAATACGCACTACAGAGAAAAAGAGGAATGCTAATAAAAGCTACGAATCTAAGTTAAAGACACATTATAAGAAAGTTCTTGATACGGAAAGCAAAGATGAAGCTGAAAAGCTCTACAAAGAAGCTGTTGCCGTTATTGACAAAGGGGCATCCAAAGGAATAATACATCAAAACAATGCATCACGTAAAAAAGCTGCATTAACCAGGCACCTTAATAAACTTAGTCCCGCAGCAGAAGCTAAATAAATACATCATCCTCGCTTCAGCGTAAAGCCGGTAACTTAGTTTCTTTATACTGGATCCCGGTAAAAGTACCTTAGTATTCATATTCGTTTTATACCTTCCTACGGCTCAGTTCTCTGAACTGAGCAGACATCCTTTTTTATACTATATTATTATAGCTTTTATTCTATCAATTCTGCCGTAATGGTCAGGGATGTTTATGTAAAAATGAACAAGAGGTAAAATAATTAATCCCTTTAGCAGCTGCGTAAAATGGCTGCATTTCCATTTCTGACCCAGTATCCCGATTTCTGATCTGACTTTCCGACGTCTGATTTCCCTACCTCTGACTTCCCTACCTCTGACTTCCCTATCTCTGACTTTCCGACCTCCGACTTCCCGACCTCTGACTTTCCAACCTCTGAATTTCCAACCTCTTACTTCCCGACCTCTGATTTCCCGACCTCTGACTTTCCAACCTCTGACTTTCCGACCTCTGACTTCCCGACCTCTGACTTCCCGACCTCTGACTTTCCAACCTCTGGCTTCCCGACCTCTGACTTTCCGACCTCTGACTTCCCGACCTCTGACTTCCCGACCTCTGACTTTCCGACCTCTGACTTCCCGATTTCCGACTTCCCATCTCCTACCCCTCGATCTCCTACCCCTTCATCTCCGATCTCCTCCTTTTGGATTTAATGATTCGCTAATTATCACTAAATTTGTACTATGAATAAAAAAATAACTTATTAACCAATCCGGGGAGAAACACAATGCACGATAAAAGTATAAAATTATTAAATAAAGCCGTTGGTGATGAACTATCAGCCGTTCATCAGTATATGTATTTTCATTTTCACTGTGACGATCAGGGATATGATTTACTTGCTAATTTATTCAAGAGAACAGCTATTGCTGAAATGCTTCATATAGAACGCCTCGCTGAAAGGATCCTATTCCTGAAGGGTGAGGTTGAGATGGCTGCTTCTTCTGAGGTTCAGAAACACCAGGACGTTGAAGCCATGCTGAAACTTGCAGCTAAAATGGAAGAGGACAGTGCCCGTGAATACAATTTATGGGCAAATGAATGTGCGGCTAATGCCGATTCCGTTTCTAAACAGCTGTTTGAGAGTCTCGTAATTGAGGAAGAAACTCACTTCGACCAATACGATACTGAACTCGATAATATGAAAAAATTTGGTCCGAATTATCTCGCTCTTCAATCAATAGAAAGAAGCAAAGGACGCGAAATGGGTGCTGCACCTGTTAAGTAATTCCGCCGATCAGGGCATTCAATAAGCCGGTTAATGCCGGCTTTTATTTTCTCCCGGCCGTCAAATCTTCCAAGATTGACGACAATAATGTCAGTATTTCTTTCCTTTTGCGCTGTTTCAGCCAAAAATACCCTTAATTTTTATGGCAGAAGTTTTGCTCTGTGTACAGCAACTAGTTGAGTTGGAGGCATTTATGAACATTGAAGCTGTATTAATTCTCGCGCAGGTATTTATTTTGCTGTATCTTGGACTGAAATTCTACAAAAAAGTACTTAACAACAGGATCAGAATAAAATAATTTTCTGCCCGTGTCCCTTTGACACGGGCGGGTACACTATTCTTTCGATATCTTTTTTAAGCAACCCCAAAAATTAAAAGAAAGGATAGTGTTATGATCCGAAAAGTCACTATTCGGTTATTCCTCTTATTCCTCGGTATACTCTTTTTCTCTTCCTCTTCTTTCAGCACTACTTATATGGTTGATGTACAGAATTTCTCTTTTTCACCTGCAATGGTTAATGCAATGGTAGGCGATACGATCACCTGGCAATGGGTAAGCGGCACTCATACAACGACCTGCGATAATACAACAGGTTCTTCTCTTCCCGCAGGTGCCGCCCCATGGAATGAGCCGATCAACAGCAGTACTACGACTTATTCATATGTAATAATGGTTCCCGGAGAGTATGATTACGTATGTGTATTCCACGCACCGAACATGGCAGGTACGATAATGGCAGAGGCTCTGCCCGTTGAACTCACTTCATTTACCGCTGCATTAAATGGAAATTTTGTCAATCTCAACTGGAGCACCGCTACGGAAAAAAACAATAGCGGGTTTGAGATCCAGCGGAAAACAGGCAGCAGCTGGGAGAAAATATCTTTTGTAGAAGGACATGGAACATCCAGTAAGGTAAATTCTTACTCCTTTCAGGATAATGTTAAGTCCCTTCAATCAAACGAAGTGTATTACCGGTTAAAACAAATAGATTTTAATGGCAGCTATGAATACAGCAAGGAAGTGATGGTATCTGTAACAGCTCCGGTAAATTTCAGCCTCGCTCAGAATTTTCCGAATCCGTTTAACCCATCCACTCAAATTAATTATTCAGTTCCGCAGAATACCCACGTTCTGCTGAAAGTTTATGATTCAAACGGAAGCGAGGTAGCAGCCCTGGTGAATGAGAATAAATCCGCAGGCAATTATACAATCGATTTTAATGCTTCAGAATTAGCAAGCGGAATCTATTACTATTCAATTACAGCAGGTTCATTTACAAATACTAAAAAAATGATCCTCATGAAATAATCCTCTCAGCTCACTCTTTAGGCCGGGAGATTTTCTCCCGGCTTTCATTTTATCTCACAGGGATCTGATCTTCAGTTCTGATAATTCGACTTCTAAATACTCGACTTCCTCCCCTATACCGGTTAGAAGATTAAGATTAGGGAGCTAGCCTGTCATTTTTGTTCCTGATATTAGCCGGGAAAACCGGCAGATAACTACGTGATGTATACGTTCCACATACGTCTCACATACGTCTCACATACGTTCCACATACGTCCCACATACGTTCAAAATATCTGTTTTATCCGGGATTAAATAACCGAAAAACAAACCCTGTTAATCCCGTCTTTTTTGATTTGATGTGTCGCCGCTATGCTGTTTATCATTCATCAATCACGCTATCAGCTGCTAAGATATCTGCCATTCTGCAGCCGGGGAAAAGAATAAGATTAACAGACCTTGTATTTGGGGATGATGAATTTAATTCAGATAGCACTGAGACAGGTTTGATAATAACGAATATGATTCCGTCTATTTTGGTAAGCTATGAAGAAATAGTTAAATTTAGAAGATTTGAAAATCTCTCATATACAGAGGGGGATTTTACTTATTTATCCGGATTAATAATCTTCAATAGGTAAAACATGAAACAAATCTTTACTTTTCTTATTATACTTTTTTCAGCATTAAGCTTTTCATTATCTCAAACAAGGGACGTGTCTCCCCTTGCCGGAAAACTTTTGATCTCTGCGGCTGGCGGGATAACAATTCCCCAGACGGATTTTAAGAACCTTCAGCCGGCTCCATTCGGAGCAGGTAATATTGAGTACTACTTCGGCATCCGGTCCAGGCATTCAGCTGGTATAAGGCTGCAGGGGGGCGGCGGAACATTAAAGGGAGGGGATGATGTACATATACCTTCTGAATATTCCGATAATTTTTTCTTTGTAGGAGGAGGACTTGTTTATAGTTATGCAGTAAATAATAACTTCCTTCCTTATGTATTCCTGGGTGCTTCAAATGTCTGGTACAACCCGCAGGATAAAAACGGTGAATCAATTATAGCGGATAAACCCGCTTCAGAAAGTGTTTCCAAAGTGAACTATGGCGGGGAGCTGGGATTAAAACTTTTCCTAAGTGAACGTTTTGCCATAAACATCAGTGCAGGTGAATTTATTTGTCCCGGGGATCAGCTTGATGGATTAAACACCGGTCATCATGATGACGTTTTCCTGTATGGGAGTATAGGTGTAACTGCCGCTTTATTCGGCGAGACAGACATTGATGGCGATGGCGTGTGGGATTCGGAAGATGCCTGTCCCGGTACGCCGCAGGGAATTAAAGTTGACATCACCGGCTGCCCTTTCGATTCTGATAACGACGGAATTCCGGATTATACGGATAACTGTGAAGAAACGCCGGCAGGAGTTAAAGTAGATGCATCAGGCTGTCCTCTTGATAGTGATAAAGACGGTGTGCCGGACTACATTGATAATTGTCCCGATTCTCCTGCAGGAATTCCGGTAAATTCTTTTGGCTGCATTAAAGATTCGGATAATGATGGTATACCTGATTACCAGGATAAATGTCCCGGAACCCCGGCAGGTATTGAGGTAAACGCCGATGGCTGCCCGGGTGAAAAAAATCTGCCATTAAAACCGGAGGTTAAAGAACCAGAACCCGAACCAAAGACCGGGGCGCAGGGATACAACTTACAGAACGAATATCTCGTCAGGGATATGATTTTTACTGACGGAAATCAATATAATGCACAGATATCGGCCTGGAGAACAGAATCAAAAGCCGAAAGTGAAGTTGAAAAGTTAAAAGCACAGGGCTACGACGCATTTGTTACAACTGTTTTTATATCTAAATGGGATCAGACCTGGTATCGCGTCCGCGTTGGATATTTCCCTACCTTCGATGAAGCCCGGGATCTCGCCCATAAACTTAGATAAAATTAAAGAGCCGGATTGCTAAAATCCGGCTTAATTTTTTTATATTCTGTCTATTACTGCCGGATTTTTTTTTATCATATTACTAAATTAACAGCTGCAATAATTATCCCGGCTGCAGACGATTAGTTTTCCTCATTTCCATAGCAACAATGATCAGGCTTTATTTACTTCTTATTTTTTCATTTATTGCCGGCAGCCTAACACTGTCGCAGCCTAATGATATTTCCCCCCTCCGGGGCAAATTGTTTCTCTCATTCAATGGAGCTGTAACTTTTCCGATGACTGATTATATAACGCCTGTACCTGCACCAATGGGGATAGGTGCTGTAGAATATTATTTTAATATACCTTCAAGGCATGCACTGGGCGTTCGTTTTTATGGAGGGACAGGTACCCTTGAAGGATCAGATAATAATCGAAATCCAAACAGTTACTACGACAATATTTTCTTTTTCGGTGCCGGGCTTTCTTATTCATTTGCGGTTAGCCGAAAGGTAATGCCTTACGGCTTTTTCGGAGTTTCAAATTTATGGTACAATCCCAGGGATATTTTTGATAATGCGATATTGACGGAGAAACCGGCGTCTGAAAATCTTTCAGTTGTAGCATATCATTATGAATTTGGATTTAAATTTTCACTTAGCGAAAATTCTACATTTAATATCGGTGGAGGCGAACTGATTTGCATTACAGATAAACTTGATGGTTTGAGCACCGGGGATCACCTGGATGTAGTATTCTATGGAACTGTAGGAATCTCGATAGGCTTTTTTGGTGAACCGGATACTGATGGGGATGGTGTTCCGGACAGGGAGGATGCCTGTCCCGGTACGCCTGAAGGTGTAGAGGTTAATATTATAGGCTGTCCTGTAGATTCTGATAATGACGGTGTTCCGGATTATATTGATAAGTGCAAAGGAACTCCGCCTGAAGTGATGGTGGATGAAAACGGCTGTCCTCTTGATGAAGATAAGGACGGTGTTCCGGATTACCTGGATATTTGTCCCGGTACGCCCGCAGGGCAAAAAGTAAACCAGCGGGGATGTCCTGAAATCCAGAGACAAATCAATACTCCCGATACTCTTATGAAAAAAGAAATAGAACCTAAACCGGTTATTAAAGAACCGGAATACAATTTTCAGAGAGAGTACCTGGTTAAAGATATGGTCTTCACCGATGGAAAACTTTTCACTACGCAGGTATCTTCCTGGGAGTCGAAGCTCAAAGCAGAAAGTGAAGCCAGAACTTTCAGGAGAATGGGATACGAGGCTTTTGTTATTGAATATTATATAGACAAGACAAATCAGACCTGGTTTCAGGTAAGAGTTGGTTATTTCAAGTCTTTTATTGAAGCACAGGATGTAAGGAATTTACTAAAGCAGGATTGAGATTTCAGGTACAAGATTTCATCGATTCATCCCGGGAGATCATTCAATAATCACCTGGCAGTTATTTCATCCATCAAATTCAATCCTGTATTTTTGCATCAACATTCATCAGACCTGAAATTCATTACTCCAGCGTTCTCTCTGATTTTATCCCAATTATTACAAAACCTATACCTCCGGCTACAGATAATCCGCCGAAAATAGCCGGAACAGGAACTGCGCTTGATTCAGTTGTTTGTTTTGATGCCTTTACTACTTTGTGATTTTTGATCGTCTCATAAAACAACCCGTAGACGCCAAGTACTATCATTATAATTCCTAATACAATCGCTATTTTCATATTCTTTTTATTCTTAATATCCTGAGGAAAAACTAATCTAGCTGTGCGTACAAATCAGAGATGACACCTGCCACAGTTTCCTGAAAACACACCTGCTGTTCAGAGTTATTACGAGCAGAAAATTATAATCCGCGGGTTTCCCCTTTAATCATATGCCAGGCCGTTAAAAGAACTATCTGGACATCCAGCCAGAAACTCCAATTCTCGATGTACCAGAGATCATACTCTATTCTCATTTTCGTTCTTGCTTTATTCTCATCATAATCAGCAACGTCTCCTCTCAGCCCGTGTACCTGGGCCCAGCCTGTCAACCCCGGCTTTACCCAGCTCCTTATTTTAATTTCATCAACCATTTTTTCATAGACCTCGTTGAAAGGAAGGGGATGCGGGCGGGGACCAACCACTGACATTTCACCCTTAAGTACATTCAGGAACTGCGGTATTTCATCCAGGTTTGTTTTCCTCAGGAATCTGCCTATGCTTGTAACACGGGGATCATTTTCAGTAAGGGGCTGATAGATCTCTTTCCCTTTGCTGACGTGCATTGTTCTGAACTTATAGCATTTAAATACTATATTATTTATTCCTACCCTATCCTGCTTAAAAACCGTAGGTCCCTTAGAAGAGAATTTATTGAGGATAAAAATTAACGGATAGAGCCAGGAAAGAATGAGCAGCATAGCCGAAAACGAAAATCCCAGGTCAAATAATCTTTTAATGAATCTCCAGTGAGCCTCTGCAAGCGGTTCGCTCCTTACTCTGATCACGGGGAAATCACCAAGCATATTAACCTGAAATTTTTTCGAAACAAAGCGGAAATAATCGGGTATGATATTCACCCTGACTGCCTGCCTGTTGCAGATATTAATTATTTCATCGAGCTGGTCGGAAGCATAAATAGGGAGAGCTATAACAACCTCATCGATTTCATATTTGGAGATGATTTTTTCCAGGGAGCTGATTTTCCCCAGAACCTTTTCCGGCTCCGTATCTGTATCGTCGGCAAAACCTGCAAGGTTATATCCGAATTCTTTATGCTCATTCATCATCTGATAAAACCCCCGGCCTATTTCTCCAGACCCGATAATCAACAGGTTCCATATATTTTTTCGCTGACCGCCGAAACCGGTTAATATATTCCTTATAATGATTATTCTTGCGCTGATAAAAAGGAACAAAAGAAGTGAGTAAAAAATGATGAAGTTACGGGTAAAGAGGTCTTCCTTGGCGAAGAAGATAAAAAGCACTGACATAAGAACCTGAACGAGTATGCTTTTTACAATATTTACAAACTGGAAAGAATAAATCCTTGTCTGGAAATCATCATAAAAATTTACAACGTTGGAAACAAAGTACCACAGAAAGTTAAGCACTGCCAGCAGTATGAACATATAGTTCCGCTCAACCAGAATAGAAAGAGATTGAGAAGCGGCTGCGGAAATAATAAAAGCACCATTGAGCAGAATAAGATCAAGAAACAGACGCAGGTAATAGATGGATTTCCGGTTGGCAATCATAATTGATCTTTTATTTCTCCGAAAAACAGGTCTGATTTTTCCCGGATGAAGGACTTTATCTTATCTTCGAATACCGACCGGTCAAACTGCTTGGCATACCCGCTTAACGCTTTCGGATCAAAACTATTCTGAATACTCTCAAATCTTTTTACGGCCTGCATTAAAGATTCAACGGTCTGCTCATTAAAATGTATCCCGGTTACTGAATCGGTTATAGTCTCCGCGGTTCCGCCCTTGTTAAGGGCAATTACAGGTGTTCCGCACGAAAGAGCCTCGATAGGAACTATCCCAAAATCTTCTTCCGCGGCAAAGACAAAAGCCTTGGCCTTCTGCATAATAATCTTCATCTCATCTGGTTTTTTATAACCTGCAAATTCAATATTCGGACCCGCAAAGCTTCGGATCTTTTTCTCATCAGGTCCGCTCCCGATAACAATGAGTTTTTTATCGGGCATCTTTGAAAAAGTTTCAACTATCAGGTCTATTTTTTTGTAAGGGACAAACCTGGATGCAGTTAAATAATAATCCTCCTTTTTCTCTGAGCAGGTAAACCTTGAAGTGTCTACAGGCGGATATATAACAACAGAGTCTCTGCGATAAATTTTCCGGATTCTCTTTGAAATGTAGTTTGAATTCGCAATAAAATAATCGACACGGTTGGCAGAGGAAACATCCCAGGAGCGTATATAATGTAATATTGATTTGGTAAGTGTTCCCATCAGCCCTTTATTTAATCCCGATTCCCGCAGATATTGAAAAGTAAGATCCCAGGCATACCTTATCGGAGTATGACAGTAGCAGATGTGCAGCTGTCCCGGCGAAGTTATTATCCCTTTCGCAACTGCATGCGAGCTGGAAATGACCAGATCATATTTGGTTACATCAAATTGCTCAATTGCATAAGGGAAGAGCGGGAGGTATTTGCGGTAACTTTTCTTTGCAAATGGAAGGTCCTGGATAAACGAAGTTTTAGGTACTTTATTCTTAAGTACAATTTTCTGTTCTTCGTCAGAGAGAAAGTTAAAGAGCGTAAAAATGTCAGCATCCGGCCAGAGATTTGTGAGCGATTCAATTACTCTTTCGGATCCCGAATACGAGAATAACCAGTCGTGTATAATTGCTGTTTTCTTTACCGGCAATTTTTTCTCTGTCAATATTTAATGATTCGATTAAATTTCAAAATTATGCACCTCTAAAATCAGGATAAATCCGGATAATATCATCTTCAACGGCGAATTGGTAACCTTTCTTCTTTGAGTTTACTTTATCCTTTAACTGCTGGATTTCCGGATAATCGTTCTGACCATTAAAAAGCCTTGCATCGTCTATCAGAAGTATATGGTTTAAAGGTGATCCGAGTACTATTTCCAGTTCCCTGCTTACGGGGGTCTCGAGATCTCCTTTTGCAGTTTCAAATCCTGAGTAATGCCCGTCAAGCCAGAATATAGCCGGCTGATCAATCTCTTTAATTAAATCTTCAAGTATATGAGCGCTATCTCCCTGGATAAGACTTATATTCTTTATGCCTTTTAATCTTTTCCTTGCAATGTAATAAAGCTCCTCTGAAAGTTCTATTGAGAGCAGTTTCTCAAAATAATTTCTCTGGGCGTAAACCATTTCACCCCTGTAAGTTCCTGTTTCCACCAGTATTTTAATAGAATATTCTTTTTGAAATTTCCTGATAACTTCCTGTTTCAGTACATGGGGCGGAGGGCTTTGCCTGCCTGAATTTATCCATTCGGTTAAAGCCTTATTCCTGTTTTCATCCAGGTTCTGCTTTTTGATCCTTTGCCAGAGTATATAGTTATGTATTTTTTCTAATATCCCAGCCAAAATATAATCCTTTAATTCTTATTATAAATCTGTTTATTAAACAGTCCGTTATACTCATTACTGAATTTTTCAATGGAATATTTATTTTTAACTGTCTCAAATGCCTTATTCCTGATTTGATCAAATTCCTTCGTCCCGAATCTATCTGTACAATATAGAATTGTTTCTTTAAGCTGAGCAACGTTCTGTAATTCAACCAGAAAACCATTCTCACCATCAGAGATAAATTCTTTGGGACCGCCGGCATTTACAGCAATCACAATCTTTTTAAATGACATTGCTTCCAGCACCGAAAATGAAAATGATTCTGAAATAATGGAAAAGTTTATAAGGATGTCTACCGATGAATACAATTGTTCCTTTGAATCGATATGACCCTCAAATACAACTTTATCTTCCAATCCATAAGCAGCAGCTATTTCTTTCAATTCAGTTTCGTATCTGCGGGAATCATCATTATCCGCCGTGGTGCCATATATATGTAGTTCCGCATTATGTGACTGCAGGACTTCCTTTGCAGCCGCGATTACGAGGTCTATACCTTTAATCCTGATAATGCTCCCGGTAATTCCGATTATTAACTTATCGCCCGGCCTACTCACCGGCAGGGGGTTTTCGGGAATCCTGATCCCGTTTGGAATCACTATCACTTTTTCTTGATAAGGCTTATCCAGTATAGAATAAAGATTATCTTTCACGGCATTTGAAACACATACAATTTTCTCTGTAAACCTGACCACCAGTTTAACAATTCTTTTTTCAATAGATTTATCTTCAAAAATAAGATGTTGAATGGTAATTTGTTTCCTTCCGGTAAGGATAACTGCGGGAAGCACATACAGGGCGGAAAATAGTCCGTTAGCGAGTATAATTGCAGGCTTTTCTTTTTTGAAAATACTTAAGAACCTTAAAGTGGAAAGCTTAATGCTGAAGATTATTTTTATATAGGCAGATAAAGTCCACCCTGAATCACGGTAGACTTTTTTCTGATGGTTATTAATGATTGTTTTAATTCCATTATCTCTGAATTTCTTTTCAGCCTTTCCTTCCGGAGTGATGATTACAAATTCAAAGCTGCGCAGATTATCGTGAAGCTTTAAGAGGAACTCCTCCCCCCCGCCCCAATTCTGCATCACCGAAACACAAAGGATCTTATCCCGTAGTTCATTTTCCGGGTTCATTAGAGACTGTCCCCGTTTTCAAGCCAGGCGGTTAATTTGTACAGCAGGTACATTTTGAGGTGAATGATATTTCGGACTAAAAGGAGGAGCATACCCTTCCTCCTGATATTTTTATATCGGGGTAGTTTTATCCCTCTTTTATCTGCAAGAAGCTGCAGCCTTTTTTCACGCGTTTCCCAGTCGGCCGATGACTGCGAAACATGTATCCTGTAATAAACATGGATCCTCGGAATAAAATGAAACCTGTGCTTTTCGCTTAATCTCAGCCATAGGTCATAGTCTTCTACTGCTTTGAATTCGGGATCCTCATCGAAACCCCCGGCATCATTCAGAGCTTCCTTTCTGATTAATACTGAAGATAGGGGTATTGTATTCCCGATTGCTTTAAGTCCCCCTGCATTTTTTGCTGCACGAAAAGGAAGCGGGAGGAGTTCATAATGCTCCGAGAAAAAATTAACTTCACCAAATGTAAAGCACATTGAATAGACAAAAGAAATTTCTGAATGTTTCAGAAGATACCCGGCCTGGAAGCTCAGTTTATGCTTTGTCCACAGATCATCAGAATCAAGAAAAGCGATAAGGCTTCCTGAAGCTTTGCTGATGCCAAAATTACGGGGTACAGAAGGTCTGCCTGAATGTTCAATCCTATAAGGTTTGATGCGTGGGTTATTAATAGCGGATATCTGCAGGATCTTATAAGTTTCATCGGATGATCCGTCGTCGACCGCTATGATTTCAAAGTTCCCATAACTCTGGTTCAGCACTGATTTCAAAGTACTCTCAATGTATTCACCCGAATTATAACAGGGAATAATCACTGAAACCAGTGGCAATTTAATTGATGCTTTATCCATTTACTTTTTGATCAATTCAAAGATTCCGCATCCATAATGACAATTGAAATTATTATCGATATTTTTTTCTGTCAGTTCTGCCGATGGAAAAAAATTATTGTTATCATCAATATATGAGAAACATTCGATTTCATATTCTGCCTGAACCAGTTCCAGTAGGTATCTTACTGAAAAGACACGGTGAGCATCAAACTCAATTCTCTGAGAACCGATTACTGTGGAAAGATACAGCCTTCCTCCAGGCTTAAGCATCCCGGTGATGTTTTTTAATCCCCGGATGTGCCCATTTACATTAACAGGGTCACCGTATCTTCCGAGTCCGAAATGTTCTATTGTATGCAGACAACTGACAGAATCACAATAATTTTTATAGCTGAAATTGTCAGCCATAAGATCGGCACGGATAAAATGAACATTAGGTATTGTATCCTTAATATCTCTTATATCAATTACCTCTATCTCTCTGAACACGGCAGTGTGCGCAACAAACCCGTCTATTCTGGAACCGATATCTACATGCTGCTTAGGGCTATTTCCGTACAATTTGCGGGCAACATAAAGATCCTGGTAAAAATAGTGTAAAGGGATAGAACCTGATTTATCAAACCTGTCGCTGAAGCACGGGTAGTATGCCGTTATATTGAAACCGGACCCGGACGATTCAAGCTGTTTGTTCAGTTCTTTTTTGTTGCGAAAATAGTAAGGGATACCTTTAACAGCAGGAAGAAATTGGTTTGGTGAAAACCCGAAAGTTCTTAGAAGATGACCTGCTTTCGAAATGAATTTATTCAAGTGCTTATGACCTTGTTGATTAAGTTTTCCAGGTAACCATGGGCGTTATGATCTTTCTGCGACCTTAAATATCCATTCGCGGCAATTGAATTTCTTAAGTCATCATTCCGCAGGAAGAATTTTATTTCTTCCGGCAGGTTCTTCACATTTTCAAAGACGGCTATTTCTTTATCTATTTCATATATAAGGTTTAATCCCGGCACAAAATAGCTCAGCTGAAAGCCTCCGCATCCGTTTATCTCATAATGCCTTCCTTTTACCTGTTCCTTATTCTTTTTTAACAGAATTAATTCCTTCCAGTCCTTTATGGAAAGTACAGAATGAGCCAGGAATGACAGATCGTAACTTACCGCATTAGATAGATTTAGATTAATTTTACTCCGGTTAAACACATTCACTACCTCCTCCTGCGAAATCCAGTCACCGTATTTTCCCCAGTTCCGGCCGAACACATTCACATTTATCCCCTTTGACTTCAGGTAATCAATGATCCATCTCCTATAGGGACTATAATTCCCGACAAAGGAAACGTCATATTTTTTCTCTGACTCTGTTTTTTTATAAACGGCGGGGTTAAAACCGAAAGGAGAATAGATAACATTTGGAATTTCATCCAGCAGGTATTTCCGGTAGGTATAATAATCCGGCGTGGAGAAGAAGTCAAAATACTTCCTCCAGTGTCTTGCAAAATCAATCCTCCATGGATCGTCAATAAAATAGGAGACGGTCCTGGTATAATTCCTTAAAGATAAGATAGTCTCTTCATCAAACTCATTTTCAAATAAGGAAAAAAGGGCGATATCGGGTTTTTCAGAGGTAATAATTTCTTTTAATTTTTTATTCATCCCCTGCCTGCCTGAAGACTTATACTCCGAATAGAAATCGAACAGGTAAACATTTTCTGTTCCCAGCAGGTCGCATACCGGCAGATATATATTATAATATTCGTAGGAGTAACCTCTCGATTTTACCCCATAATCATATTTCAGAACTGATATAAATGCTTTTATCATTGATTCCTATCCAGCTCTTAAAATTCTTCGGTTGACCACTGTAATATAAAGAACATATAATAATCCTATAACTAAAATCGAGTATGATATTCCTTTTAGTCCGAAGAGAAATATAAAAAAGAAATTCACCCCGAGGGAACCTACGCCAATAATTATTTTCGGGGCAATATATTTCTGAGGCTGACTTAAACCCATGCCGAGCAGAGTCTGAGCCTGGCCGGTATAGAACAAACCCGTCCCCAGGATTAAAACCGGGAGAATATACCAGTAGACAGAGTATTTGGAGGAACTGATCAGGTTAATAATTTCCCTTCCCCAGAAAAATGTAAGGAGCGTTGCTGTAATAGTTATGATAAGTATAATCATCATATTAATTTTAATATAGGTATACCCAGTTCCGATATTTTCTCTGTTATTCATATCAGCAAACTGTTTGAAGATTATCGGTGTTGCAAACTCTGTAATAATATTATTGGGAATTACAACCAGTGCATTAACAATCGCCATCATTATTGCATAAATACCAACGTCGCTGACAGAAAGGACACCATTGATAATCCATTTTTCCCCATTCATTTGGAACCAGCCTGCTGCTCCCCAGATAAGGAAAGGAGAGATATAGACCATTACTGTACGGATGATATCTTTCTGGTTTTTCCGGGAGACCTCTATTTTGCTGTTAGCAGGAACATTCTTTCTGAAAACAAAAATTTTAGTGAGAGCCAGAATAAAAGAAATAAAACCGAACGCAGATATAATATACAGGAGTACAAGATCATTCTGCCAGAGAAACAACAACAGAGCACCGATCATCAATGTTCTTTCGGAAGCCTGCAGCAGTGCATTTTCTTTCCGTTTCCTGATAAGGTTCAGTATTGAATTAAAAAATTCAGAGAGCTTGGAAGCGACCACGAACAAACCCGCAGCCAGAAAAAATAAAGCGGAATACCCCTCAACAAATAATGGGAAAAGCAGCGAGATTAAAACAGTAAGAAAAATAAAAACCAAAAGTGTAAATCTTAAAAACCTGAACATTAACCGTACTATGTCATCCCTGCGGTTTAATTCTTCATAATGGTAGTAATATCTGAGGAATCCCTGGAGAAAAGCACCGTAAAATAAACCCAGCACCGCGGCGATAGTCAGGATAAGAGCATAAATACCGTATTGTTCAGGACCAACTTTAGAAATCAGCTTAATAATAAGGAAGCCAAGTATTACATTAATGCTCTGCCCGAAAATTACCCACCCCATTTCCGAAGCAGAATTATAGCTTATTTTACTTCTTATTATTTGAAAAATATTGCCGAATTCTTTCATTCAGAAGGGGAAGATTTTATAAGATGTTTTACTTTATTGTAAATATAGAGAATATTGAAATGATTTTATAGTTCGGGACTTTAGGATAGCCGCCATGCAACTGGTTCCGGTAGAATAATTAGCAGGATTAATATAAGTTAGTCCTGAGTCTTTTATCGATTATTCATTATGGATCCTCAATTTGAAGTTATCTTCAATTATCATAGCAAAAAACGAAGATACGAACATCCGCAGGTGTATCGAAAGTCAGCTTGACTGTATTGATGAGATCATTATACTTGTGGATAATACATCGACCGATAAAACTTATGACATCGCCCGCTCTTTTTCATCTGTAAGGGTTCACAAAGTCCTCTGGGCCGGCTACTCGGGAACAAAAAGACAGGGAGTATCTCTTGCTTCAAACGACTGGATATTCTGGATTGATGCAGATGAAGCAATAACCCCGGAGCTTTGCGGAGAAATAAAAGAATTTAAACACTCGGTTCCATCTTTTACTGCTTATTCAGTTCCCCGGAGAGCATATTTCCTTGGTAAATGGATTAAACACAGCGGCTGGTATCCGGGAAGGGTTACACGTCTCTTTAATAAAAATAAAGTTGAGTTCAACGACAACTCTATACACGAACAGCTTAAAGTTGACGGCATTACTGGAAAACTTACACACGATCTGGACCATTATACTGACCCTGCAATCCATCATTATTTCGAAAAATATAACAGGTATACTTCCCTTGCCGCAGAAGAACTAATGAGAAAACGAAAAAAATTTTCATTGACGGACATTCTGCTGCGTCCTGCCGGAATTTTCGTGAAAATGTATTTCCTGAAGGCCGGTTTTCTTGACGGTAGATATGGGTTCATACTCGCTGTGTTTTCAGCATCGTATGTTTTTACAAAATATTGTAAGTTGTGGGAATTAGAAAGGAATAAAGAGTAATTATGGACCGGGATAACAGCAATGAATTATTATTTATGCAGCTCGTGATGCAGAACCAGCAGATTGCTATGATGTCGCTCGGCAGGATGAATAACCCGGTTACTAACAAAATAGAAGTAAACCTTGAATACGCAAAAATGGCAATTGATACACTCGACATGCTTAAGGAACGAACCAGGGGAAACTTATCACAGTATGAAGAACAATTTTTAGATGAGACTCTTAAAGAGTTAAAACTTATTTACGTAGCAGAAAATGATAAAAAATAAGATAACTTTTTAGAACTCTCTCTGATAAGGGAAATAAAATGACAATCGGTATTATCGCAAACTCCACTAAAGAAAAAGTATATAATGTAGTTTCACTTCTTGTTAAAAAACTCAAATCAAATAGTCTCGATTTTTTAATTACAAATACGCTGGTTCCGAAAAGCGAGCTTTTAACCGCGAAAATTAATAAAAAATATTTCCTTGCTGATAAAAGTATCTATAAAAGAAGTGATATCATTATTTCAATCGGGGGTGACGGGACTATGCTTGCAACTTCATACCAGGCCCAGTTTTATAATAAACCGGTACTCGGAGTAAATATGGGGAAACTTGGATTCCTTGCCGAAGCCAACCTTGATCAGCTTGATACTTTTATCAATGATCTTAAGAACGACAGGATCAAAGTTGATGAAAGAATGATAATATGCGGTGAATGTATCGGTCATAAAATAGAAACATTATATGCGATAAATGATATAGTTATTGAAAAAGGCGGATGGCCGAAAATGATAGAGCTTCAGGTAACCATTGACGGGGAGTACGTTACCACCTTTGGAGCCGACGGGCTAATTGTGGCAACCCCGACAGGTTCAACAGGCTATTCAATTTCTGTGGGCGGCCCGATTGTGAGCCCCTCTGCTGATGTTATTACGATAAGTCCTATTTCAGCTCATAGTTTATCGGTAAGACCCCTGGTTCTTCCAAGCAGTCAGGAAATAGTAATAAAAGCCGCTTCACAACACAAAGAAATACTCGTTAACTGCGACGGACAAAGAGTCTTTGCGCTTCCCCCTCCTTTTGAAATTAAAATAACTAAAAGCGAACGGGCTCTTAAACTGGCTCATACTTCCGTAACAAGCTACTTTGAAACCCTTCGAAACAAATTAATGTGGGGAATTGATCTAAGAAATTCTAACATAAAAAAATAGGCTGATATTATGCGTCCTTTGTTTATTGTTTTGTTTATTCTCTCCTCCGTTTCTTTTATTTC
>Ga0075280_10000002_pt1 | contig 23659 bp, 25 predicted proteins | sample SF_Rice_10C_0N_4_FD_69780 | JGI IMG/M metagenome (GOLD analysis project Ga0075280, IMG submission 69780) | Rice paddy soil microbial communities from Twitchell Island, California, USA - SF_Rice_10C_0N_404 | ecosystem: Environmental > Terrestrial > Soil > Paddy field/soil | place: USA: Twitchell... | reverse complement strand
GGATAAATTCTATAAATACTGCGGCCGTATCCTTACCGACCTTCTTTTGAAGGTCTTCGGCATCATTAAAAATAATATGGTCTATCCCCGGAAGCAGAGGCTCGAAACCTTTAGTATATTTTTCTTTACCGGTCAGGGTTACCGCCCCATAGGTTCTTCCATGAAATGAACCAGTAAGTGATAAAATCTTTTTATCAGGTCCGTAGTGTTTCCTGATTAGTTTTATGGTTCCTTCAACCGACTCAGTCCCGCTATTTGTTAAGAAGGCTTTTGACATACCTGAATACTTTAAAAGAAGTGCGGTAAATTCTATCTGAATGCCTGTAATATAATTATTTGAAAGATGGGCAAACTTCTGCATCTGTGAACAGACAGCCTGCACAATGCCGGGATGGGCATACCCGAGTGCATTTACTGCGAGTCCGGAGAAAAAATCCAGGTACCTATTTCCTTCAGTGTCGAAAAGGTGCACGCCGCTTCCGTGTGAAATTTCTATAGGAAGTCTGTTGTAAGTGTGAAGAAAGAGTTTATTTTCTGAATCTATAATCGAATTCGCCATTTAATTCTCACTCAAATGAATAATATAATTGAGAGCAAAAACATAAAACCGAACAAAAAGAAATTATAAACTATTCCCGAGATAATCCCGTAAAATATATTCCGTGTTAAAGCAAAAATACCCGATACCGATAAAAATATTCCCCATAAAAGAAGCAGTCCTTCAAATGCCAGCAGTGTGTATGCTATTGCGGGTTTTAAAATAAAAGGCGAAGGATTATCGGAGAATAGATACTGACCAAAAGTAATCAGTTCTATAGGGAACAAAATTATAAGAGCGAACGCATATGGAAGCAAAGAATAAATAAGGACGGCGTTGTTATCCCTGATACGTGATCTGAGTCCGGAAAATTTATTTGATAAAAATAATATCAAAGTATAGATCCAGATAGCCAGGAAACCAGCGGCAGCGCTTACAAGTATTGCGGTAACCAGGCCGACTCTCAGCGATGTTTCCCCCGATAAAATAATTGAGATAAACCTTGAATCAATAAATGCTTTTACGGTAAACAGAAGACCGATAAGGATGATGAAGTTCTTGTGTTCGGATTGAATAATCCTGTTGAAAGCCTTTACGGGACTTTCAATCATCAGCCCTATCAAATGCCAAAGATCCAGGTTGAATATCCTATCCCTCAGATAGCCTTTACAACCGGAGCAGGTATATTTATAAAAAGGATTTTCAGTACCGCAGTTAGGACAAACGACAACATTTTTCATTTTAAAAATTCACCCTAAGGTTTAGCATCGGTGTTTTTGTGAACGTATTTTCAGAAACATCGAAGTCAAACAGGTTAGCGTCAACATAAGCATCTATAAGATTGGCAACATAAGTTATTACCATATAAATGGTAAACAGGTCTCTCTGGTCGCGGTAAAATGTGCGATTCAGTTTATCGAGGTTATTTTCTGTCCTAACATACCTATTCCTATAATAAACATATAAATCATTATTCTGCTGCCATTCGTATCCAAACCAGACTGCAAGTCCCCATATTACAGGGATTTTAAGATAAGATTCGTTATAAAACTGTCCCCACCCGGGAATTATTGCACTCCTGAGGACAGCACCCCAGGGTGACTTTGTCATAACAAAGGCTGAATCGTTATTTTTAGATGTAGTATCAGATGCGGGAATCTGCTGTGCATAGCTGATGCTTAATGAGAGTAGGGTGAGAAAAGCAAAAATCTTAACTGTATGATTTATCGATGGCTTCAAACAGTTCAAACAATCTTTCAAGTTCATCGTTAGAATAAAATTCAATTGTAATTTCACCTGAACCATCCTGTTTTTGCCTGCAGATAACTTTAGTTGCAAAAATTTTTCTTAAACGGTCTTCAACATCATTAAGGTTTGCGGAACGCGGCGCCTGGTGTGGTGTTTGTCTTGATTTAGGTGTACTTCCTGTCCCCGTCAGATATTTTTTCACAAGCTGCTCAACTTTTCTGACTGACAGATTCGCATCTTTTATTTTAGCAAGCATCTCACGCTGAAGTGACTCTGTGGGAAGGTTTATCAGCGCCCTGGCGTGACCTGAACTAATATCCTCTTTAACCAGAGCCTCTTTAACCTCATCAGGGAGCTTAAGAAGCCGTATCGAATTGGCTATTGTTGAGCGGTCCTTACCAACCTGGTCTGCAATCTGTTCCTGGGTTAAGTCACATTCTTCCATAAGCCTTTTATAGGCTAATCCTACTTCTATAGGATTAAGTTTTTCCCGCTGAATATTCTCGATCAGGGCCATAGCGAGCATAGTCTCTTCTTTATCAACACGGATAATATAGGCGGGAATTTCCCTGTAACCTATATCGATGCAGGCTTTCAATCTTCGTTCGCCGGAGATAAGCTGATAGGTTCCCCCGGTCATACGGCGGACAGTAATAGGCTGGATGAGTCCGTTTGATAAAATTGATTTCTTCAATTCCTCAAGAGCCTCAGGCTCAAAATTCATACGAGGCTGATAAGGATTCGAGCTTATAACATGAATAGGAATCTTTGCCAGGACGTCGTTTTCCATTCCGTCATCTTTTTTAACCCCAGTATAATCGGGTGCTTCCTCTTTACCGGAGGAAAGACTCTGGGGTCTAATGAGAGCATCAAGTCCTCTGCCTAAACCTGGTTTTAATTTTGTCATAATTTATAATGAAATATTTTCACCCGAATTTCTTTTAATTACTTCAGCTGCCAACGCCATATAATTTTTAGCGCCAGACGAAATGGCGTCGTACAAGATAACAGGTTTACCATAGCTCGGGGCTTCGGATATCCTGACGTTTCTGTGAATAATCGTTTCAAAAACTTTATCTCCGAAATACTTCTTCACCTCTTCCGCCACCTGGTGAGATAACCGCAGACGTATATCAAACATAGTAAGCAACACGCCTTCAATAGTCAAGTCTTTATTAAAATGTTTTTTTACGATATTTATCGTATTAAGCAGCTGTCCAAGGCCTTCAAGTGCAAAGTATTCACACTGTACCGGTATCAAAACCGAGTTCGATGAAGTTAGCGCATTTAATGTCAGCAATCCTAACGAAGGCGGACAATCAATAAGAACAAAATCATATCTATCCAAAACTTTCCGCAGTGCTCCTCTGAGCAGCTGTTCCCTGTCATCCATATCAACCATTTCAATCTCAGCGCCTACCAGGTTTATATTAGAAGGGAGAAGATCCAGGAAAGGCATATAAGTATTTATAACAACTTCATCAACCTGCTTAGTGCCAATCAATACTTCGTACACTGAGGGTGAATGATCACTAACGCTTAACCCGGAAGAAGAATTAGCCTGGGGATCAATATCTATAAGAAGCGTACGTTTTTCTGCAGCAGCCAGAAGAGAGGAAAGATTTATTGCAGTAGTGGTTTTACCCACCCCGCCCTTCTGGTTAGCTATAGCTATTACTTTTGCCATTCAATATTTACAATACGATAAAGCGTAATTTAATTAATAGTTTCGTCTAAAATAGCTTTACATCGTATTTTTTCCAAATCAGCTAAAGCTTAATTTCCTCACCATAATCCAGAACACGGGAATTTATTCCAATTGCTTCAACTTTCTGTTTGAATTCCTTCGGATCAGCCTTAATTACTTCGAAAGTATTATAGTGCATAGGAATTGCTGTTTTCGGGTGTACTAATTCTGCGGCTCTAACAGCGTCCGTTATATTCATTGTAAAATTATCACCAATTGGAAGAAGCATATAATCAACTGGACCATTCATTTCACTGATGAGTTTCATATCGAGGAACAAACCTGTATCGCCGGTATAATAGAGGGTCTTCCCATCGATATGGAGAATTATTCCTGCAGGTTCACCGGCATAGTGCCCATCAGGAGTCTGGGAGCCATGGTGTGCAATAGTAAACTTTACTCTTCCGAAATCAAAATTAAACCCTCCGCCAATATGCATATTGTGAGTCGTAAATCCTTTAGATTTAAGATAATTACCCAGTTCATTTACACATATAAAAGTCAGTTTATTTCTTTCGGCAATTTTCATTGCATCGCCGAGATGATCACTGTGTGCATGTGATAATATTATATAATCGGCTTTCACATCATCAGATTTTACGGGTGAAGTAGGATTATCATCAAGGAAAGGATCCAGAAGAATTATTGTCCCCTTCTCAGTTGTAACCTGAAATGCGGAATGAGAAAAATATTTCAGCTTCATTATATTCCTCCTTTATTTTTTCGATAAAATCAGTTGAGAAGTCCTTCAAAGTTTTTAACAGCTTTGCTATGAATAAACCTCATCAGCTCAAGCTTTAACTTAACCTGGAATCCGCTCCTGATATCGTATACCTTGTTAATAACATTTTCAGTTATTCTCACTTTGTCTTTTTCCAGCAGGTCATTCATATTTGCCGACATAACATCAAAATCGCGTACCTGCCCGGAAAGGTCCTGAAGTTCAGTGACCCTTTTATATAATATCATAAATTTTTTCTTATCATAGCATGATATAAATAACTCCATAGAATATCTCAGTCTTCTGAGTGATATCCTTACTCTGTGAAGTCCCTCCACCGATTCGGAAGAAAAGTAAGTATTTATATCCTGAAGAACCTGGTTCAGCCTATTCTTAAGAACCAGATCGGCTGCTTTGCAGAATGTTAGTCCATTCTCAAGGTCATCTATCTGCCATTTTTTCTTACTCATAACGATTTATGTGAATAGTACTCTTAAAAATCCTCTGATAGTTTTGAAAGATCTCATCCGGCTTTTCCTGTTGGTATAAATAGTGGGAATTTCCGCAAAACCGATACTATAATTTTTCCTTTTAGCATTTACCAGTATTTCTGTTTCAGCCTCATAACCCTTAGAGAGCGGCAATATATCGTGAAGGATACTAGTTTTATATGCCCTGAATCCGCACTGGCTGTCTGAAATAACCTGTTTTAATTTAATACTGAGGAGCACTGAAGATAATTTATTACTAAGTATCCGCTGAAAAGGCATTCCTCTTAAATTCCTGAGCCTGTTTCCAATTACAATGTCATAATATTTGAGCATCTCGATTAATTGAGGTATATATTCAGGGGGATGCTGCAGATCAGCATCAAGGGTAATAGTAATATCGGAATTTAACTCCATACTTTTTTTCATTCCCCTGTTTATTGAAAATCCTTTACCTTCATTTTTTTTACTCGATATCAGTACAATTCTTTCATTAATTCTTATATGCTTAAGGAAATCGTCTGTGGAACCGTCATTAACAGCAATTATTAAATCAGCGAAAGGAAGTGTTTGATTAATTACTACGGGCAGAGTTTCCTGCTCATTGAAGAAAGGAATAACTGCAGCTACTTTAGGTTTTTTTTGCATAATGTTCAAGAATTCCCCTCCAGCCTTTTGCAGCGGGAGATTTAAATGCCTTTACCAGGCGTTTTCTCAAAGCATCTTTTGATAATCCGCGCGTCATCTGACCATTCTCGGCTAAAGAAATCCCCCCGGTTTCCTCAGAGACTATTACACTTAATACATCGGCCTGTTCGGTAATTCCAAGTCCGGCCCTATGCCTCATTCCGAGCGATTCCCCGTTAACCTGGGTAGTTGTAGAAAGGGGAAGTGTGCACCTGGCTGCTTCTATCCCGTTGTTATTAACAATCACCGCACCGTCATGAAGCGGAGAACGGGGGAAGAAAATAGACCGCAGCAAAGAGCTGCTCAGTTTTGCATTGAGGAGTTCACCGGTTTCAGCGTACCCTCTTATTCCAGTTGATTTAATTATCACTATAAGGGCTCCATGCTGATGCTGCGACAGTTCAAAAGCTGCATCGGCAATTATTTCAGCTGCTTCGGGCGATTCCTCTTTCACAAACATTCTGAAGAACGGATTCCTTGCAACGATAACGAGCAGTCGTCTGATTTCCGGCTGAAAAAGAATAAGAAATGCAATGACCCAGATATCGGTAATTAACTTTAACAGCCAGCTTAGCGCTCTGAAATTAGCTGCCTGAGATGCAAATGAAAGGAGCAGTACAATCATTAGCCCCATGAAAATCTGAGCCGCTATAGTTCCCTTCAATAGAGTATATAGCTTGTAAATAATAAACGATACTATAGCTATATCGATAAGGTCTGCAAATGATACAGTAAGGAAGCCTATTTTGAATAGTTCGAACATTTATTCTGAAAGCTTGTTTAGAATTCTGCTCACCTGCAAACCATAAGGCACGTTATGAGTCCGCAGAAATGCAGCACCGTTTTTAACAGCCAGGGCGTTAATTACTGCTGTGGCAATATCCCTGTCCTCTGATAAATCCCCGATTATATTTTTAATAAATGATTTTCTGGAAACGCCGATCATCACAGGATAACCAGCTTCTTTAAATCTACTTAATTCTCTGATAATAGCTAAATTATGTTCAAATGTTTTTCCAAATCCGATTCCCGGATCAATGATTATTTTACTTATCCCCTGTCTTTCTGCCTTCTCAGCCTGTTTCCTGAGAAAATCCAGGATGTCTTCTATTAAATTTTCATAGACGGGTTCTAACTGCATATCTTTTGGAGTACCACGGATATGCATAATTATAATAGCAGCATCATATCGCTGTACAGTTTCCATCACTTCGGGATCAAAGGTTCCCCCGCTGATATCATTTATTATGGCAGCTCCGCGTTTTAATGCCTCGGCCGCTACTCTGCTTTTAGTAGTATCGACCGAAATAACTGCATCGGGGTTCTTACTTAATATACCTTCCAGCACAGGTATAATCCTGTTCATTTCTTCAAATGCTGAAACGGATTCAGACCCCGGCCGGGTTGATTCTCCCCCTATGTCAACGATATCAGCCCCTGCCTCCAGCATTTCAATTCCATATTTCACTGCATCCTTCCTGTTAAAGTATAAGCCTCCGTCGGAAAAGGAATCAGGTGTTACGTTAAGGATACCCATAACATACGACCGGTCAAACAGAAAATTTTTTCCACCGATAGTGTAAGATTTGTGCTTCATTGAGGTTTTACCAGGGGATTTCAGTTCTTCACTGTTATCTGCTCGCATCAGGAATCGCTTACCGCTTAAAGTTAATAAGGAATTTGTCTGAAAATTATCACTAAATATAATCTCTCTTTGCAGTCTTTGCAAAGTTCAGAAGGTATTTAAAAATAAAAAAGGTGACGTTTGAAGTCACCCGCGTTTACTTTAGCCGGCAGTTAATCATTTAACCAGGTTTTTTAGTTCCGCTGCTGCAGCAGTAATGTTATCAGATTTGAAGATTGAAGAACCGGATACAAAGACATCCACGCCTGCTTTAAATGCCGGGATGATTGTGTCTTTATCAATGCCCCCGTCTATCTCAATCTTGAAATCAGCATTAAATTCTTTCCGCAGTTGAACGGCTTCTGTTATTTTGCGGATTGAATTCGGAATAAACGATTGGCCTCCGAAACCCGGGTTTACCGACATAATTAATAGGATGTCAATGTACTCTGCAATATCCCTTAGAGTATGAACCGGGGTTGCAGGATTTATCACCACACCCGCCTTCATTCCCAGTTCTTTTATTTTGTTTATCGTCCTGTTAAGATGAATTACTTCCTCCTGATGGACCAGGAGATGGTCTGCACCGGCATTTTTAAAATCTTCAAGATATTCATCAGGATTTTCAATCATCAGGTGAACATCTACCGGCAGCCTGGTCACTTTTCTGACTGCTTTAACTATTACAGGTCCGAATGTAATATTCGGTACAAAGTGGCCGTCCATTATATCGCAATGAATCCAGTCGGCTCCTCCCATCTCAACCAGGCGAACCTGCTGTTCAAGATGTGAAAGATCCGCAGCCAAAATAGAAGGAGCAATCAGAGCCATTTATTCTTCCTTTACTTCGTTTTCGTTGGCAGTCTTTGTTACAAAAAGATCAACAGCATCGCCGGGATTAACTTTGTTACCTTTACTGGGGTACTGATCAAGAATAGTATTGGGCAGAAGTGAAAATGAAGGCTGGTAATTTATTTTCCCGACTTTTAAAGAACTATCCGCAAGAACCTTTTCAGCTTCAGTTAGCGATTTACCTATCAGGTCCGGAACTTCGATACTACCTGTCTGAACCTTTCCCAGGCTCACGGTTACTTTTACGCTCTCTCCTTTTTTAACCGGAGTACCTTCAGCATATTGCTGGTCGTATATCATATCTTTCGGATAGCTCGAAGGTTCCTGGTCAACGTCGCCAAGTTTTAATCCAAGTCTCTCAAGCGAAAATTTAGCATCTCTCACCGATTTTCCTGTTAATGGAGGAACATGCACCACAGGCTCTCCGCCACTTACGAAAAGGTAAACCCGCCTTCCCTCTTTTACAGTTTCGCCTCCCCTCGGACGCTGAAAAATAATTGAACCCTCAGGAAATTTCTCATCAAACGTTGTGTCACCTATAATAGGATCAAGGTCCTGTGTCTCAAGGAGTCGGACAGCATCGTTTTCAGTTTTACCCACAACATCGGGTACTTTTTCTATAGGCGAACTTACATACCAGGGCAGAATAATATTATCGAGCAATAAAACAAATGCAACCAAGGCAAATAGAATCCAGAGTAATTTCTTTACGACGGGTTTTCGGAGATAATTTTTCATCGTGCCAAATATATCAAATGGGTATATTTTAAACAAACAATCTCCCGATTATTCAAAGTGGAACCGGGGTTTGAACTATGAATAAAAATAATTTTACCATATATTTGGCCGTTATTAAGAATCAACAGAAAAGTTTGTTTTTATGTGGTAATTACTTGCCGCTAAGATTCTTCTGTTTTTTTTATTCATATTACTTATGAGGTACTAATGTTCAAGCAGCACCCCAAAGGTTTGTACGTGCTTTTCTTTACCGAGATGTGGGAGAGGTTCAGCTACTACGGTATGAGGGCTATCCTTTCGCTTTACATGATTAATGCCCTGATGTACGATAAAGCCTTCACTTCCTCAATCTACGGTTATTATACGGGACTTGTTTATCTGACCCCGCTTTTAGGGGGATATGTTGCGGACAAATATTGGGGAAACAGAAAATCAATAATCTGGGGCGGAATTGTTATGGCCCTTGGTCAGTTTGCACTTTCATTCAGCGGGTTCTTATATCATCCTCCTGTTGATCCAAATATAACGTATTCAGCGCTTACATTTAATCTCCAGCAGATCGTATTTGTAATCGGATTAACACTGCTGATCATTGGGAACGGCTTTTTTAAGCCGAATATTTCAACGATGGTCGGACAACTTTACCCGGCGAGTTCTGTAAGAATGAGGGACTCAGCATTTACTATTTTTTACATGGGAATAAATCTCGGAGCACTATTTTCACCACTTGTTGCAGGAGGACTCGGGGACACCGGCAACCCGGCCGATTTCAAGTGGGGATTTTTCTCGGCAGGTGTAGGGATGCTGATAGGGTTAGTCACTTTTTACTGGGGGAAGGATAAATTTCTTGTTACACCCGAAGGTGCACAGATCGGTCTGCCCCCGGCTAAGAAAACAACCGAAGAGAAAAAAGCGGTGGTTCCCGATTTTACAACAGGTCAAATTATTTTTGCTATAGGGCTTTTCCTGGCACTGTTTTTTATCATTTTATTCGGATTTAATGCCGACATTATCAGTGCATTTATCTACTCTTCAATGATTGCAGTACCAACCCTTATAATTATAGATAAATCATTAACAAAAGAGGAAAAGCAGAGAATAGCTGTAATTTATATTCTTTCCTTCTTTGTTATATTTTTCTGGTCTGCTTTTGAACAGGCCGGTGTTTCCTTAACATTTTTTGCAGAAGAACAGACGAACAGGGTAATTACCTGGCTGAATGATTTTGTCATTCCTGCAAGCTTCTTCCAATCTGTCAACCCATTTGCAATAATAATATTCGCACCATTATTTGCCTCAATCTGGACGAAGCTTGGGGATAGAGGGAAAGAACCTTCATCGCCTCTTAAAATGGCAATAGGCTTAATGATGCTCGCGTTAGGTTTCGTACTGCTGGTTATCGGGGCCAGGATAGCAGACACAGGCGTTAAGGTAAGTCCTCTCTGGCTTGTAGGAGCTTATACGCTGCATACTTTCGGAGAATTGAGCTTATCCCCTATTGGTTTATCAATGGTAACAAAACTTTCACCAATAAAATTTTCATCGCTGCTGATGGGCGTATGGTTCCTCGCAAATGCGGCAGCAAACCTTCTGGCAGGAAAATTAAGCACGCTTTACCCGGAAGCAGGTCACACTACATATTTATTCGGCTTTGCCATTAACAACCTGGCTGATTTCTTTACAATATTTGTAATAATGGCTGCAGCAGCATCACTGATCTTATTTATCATATACAAGCTGTTATTAAAAATGATGCACGGAGTCACCTGATAAATTGATTATTAGTTAATTTAAATGATCCCCCGTTTTCTTTTTTGAATCCGGGGGATTATTTTTTTAGATATGCATAAAAATTATTTCATATTAAACCGGATCATTATAGAAATGAACGCTTCTCTGCGGGGTTCGGTTATCACGGAAATATTCTCACAGGAAAAGGATACACTTGTTCTGAAATGTGAGAATGATACGGAAGGATATATTGAACTTTCTGTAAACCCGGGTGAACCTTATATAACCCTAAGGAGTGATTTCCACCGTGCAAGAAAAAACAGTATAGATTTCTTTGAGGAATACCTTCCCCTTAAAATTATTGAATCGGAGATCTCGGATCATGACAGACTAATCCGGATCACCTGTAATAGGGGTAAGATATATTTTGCTGTAAGGGGTAAGCACACAAATATCTTCCTGCAAGATGAAGAGGGAAAAATAATTCCTTTCAAAAATGAGGATGATAATTACCTGGATGAATTCAGTAATGAATTAAAGTCGCACAATTTCTTTTCGGGAGAAAAGAAAATGGAATTTAAGGAACCGAATCTCGAATTTGATGAGTATAGAAAAGAATTTCCTTTCATAGGTAAGGAAATAACAACTGAAGCGAAATATCGATGGGAAGAGACTGCCGATAAAAGCAGAGCGGGTTATCTTCACGAGATTATAGGTGAATTACTTCACGCCGCTCCTGCAGTATTTATATCGCCCGGTTCAAACGACATAAACCTCGCAGTTGAAAGCTTCCACATTTTTGCTTCAGAAGAGGTCAGGTTATTCACTAATATGATTGAGGCGTTCAATTTCTATGCGGGTAAAAAGTTCTACCTGGATGCATATTCCGCTAAAAGAAAAATTATTACCAAATATATAGACAGAGAATTATCCAAACTATCCTCAAAGATGAATGATCTTAAAGGAAGAATTGGCAAAGGCAGCCGTGAAGAGGAATATAATAAAACGGGCAACCTGATCCTCATAAATCTTAACCGGATCGCTTCGCGCAGCAGTACTGTAGAACTTGAAGATATTTATGAGAATAAGATGATTAAGATAAAACTCGATCCCAAATTAACTCCTCAAAAAAATGCCGGTTACTATTTCACCAAAGCGGGTAATGAAAGAAAAGCTTATGAAAAATCGAAAGAGCTGTTCAAAGACGTTTCCGGAAATTACAGCAGACTGCTTCAGCTGAAAAGCAGGTTTGAGCAATCGGAAAATATTGAAGAATTGGATAAATTTATGAAGGAACTTCATATTAAACAGAACGTGAAAGTGAATAACGCAGACGATATAGTATCCAGGTTTAAGCATTACATCATAGAGAATAAATATGATCTGTATGTAGGTAAAGACAGCTCAAATAATGATTTACTTACGATGAAATTTGCGAAGCAGAATGATTACTGGTTTCATGCAAGGAGTGTTCCCGGTTCTCATGTAGTACTCAGGGTTATAAATACGAAGGAACCCGTACCCAAAAACATATTGAAAAGTGCCGCTTCAATTGCAGCCTTTCACAGCAAAGCAAAAACCAGCGGAATTGCTCCTGTTTCATACACTTTCAAAAAGTATGTTACCAAGAAGAAAGGAATGGAGCCCGGTAAAGTTGTGCTCCTTAAAGAAGAAGTGCTGTTAGTGAGGCCGGAAATTCCCTCTAATTGCGAGTATGTCTCCGGTGAATAATCAGTTATTCAGACCGTCAGGTTCTCTTCTATCCAAGATGTAAGAATTATAAATTATATAATATTCCTGCATCCATTCATTATCCATTTCATTGTTTAAAATGTTCCCGAGGGTTGTAATACCGCCATCTCTGAACATACTTTCTCCTGCGAAACCCGCATTGAGTAATGCAAAGAATGAATCCCTGCTGCTTCTCATAATTTCCTCGTACATATTTCACCCGAATTATTATAGTTTATATATATATAAAGGTAATTATGGAATGTTAACAAAACTTTAAGCAGGGGTTAAGAAATTGTTAATAAATGGGCCGGAATTATGGATCAGCTACCTTTTATTAGCAACATATTTTATTATTTCGGCTTTTTCAATTGTAATCAAACCTCCGCTGTTCGCTTCTTCGAAAATCTTATCGAGTGTCGGCAGGAATTTTTCTATTTTATCTATGGCATCAACAATTTCTATCACCAGGGGAAGGTCTTCTGAAAGGCGGAGGATTTTTGTTGTGTGGATTCTGCTCGTTCCACCGAAACCCATTATTCCTTTAAAGACGGTAGCTCCGGCCAAACCTGTTTTCCTTGCTTCAAGGACTATCTTTTCATACACAGGAAGATTTCCCGACTTGTCACTCTCTCCTACAAATATCCTTAGAAGTTTTGCATCACCATTAATATGCATTTTTAACTCCAGACTTTTGAAATGAAATATGCCAGTGCCATACCTGCGAGACAAAGAAACAGGTTCAATAAAATATTAAGTAACCCTGGAATGAACTGGGAATCTTTAAGCAGGTTAATTGTTTCCAGTGAAAATGTGGAAAATGTGGTAAACCCGCCGCAGAAGCCGATAGTAAGAAATAATTTCATACCCGGTGATATAAGTTCCTTCTGATCAAAGACAAAAATTATAATTCCCAGTATAAAACTTCCTATGATATTTACTGCAAGAGTGCCGTAAGGGAAGGTTGAGGGAAGAAATCTATAAGTGACATTGCTTGCCCAATAGCGCAGGCCTCCTCCGAGAGCAGCACCGAGGGAAACGATAAGATAATTTATCATACTTTTGTACCCAGCCAGTCGCAAATGAGATCGATTGCTTCCAATGTGCTTCCGCAGTAAGTTTCCAGAATTTCTCCGTTAATATCCTTCCCTGAGTTTAGCTGTTCAACGGCTGCCAGAGCACTGGTTCCATCGAAATCTACATAAGCAATCCTTGTAGTAAGTTCCTCAGGAGGTCTTCCGAACACAGATCCGGGAAGCATGGCAACACCGGTATCCTTCAGGATCTTTTCACATAATTCCCTGCTTGTTCTAATCCCTTCAGCGGCTAACCTTTCATTAAATGCAGAAAAGTCAGGGAACAGATAAAAAGCACCTTCAGGTTCTGCAATTTGCAGTCCGGCGTCACGAAGCTTTTTAATTATCCTGGTACAGAGTTTTTCCAGTATCCACCGGCTGTTCCAGAGATACCGTTCGATCTTCAGCCCTCCCTGGAAAGCTCTTACTGCAGCATACTGAATAGGTGCGCTTGTAGCCGTAAAAGTTTCACTGGCCACAGCAGCCATAGCGTCAAGCAGCCACCTTAGAGTGGGAGGAAATGTAAATGTTCCCAGACGCCACCCTCCTGCTCCGCACCATTTGCTTAACCCGCCGCTTATAATCGTTCCTTCAGGGTAATATTTTGCAATAGAAGTATGTTTGCCCTTAAAGTGCAGTTCACCGTAAATCTCATCAGAAAGTAATATGATTTTATGCTTTTCGGCTACCCTGGCAATTTCTTTAAGTTCATCTTTGGTGTAGGAAACGCCGCTGGGATTTGCAGGATAATTAAGTATAACTATCCGCGGACGCAGCGGATCATCCTTGCACAAATATTTCAATTCCTCCGGCATTAACTTCCAGCTGTTCTCTCTGCTTGTCGGTATCCACCTCACATGCCTGCCTATTATCTGTGCCTGGGGCGCGTATGATACCCAGCTGGGTGTAGGTATTACAAGATCCCCATAATAAACAAACTGAAGGAGGAACATAAGCTCTTTAGAACCCGGACCAATTAGTACATCATCGGCATTGTGGCATATATTCTGTTTCCTGCAGTAGTATTGTGCGACGGCTTCTCTCAACTGAAAGAGACCTTTAACAGCAAGATAATCTTTCTGAAATGCATTTGCTTTAAGAGCATCTACAACAGATTGAGGAACCGGGAACGGCGATTGACCGAGACCCAGTTTGTATATTCTTCTGCCATTAGTTTTAAGGATGTTGCTCTCTTCGTTAATTGCCAGGGTGGCTGACTGAGGGATACCGCGGACATTTAAATTTAAGTTTACTTCAGGTGAATGGTGTTTATTGTTTTGCATCACGCCTATATAGTTTCAAATTATATCGCCGTTAAAATTAATCCATTTGAAACAAATATCAATTAACCTGGGTCATATATCTCAACGAAAATTTTCTATGAAAGGATTGGGGTTTCTCATAAAGGAGACAAATTTATACATTAACTATAGTCTTAAGAATTTCATTCTTAACAATTATTTAACATTGATAATATTGTTTTATCTATTTGTGAAATAAATCCACAGGCATTTAGTAATTTCTATTATAAAATTATTTTCCACCTTGTTATTTAAATGAGGCTGGTATAACTTACATTTAAAATAATTTACCCCACACAAATTGTTACCCGGCTTAATAATATGAAATACGATTATCAAAACATTTTGAGCGAATTGAAGGCCCTGAAAACCCAGGAAGAAAAAAAAGTTTTTATCGACAAAACTGTTAAAGAAATTAAGTCATCTATGGCCGTCACCCTCTCCAAAAAACCAGCTAAAAGAGTCGATCATATTGTTGAGAGAATTGACTACCTGGAAGAAATATTCGCATTGAAAAGCATACTTGCAGCGTCGATATTCAGTGAAAAACAATAGCATGCATGAATAATGATTATTAAATTAATTGTTATCCGGGGTAGTCGATTAATAAATTAGAATTAAGATAAAGTTCGTATTAATTTTTACTTCAGCAAAACCATCTTTCCGGATTCAATATATGTGTCATCGTTAACTATTGATTCCGCATACAGTTTGTAAAAGTAAATCCCGCTTGACAAGCCACGGGCATCCAAGCTGACTTTATAGTTCCCGGGGTCCTTCAACCCGTTTTCAAGGATAAGGCACTGTTTTCCAACAGCATCAAATAAAACTAAAGATAGAAATGATTTTTCCGGTATCCGGTATTCAATAGTTGTGACCGGATTAAATGGATTTGGATAATTTTGACTAAGATAAAACTGCGAAGGGGCAGCTGCATCAACTTTAACTTCATCTGAATAATGATAGCTGCCGTCGAAATCGAGCTGCTTAAGTCTGTAACTGAATTTTCCTGCCCTGCTATCGTTATCGATCCATAAATAGTTTTTGGGATCCGTGGTAGTACCTGATCCCGGAATAAATCCTACATTTTCCCACCGTATCTGTCCGGTTTTCTGTTCCTTGCATTCGGCTTTTTCAATTTCAAATCCTTTATTGTTAATTTCAGTGGCGGTTGACCAGGAAAGTTTAATCCCTCCGTCAATCACTTTCGCAGAAAATGAAACGAGTTCGACGGGGATGCTGTTATGTATTTCGTACACGAAAAGTTTAGTCGGACTTCCCACCAGCACCCCTCCAAGCGAGAATGTATTTGTTATGAACTGCCCCATAAAAAATAATCCGCCCGATGCTGCATTCGTTTGTCCTATCCCGATATCACTGAGAACATCGTGCATAACACCGGTAAGCGTTCCGTCAGTCAAACGGACCTGCCGTATAAGTATAGAATCCGGCGTACCTCCTGAAATCACCCATAGATAAGGTCCTCCCGGAGATTGATTGTCATAAGCACTTCCTGTAATCTGTGGCAGCTGAATATTCAGAGTATTCAAGACGGTTCCATTTCTTGAAATCAGCATTATCGGATCATTCCAGCTTCCAATCCAGAAAGCATCGTTGTCGGAATCATAAGCAATATGTCGAACTGCTGCAGGTGTATTGATTGTTCCAATCAGTGTCTGGGTCTGGAAGTTCATCTGGTAAATAACATTTGTTCCAATTCCGCCGTATTCAAACGTTCCATCAAATGCCAAATCCTTAAGACCCGTTACTCCCGGTATCGAAAAGGTATATATCAGGTTGCCGCTGACATCATAACCTCTGATCAGGTTAGACCCCTGGTCAGCAACATAGAAAAAGGTTCCGTGTTTAACAGCACTGCTGCCGGTAACATTTATATTAAGCTGCACATCCCAGATTGAAAAGAAATTGTCCTGAAGGAAAGAAGTATTAACATGTGTGTTTTGTTGAGAATAAACTGAAAAAGAGAGGGAAAATAAAAGGAGCAGCTGGAAGAAAGAAAATGAATGTTTCATAACTTTCCCATATAATATTTAACTTAATGTATAAACTATTACTTTTACATGTTTAACTCAAGAATAATAAGCTGTTACAGACATGTCCGGTATTCCGGGAGGTCATTCAATAAAAAAAATATCCTGCGGTGGACCGGATAATTATTTTAGTTTGAAAGTTTATGGTTTTTCTACAGGAAGATCCAGCACGACCAGTTGTGAAGATACACCCGGAATTAAGGCGACCTTTCTGGCTATCTCTTTTTTCTCCTCTTCCCTGCCGACAAGCTCCAATATCAGCAGACCATGATCCGTACAATTTTCAAGAACTCCATCGTGTATTCCCAGCCTTGTCTTGATATTGCATCCCCATGCAGTAAGTATTTTTTGTACTCTTACAGCAGACTCTTTTCGGTTACCGATAAGAATTATAAGGATTGTTTTCATTTTATCCCCAATAAACTATTGCTGAATTACTTATTCAAATATAGAAAAGATTTTATTATTATTCCGATAAAATGAAATTATCAAATACCACCGGATGCCCCGTGGAAATTATATTACTTCTGCCGATCGCGTTAAATAAGTCCGCGCATTTGAGCAAACGAAGCTGCTTCGGTACGAGAATGCATGTTTAATTTAGCAAGTATAGCAGAAATATGATGATCAACTGTTTTTGGAGAAATATAAAGCTGATTGCCTATTTCAATATTGCTTAAGCCTTTGCTTATCAGGTTTAACACTTCCTGTTGTCTTTGAGTGAGACCGGCATCATTCTGCCTGGTAGTTTGCCTGGGTCCCCGGGGGATACTTCTGAATCCCGATTCTCTCATTTTCTGTTTGATTAATTGTGATGCTGCAGATGCTGTCAGGCTGTCCATAATTTCTACCGCTCTTTTCATTGCCCTCTCATCACCATCAGCCAGAGCAAGTGCCTGTTCGTAGGGACAGTTTAACCCTTCCCATACCCCGGCTGCCTCTTTCCATTTTCCCGTAATTTGAAGAAGGTAGGGTTTTGCAATATTCTCCGGAACTTCATTCAGATTACCTGCCTTCCAAAGCCAGAACGCAATTTCACCAATTGCCCAGGCATTATTGGATTTTTTTATTCTTTCATAAATTCCTGCAAGTTCATCAGCCATCAATTCCAGTTTGTTATGAAGCCATAAACATTCAGCTCTTGCAGCTTCAACTGCTACAAGCTTCTCGTTTTCTCCCATTTCTATTGCGTGTTCCATCAGCTCATCAAGGAGTTTTTTTGCGCCGGGATCGTTTCTTCTTGCTCTGATTGTCCCCATAACGGTCTGAGGTAATAACCTGTTTCCCGGGGGAACTTTGCCATTATTAAAAACTTTTTTAGCCAATTCAACCGCTTCTTCCCAAAGCCCTAAATGTAATTTGACTTTTGAGTGGTGACCGGCAAGACATAAGCTGAAGACGTACATATCTTTCTCTTCACTATAATTACTTCCTGCTGTTAAATAATAATCTGCTTCAGTCAGATTTTTATGCTGAAGTAAAATAGCTCCCAAATTGCTCCAGGCTCTTGCCGCATGTTCCATGAAATCGTGCTTTAATGAAATATCAAGACTCTTTTTTAATTCATCCTTTCCCGAATAATCCCCGGTCATTAGTTTAGCACTCCCTGTGTTATTAAGTGCATGTGCTTCAATCTCAGGATCGTTCAGGCTGCGGGCAAGTTCCTGTGCTTTCCGGCTCCACTTCAGGGCTTTCCCGGTTTCCTCCCGTATCATATAGGTTTGCGATTTGTTGCTGTATGCCATTGCAAGTTCTCTGCAAACCGGCAACTTTTCGAAAATACAGATTGCCCTGTCAAGGTATTCTTCCCCTTTCACATCCTGACAATTATACCACAGCATCCTTGATATTTTCCTGCAGATCTCAGCTTCCCGTGCCGGATCAGGAAAGTTATGCAGTATTTCAAGCGCTTCCTCACCTGCTCTTATCCCTTCCTCAACCTGGCCGGTAAGGTAACATTCATAAGATCTTCCTTCATACAGGGTCAGTTTACGTTCAGGTGAAATATTTCCGGCAGCCTGCAGAGCATTCAGATAATGTTCTGCAGCAAGGCTGTGTGCACCCAGTGATGAGGCTTGCTTTGCAGCCAGAGGAGCATATTTTATTACAGCATCTGCATCATTTGACTGGACTGCATGATGTACAATCCGGGCCAGGTAGCTTTGGGGATTATCGGAAGTGAGCAGAATATTTAATACTTGCTTATTAAGCCTTATTCTTTTCATTTCCGGGATCGAGTTCAGGATAGCAAGCCTGGCCAGTTCATGGCGGAATGAGACCAGGTTCCTATCTATATTGAGGATCCCTTTTTTAACGCAAAGATCAATATGTTCATCTGTCCGGGTCGTCAGTTTGCCAAGGAAGCTCACCTCAACCTTTGTCGGTATTACTGAAACAAGTTCAATAAAATTCCTTGTATCTTCGTTCAATGTAAGAGTACGGGCAACGACTGCCTGCTTAACGCTTGTCGGGATTTCGTCATTATTACTTTCCAGTAATTCAGTTATATAGAATGGATTGCCGCCGGTTATCCTGTATAAATTATCATTGCGTTTCCCTGCTTTTTTCATCAGCCTGCTTACCGCTTCCTCTGATAATGGGTAAAGCCTTATTCTTTTTATATCCGTATTAGGGAGGTCTCCAAACAACAAACGGACCTGGTTATCCCTACTAATATCTTCATCCCGGTAGCTCAAGATCAAAAGTGCTTTCGTTCTGTTCATTCTTCTGGTTAAAAATTTTATAAGATCAAGGGTAGATTCATCAGCCCAATGTATATCTTCGATTACTATTATCTTTAGTCCAGGTTTGCTTTGAAGATAATTGAGAAACACAGAAAAAATTGATACCCGGTTATCTTCCTTTAAGAGCATTTTGATAAGCTCCGAATTTACCTGGTACCCGATGTCGTAAAGAGGACCCAGCGGCCTTGGAGTAAACAGGTCATCGCACGCTCCCCAAAGTATTTCAGTCCCGGAATTTAAATGCGATGTAAAATATTTAATAAGGGAAGTTTTTCCGACACCAGATTCCCCTGATATCAGAATTGTCTTTCCCTCGCCCGATTCTGCCTCCCGGGATAAACGGGAAAGTTCCTCAAGGTATTTTTGCCGTTCCAGTAATTCCATATGATACACTACTTCCCTTCTGTGGGCCTGCGAATTCAAGCCTTCAGATTAAAGTTAATTTGATTTATTATTATTAGCCTGTCGGAGTGAACATATGATAAATTATTTAAATAGGCAATAAAATAAATTGGTGAGATGATTGAAGGATCAGAATAAAATTAATGCTGACCATATCTGCCTGTCCAGGTTAATATTTTTTATTAATATAAATCCCGTCAATGCTGTAATAATTTTTCATCCTCCCTAAGAAAACAACCTATCTACCGGAACTGACATTTTTGTCAAACGTAAATTATTTCAACAGCTGAAAATTAACTATTTTGGCAGTATTTGCACTGTCTCATTTTGAGTTCTAATACTGCACTAATACTGCATTACTACTACTATAATACTATGTAAAAAGAGAGACTGACATTTTGTCAAAAGTGTAGAATTATTCTGCACAAGACTGAGCTCTATTTTGTTTTATCACTGATGTGCTGATGTGCAAATTTTCAGGAAAGGTCGGTTGATACTTTTAAGATAAATCCTTTTTATTCCATAGAAAATGTGCCCCGTACTGATTTACATAATATCAAACCTTTCAGCGGTTAAATTAATCAATATTATCATGACTTTTTTAGGTAAAGATCATTACAGCTGCCGGATCAATCACCTGGAACGTAAATGATTCAGTAAAATAAAGCTGCACATTTTTTGTATCGTGAGACTCATAACCAATCGAAAGATCCTGACCCAGTGTAAGTCTGAAATCTCCTCCTCTTTCAGATACAACGAAGGAATCCTTTGACGACGGATTTAAAATAATATTTCCTTCGAGAAGATTTTTTACTACTTTTTTCAGCGGATACCCGCTTATATAACTGGATATTGCTTCCCATTTATCTGTTGAAAGTATCAGCGAGTAGGGACCCTCCACGGAAGACTTTACGAAGTGACTAATGATTTCAGCAATTACCTTCGGCAGGTCTTCTATATTCTCCGGGTATTTTATGGCTTTATGTCCGCTCGATTCTTTTAATCCCTTCACACCCGATTTATTAAAACCCTTATAGATCACATTCTCCTCAAACTCTGCAATTTTTTTAGCAGCATCCTCCATTGCATCAAGGTCAAGGTCCTCCGCTCCGCGTGCTGCATTGTCTAATTCCCACATATCCAGTTCGAAAGAAACGCGCGATTCAATAAGCGGAAGTACTTTGTTAATACCGTACCTCACAGTACCCTTTTTCTCGGGACCCACTTCCAGTCTGCCAAGTGACACTGCCTCGAAGTCCCATCCTTTTGGTCCGTCTATATCAACGAATCTGCGTGCTGATAAAACTGAGTTGAATACTTTCTTTGCCTGTTTATTAATTTCCTCCCATGCTTCGGCAGTAACGGGAGCCAGTGATTTTCGTAATATATCCATTATTTCTCCTCTACTTTATTTTTCCAATCCCCAGATCTTCCTGTTCAGCGGGGACTTCATCTTCTTCAAGTTCCACAATATCTTTTTTCTTAAATAAATACTGCCTCATTTTTTTATCCCATCCCGGCATATTCCGGCGGAGCCATTCAAGAGCCATCATCGCATGTTCCATCTCCTCCAGCTTATTATGCTCAATAATTTTTTTAAGCTCTTCATCTTTCGTAGAATCTATCCGCTGCTGATACCAGTCGATAGCTTCGATCTCCTCTTTTAGTGAGTTTAATGCACGCCTGAAATCCCTGGTTTCCGGACTCAGGTCTTCAGGCGGTTCGTGGAATTCGGACATATTTAATCCTCCTTTTACATTTTTTTAATGGTATTTGTGTAACCAGAAAACCGCTTTTGGTATTCTTTCTTTTATAAATCTTAATAATTAAGAACTATTATAATTGTGTTTATTATCAATTTAACTTATAATTTATCAGACGGTCAATCTTTGTTTAATTACTTAAAACTAATGCGATTAACATTTTATGTTTAAAGAAATTCATGCTTATATAATATGATCAGGAACATATACAGAACATTTTCAACACTTTTCGGCTAAGTTAGAATTTGGTATGTGTAGTTGACGTTACGGAAAAACAATTAATCCGGGGAAACCAGTTTCTCCCTTAATATTTCAAAGAGGGTCTAATCAGCACGGCCGGCTATAATAAGGCTGGAGACGATTAAAATTCCACCTGCAATTAATTGCCAGGTGATTTGTTCATTCAAAAAAATAACCCCGAGGATAACGCCCCCCAGGGGGAAAATATATGTTACCATGCTCGTCCTTGTCGGACCAATTTCGTGAATAAGATAAAAGGCGAGAATAAAAGCCACTCCTGATCCGATTACACCGAGGAACAGTAAGGCAATCCAGGTAATTTCAAGTTGAGGAACCGGAACAGAGTTATTTGTCAGGAATACAGTCGCCCACATAATAACGGATGCTGAAAGCAGAGGCCCGATGCTCCTAAGTATTGGCTGAATATCCTGTGTGGTTCGTCTTACATATACCCCGCTGCCTGCATAAAACACAGAAGCGAGAATTACAGCCGCCTGCCCGGGGATAGTGCTTGAAACCGCACCGATATTTTTGCTTAATAGTACAACTACACCTGAGAATCCTATCACCAATCCAAGGATTTTCAGTAAAGTCAGCCTGTCATCTTTCAGTAAAAAATGAGCAAGAAATATTGTAAAAAGAGGAACTGTTGAATCCAGTATTGCAGCTACAGATGAATCTATAGAGCGTTCTCCCCAGGCAATTAGAAAAAAAGGAATGGCAAGGTTGGTAATCCCGAGAACAATTAATGGTATCCAGGTTTTGAACTCTTTAGGAACTTTGATCCTGCGTATAACCAATACTCCGGCACCGAAGAGCAAACCAAATAAAACACGGAACGCCACAAGGGTAACCGGGTCAACTTCATACAGAGCAATCTTTATCCACATAAATGATGAACTCCATATTGCTCCCAGCAGGATAAATGCAAACCAGTGCTTTGATTTCAATGTCTGTTTCCGAATAAATTGAGACGTTAAATTAAACAGAAATTAAAGTCCGGCAAAAGAATATCGTTTTAATATTTACTGAACAGTGATTGTAGCAGTCATATTCGTATGAATCGAGCAATAATATTTAAATACACCGGTTTGATTGAAGGTATGGCTGAATGAACCCTGTGGACCAATATTTCCGGAACTAAAGGCGCCTGACGGTGATCCGGGTGTTCCGCTGGTAACAGTGTGAGTCGCCCCGTCTTTATTTGTCCACATTATTGTAGTTCCTTTAGAAATAGTTTTTGTGCCTGATGCAAAAGAGAATCCCTGGATGAAGATTTCATTAGTTCCGGGTGTTCCGCCTGAAGGACTGGTAGAATAATCATTCTTTTTACATCCGCTGATGAGCATAAAAAAAATAAGGGCTGATAAAATTACAAACGAATAACAAGTGTTCATTACCGGGAGGGAATTCCTGTTTCTCATAGCTGCTTCCTTATAAATATTAAAAATGATATTGGTTTCAAATTTTAATATATAGTGCAGGCAGAACGATTAAAGTGGACAATTGCTGAAAACAACTTGTAAAGTCACCGTTTTACTCTGAGCACGTGAATAAGATTATGGCAGGCTGATTCACTGTAAATTTTTGATATATCCCTTCAGTTGCACTTCTCCCCTTCTTGCACAAATTCTATAATTATTCTAAATCATTTTCGATTAAAGCTGCGGCAGCAGGTAACAACTGATTAATAATACTGCCGCATAAAAAGGATTGTGTTATACCTATCAGGCTAAGGTATCATGAACAGACCTTTCTGATCCTCACTGCTTGAAAGTAATGTCTGTACATCAGGCGCTATATCATCATCGGCATAGATCTTCCATTGATAAACCTGCCCTTCCTGAAGCTGACTTAAAGCAGAGCCGTCAAAATTAAAAATCACACTGTTAAATGATCTCAGTATCTGGGAATGACGTATTATTCCGTTTTCATCAAATCCGCCCCATACAAGGTTACCGTTTATATCTCTGACTT
>Ga0075280_10000001_pt1 | contig 34070 bp, 34 predicted proteins | sample SF_Rice_10C_0N_4_FD_69780 | JGI IMG/M metagenome (GOLD analysis project Ga0075280, IMG submission 69780) | Rice paddy soil microbial communities from Twitchell Island, California, USA - SF_Rice_10C_0N_404 | ecosystem: Environmental > Terrestrial > Soil > Paddy field/soil | place: USA: Twitchell... | reverse complement strand
GGCGGGCGCTGAGCCCGGTTTTCCCGCGTTTCGATTCCCTCCTATACGCCTCCCATGAGGCTAAAACTAAGTTTGGGCGGGTATCCGGACCATTAAAGAAACGTGTCATAGTTGAAATATGACTGCATTTAGATCAAATAGCTCCGTTCGATCTTTTGATAGGCCCCTAGTACCTCCATAGGAAAAAACACGTCATACGACAACTATAACGCCATCTTCTTAGTTTTCTTCCTATATACGTTATATATTTGATCTAATAGATATATGATCTAAAAAGAGGAAAAAGATGAGGAAAATCGGCAACTTAGAAATAGATCGAAAGTAGATCAGAAGTCTCTAAACATCCCCGTGGTTGATCTCAGCTTCACGCCGCTTGAGAAATTTCTTAACTCCCTGGCGTTGCGACGAGATATCCGACTGAGGGAACTCCGAAGGGCTTTTTACCCATATAGAGTCCAAATTGTCGGTTGGATCGCTCGAAAGACGTATCCGAAAAGGTAGTTTTTCGTATCCGTTCCGAATCATCAGGGTCGAAGCAGCTCGCGTATTCAAGCTTTCGCCTGTTGCGTCCGAGATATGCCCGGTTAATGCGCCGCTGACGACAAGCTCCGGACCTATCTGTGGATAGGTGTTTTTCGCTATTGCGTCTTCGAATGCAACTTGAGCATCGGTTTTCGACAGATCGATCATCTCTTGACGAGCTTTGGTGATCGGAGCCCGGCCTTTTGGATGGAATTCGGGGTGCAGTTCATAGTCCGTCAGGTACTTGCGGAGAGCCCCGGCCCGGTTGAGGGTGCCGAACAGCCGCTTGAAGTAGTCGGGATCGTCCCTTTCGAGCTGCCGGATTACCTCGCCGCTCTGCCAAGCGGATTTCAGGATGTAGTGCCGACGGTCATTGTCATCGATGGGCAGGGCATCCCGAAAGTTCGTGAAACAGAGATACGCTGTCGTATTGAGCGCGGTGTACGGATTGACGTTTTTCGGATGCACGTTGATGGAGGGATTGGTGATGAACGGTTTGATCTTGTTCAGGATATCGTATCGGTTATGCCCGTGCAGCTTCAGCTCCTCCACGACCGCGAGAAGTTGGCCTACCGCCCATCCGGTGTAGCGATCTTCAAGCTGCTGAGCGTCTAGCTTCCGGACATTCCGGGTGCCGCCGAGGATTGCGCCCATCATCTCGCCGAAAAACGACTTTCCATCGCCTTCGACACCTTGAAGGAGGGTAGTCCAATTCGGCCGCTCTTTGGTTTGAACGATGTAGGCCAGCCAGGATAGGAAAATCTCGCGCTCGCGTTCGTCGGGCAGGATGTTCTCTACATGCTTTTCGAATATCCGGATCGCAGCTCGGTCCTTCCGTGTATATTTCTCAGGCATAGGCGGCATCAGGCGGTCGGAGAAGGTGTTGATGCACAACCGGCCCTCGAAAACGAACTCCTCGTCATCGTCGGGCTTATACATCAGGTTCCAATAGGCTTTGATCCGAGCTGAATTCAGGGCGAAGAACGAAGCTTGAGCGCCATCCAGATAGCGGGAATACGCGGCGTCGAACGCCTCGCGTTCGATCTCAAGTCCGGTTTCGGTGTTGTAGAACCGTTTTGTGTGCATGATGTAGACCCACGGGCGAACCCATTGCGGAATTTCGTCCTCGGTCGGCCGGTGCGCTATCATCTTCCGCGCTTGCGCGGGCGTCAGACTTACCCGGAGCCGGGTGAACGCTCGCTTCAGCTCGGCGGCGAGCTGTCCCAAGTCCATATCGTCGAATTGAGTCTTGGCGATCTTCGAAACCAGCTCTTTCAGCTCGTCGATGTCATCGACATCCTTCAGCGATTCGATGTAGTTGTCGCGAAGCTCTTTTTTCGCCTCGCGTTCGATGTTGAGGACTACCCGAATGACGTAGCGAAATGTGACCGGGTAATCCAACTCCTCGGGATCGGCCGAGCGCCACAGCTTGTCGAACCGGCCTTCTTCTTGCTCATGCTTCGCCGTGTTCTGTTCAGACCAATCCCATGCGATCTCGCGGCCCTCATCCGAGCCGTTTGTCTCGTGCCATATGGCGAAGATCACATTGCGGTAGTTTGCGGTATCCGGCCGCTCTTCGAACTGATCCTCGTATTCGACCGACTCATCGTTGGGCAGCCGTTCCATCCATGACCGAACTTCATCGGTCGAGAGGCCGAGCGGCGTCCCGTCGCCATCGGTGATGTCGTCAACATCTCTCGCGCGCCGCACGGCGACGGCTGTACCCGTGGTTCTTTTCTTCGATTTCCATCGCTGCCAGCCCTCTTCGACGCAGCGTTCATTGAAGAATTGGCAGACAGCTTCGGCTTGTTCTCTAGTACATGGTGCGAGATCGTCCCAAGCCATCTCGACGGGGTTCATGCCGTCGTCTGTCCATCGGTAGGGCTTCTTCGTATCAGGGTGTATGGCGTAGGCCACGAACTGTTGACCGTCGCCTAAGAACTCTACCTGACATTTCCGGCCTTCCGGATCGGCAAAGGCTTTGGATTGCACCTTCTTGAACGGTTCGACGGCTCGATACGGCATCCCGATTTTCGGTGCATTACCGACGCGAACGGGAGCAAACCCGATAGTCTCCTCTGCAAACTTAATTACGGCTTCGCGGGCCTCGTCATGCGGGCAATCGATATCGAGAAACGGGGTGAATTTGGTACGGATGCCGACGCCATCTCGGGCGTGACCGTTTGAGAGCCAGCGGTTTACTCTCTTGTGGCTGATTTTCGGTAGGTTCCTCCACGTTTCGAAGTTCGGAAACTTGGTTCCCGGTGTAATCGGTACGACTTCAAATCCATTATCGAGGATTCGATGGCCGTACCTCTTCAGGTACAGTTTCGCCACAATGCGGGCTCCCTAACGACTGAGATAAGACCAATCTTGTCCATTCTTAGGCCGGTCGGGGGGAAGGAATTGTCGGCCGAGAAGCCTTTCGATGCCTTCTTTTGTCTCCGCGCTCGCGAGACAATCCTGCGATCTGACTTGAGACTTCAGAGCGGAGCGCGAAATGCCGATAAGACGGGCAAGAGTACAAAGTCTCCCGTCCGGATGCGCGTATAGCGCAGCAAGTCTCAGTCTAAACCTGTTCATTGCCTTCAATTTCTGAGGACCATCCGGCATTCTGGATATCCAATCCGGATAAGGGAAAGAAATCATCGAATTTTTCCGCTTGCAGGGTCATCCAGCGGATGATACTATCTTTTCGTTGCCCTTCTGGCAAGGGTGTAACATTTGGAGATGTTTACGATGTCGCTCGAACAAGCGTTGAAAGAAAACACGGAGTCCAACATCGCGTTGACGAAGGCCCTCGAAAAGTTCAAGGGCGGCGTCGGCGACGCAACCGGCGAGAAGCCCGGCAAAGCCGGCAAGAAGGACAAGGGGCCGACGCTCGACGCGGTGAAGGCCATCGGCGAGAAGCTTCGCGATGCGACCGACAAACCCACCGTCGTCAAGCTGCTGAAGAAGATCGGCAAAGTCAGCGCGACCGCCGAACTCGATCCGAAGCATTACGCCGCGTTCATCACTGCCGCTGAGGCCGCGATCAAGGAGGCCGAGGACGACGATGACGACGACGACGATGATGACGATGACGACGACGACTAGGCCGGCGTCGTAACCTAAATTAAGTTTCGTCGCGGAGTAGTCGGGTGTCTGAAGACAATCTCTATGAAGAAGAGGCGATAGTCCTCTTTCGCCCGAGCTATTCCGCGACTTGGCTTAATTGTGAGGCCGCGCTTCTCGACGGTCGGTTTTATCCAGACAGCGCAGGAGAGGATGCAGCACGGGGAACCGTGTTTCATGATCTCATGGCCGAATGGCTGAACACCGGAGAGGAGCCGGCCTATCGCCTGCATCAGATTGCCGAGGTATGGCCGCAGAACGCCAACACTAAGACGGACAAACCTTTCCTCATTGAAGTCGATGAGGATATGTTTTTCTACGGGGAGCAATGTTTTGCGTATATTAGAGATTTTCTTGGCCGCAGGTACGTTGAGCAGCGGGTTGATATCAGTCATATCACACCCATTCCCAATCAAAGCGGCACTCTCGATGTTGGATTTGTTGCTTCTGGCCGTGCTGACATTATTGATTGGAAGTACGGGACGGGGATAAAGGTTTTCGCGAAAGACAATACTCAGCTCCTCCTCTATATGGCGGGAGTTTTTGAAGAACACGATTGGCTTTATCACTTTGAGACGATGGGGCTGCACATTGCTCAGCCGAGATTGAAGCATTGGGACCTTTGGGAGATCACTCGGCAAGAGTTGCTTGACTGGATGGAGTGGGCAAAGGTCCGTGCGAAGAAAGCGTGGAAGCGGAACAACCGCTCGTACACAGTTGGCGTCAAGCAGTGTACGTGGTGCAAACGGCGAGATGATTGCCGGGCGAAGCTGGCGGCTTTGGAGGCTATCGCCGATGAAAGTTTCGAAGAAACTACCGTTTCGGCCAAAGAGGCTAAAGCGGTTACGATCTTCACGCCTCCAAAGTCAATGGAAACGACGGTCCTTCGTCTCTCGACGCAGGAATTAGCTCGGATCTATGCGTTCAGGCGCATCTTCGAAACTTGGTTTCGACGGATTGGAGAAGTCCTGCTTGAACGTGGCTCTGACGGCGAGGACATCGGGGAATTCTACATCACCGAAGGGCGTAAGTTCAGGCATTGGAAGGAGCCGAAAAAGCTTGCCGAGAAACTTAGTTTGCTGGGCATTCCCGAGGATGAGATTTTCGAGCGGGAGCTGCTGTCTCCGAACAAGATGACGAAGGTTCTACGGGAGTACGGCTTTCGCGGAAAGGTTCTTGAGCAATATATTGAGCTGTTCGTTGATCGATTGCCCGGCAAGCCGACATTGGTTCGCAAGGGTGAAGACGACCGGGAGGCTCTTCCCGACTATACGGGGGATTTCGAATGAGGTTCGAACCATACGATCACCGGATGGGTTGTGTTGCCGTCCAACAGGAAGGTCATTGGTACGTTGTCTTCCCGAACGGCAAGGCACAGCAAGTCAAAAGCAAGGACGAAGCGCAGTCCATCGCCATGTGCAACAACCTGACGGCAACACCGGAGGAGCGCGAAGAGTGGAGACACTAGCCTACCTCGTTGTTGAGATCGAAGGCCGGTACTACTGGCGGATCGTCGGTGAGAACGCGATCTACAATCGTGGACCCTACGGTTCTGATGTAGCGGCTCGGCGTGCGGCCGAGTATGCTATCAACGTTCAACTCTCGAAATATCGAAAGGAGGAGCCGATCAAACTTCAGACCATGAAACCCTGAAACTCGAAACAGGAGCCCGTTATGGCTGAGAAAGAACCGCGTGTTGTCGTCAAGGAAGTGAAGTATGCCAAGCTTTACAGCGACGGCACGATTTTCGTCGAAGGGGTGCGGTGTTCCTATCCGCATGTCCTGACCAAGTACAAGGGCGATGACGACGACGCCAAGGCGAAGCACAGCATCGTCCTTCTGCTGCCGAAGAAGAAGGCGTACCGGCCGGCTCGCGAGCTGATCGAAGATCGGATCGCGCAGTTGATGAAGGAGAACAAGCAGAAGAAACTGAAGGCCGACAACAAATTCCTTCGCGACGGCGATCTCAGCGAGAAGGAGGAGAACGAAGGTCACTGGACCATCAACGCCTCCGAATCGAAGAAGGTCGCGGTTCGGCATCGCATCCGCGATTCGAAAACCGGGAAGCCGAAGGTTCTGAAGCCGGGAGTCGATGACGACGTGATCTATGGCGGCTGCTACGTCAACGCCGTGATCCGCCCGTGGTTCATGAACAACAAATTCGGCAAGAAGGTCAACGCGGGCCTCGTCGCCGTTCAGTTTGCCAAGGATGGCGAGCCGTTCGGGCAGGGTCGCATCTCGGATGACGAGATCGACGAGGAAATGGACAACTACGCGGAGGACGATGACGACGACGATGACGATGATGATGATGATGACGACGAAGTTTAGCAGGTTCGACCGCTCGCGTTAGGCAGCTCGCCGAGGTTTTTCCGTGTACCGAGGCGGCAACGCTTGTTCCACCTTGTCGAACGATCCCCCACACGAGGCACGCGAGCGGTGTGGGGGAGTCGTCCTTTGTTTGATTTTCGGATTTTTCGTATGACCAAACCTCTCAAGCTTGTCGGTAAGCCGGCCCGCGTTCTGACGGACGCAGAGCTTGAGTCGGTCCTCCATCCGGTTATTCGAACGCTTCATCTCGATTTCGAAACGTTTTGCGAATTGGACCTGACGAAAGTTGGTTTAGACGTTTACAGCGCCCATCCGTCATGCCGTGTTCTGATGGCGGCATACCGGATAAACAAAGGGAAGCTCAAGCAATGGTTCCCCCATCTCGGCCCGATGCCGAGCGAGCTTCGCCGGGCTCTCTTAGACCCTCGGGTGAAGAAGTGGGCGTTTAACGCTCAGTTCGAACGGGTTATCACTAAACGTATCCTGAAGCTGAAGACGCCGAGGCGAGGCTGGCGCTGTTCGCAAGTGCTGTCGTACATGCACTGCTTCGCCGGCCGGCTGGAACAAATTGGCGTTCAGATTGGCCTTCCGTCAGACAAACAGAAGATGGCGACCGGCAAGAAGCTCATCAAAATCTTCTGTATGCCGAACAAGGTCACGAAAAACCAGCCTTATAGGATACGAGATTGGACTACCGATCCTGAGCTTTGGGAAGAATTTTGCGAGTACAATCGGCAGGACGTAATCTCGGAAGAGGCTATCCTGCATCGGTTGAGCTTGAAGAAATATCCGATCCCCGAGTTCGAATGGGAATTGTATGAGCTAGATCAGCTCATCAACGACCGGGGAATCCCTATCGATATGCAGTTTGTCGAGAACATCATTTGGATGTCGGCAGAGCGGCGCAAGGCGCTTCTCGCGAGGATGTCCAAGTTGACGGGATGCGAGAACCCGAACTCGACAACTCAGTTGAAGCCGTGGTTGAGGAAGCATGGATACACGGCTACCGATCTTCGAGCTGATACGGTCAAGAAGACGTTGAAGAAACGAAGGGAGCTAGGGCTTTCGAAGCTGCTGGTAAAGGTCCTCAAGCTGCGCCAGTACGCCAGCTTGACGAGCGTGAACAAGGCGAAGACAGCGAAGCTTGTCGTCGGGGCAGGAAATTGTATTCGGTATACGCTTCAGTTTGGCGGCGCATCACGGACCCTTCGTTGGGCCGGTCGCAAGGTGCAGACGCAGAACGTGAAACGGACGCCGAAACTCCTCGACGCTGAAAAATCGGATGCGAAACTTACTTTCGTGACTGATTTGATCCGTGCCGGCGATATGAAAAACTTGGAACTGGCAGTGCCGGAACCGATGATCGCGCTTTCCGGCTGCATGAGATCGATGTTCCGTTGTCCGGACGGAGAGGAGTTCAAAACCGCCGATCTCAAATCTATTGAGAGTGCCGTTATCGCATGGGTGACGAAATGCAAGCGGCTCTTGAGAGTGTTCAAGGATGGCCGCGATCCATATCGTGATTTCGGAAAGGAGTTCTATCGGAAACCGGAATCCGAGATCACCAGTGAAGAGCGCGGCATATGTAAACCGCCAGCCCTCGGCTGTGGGTTTCGATTAGGGCCGGGCAAGGAGCTTGAGAATGGTAAGAAGACAGGGCTTCTCGGTTATGCCGAAAATATGGGAGTGGACATGGACATTCCGACAGCGACTAAAGCTGTCGGCGTTTACCGGGATATCTATGAGGAGATACCGGCGCACTGGAAGCTTTACGAGAAGGCGATCCGCAAGGTTATGCGCGGCGAAGGCCCTGTTACGGTCGGCCCTGTGGTGTTTGAACGGAATCCGCCATATCTGACGATTCTTCTGCCGAGCGGCCGGCGCATCTACTACTATCAGCCACGGATCGAAAACAAGAAGATCACAATCGAGAAGATCGTCAGAGGGAAGAAGGTCAAGGAGAGCTATTACCGGAAGGTTTTCACGCATTGGGGCCGCGACAATACGCCGACAGGCCGGAACGTTTGGCGGCGGATCGAATCGCACGGCGGCGTGATAATCGAGAACATCGTGCAAGCGATAGCTAGGGATGTCCTGGCGGTCGGCATGATGCGGGCTCACAAGGCAGGTTTCAAGCTTGTCGGCCATGCCCATGACGAGCTGATCGCTCGTGGACGTGTCGGCGACAACAGGTTTACGTGGCAATACCTCGGCGAGTTGATGTACGAGGCAATCGAATGGGCTTCGGGATTGCCTCTCGGCGCTGCCGGCTGGTCCGGAGCCTATTACCGAAAGGCATGAACGATGGGACGGTTAGGGGTTGAGGGAAGCGGCGTGTTCTTTTTCGGCCCGATTGCAGGCGTGGTTCTGTACGCCGTGATTTTGGGCGTCCTGAAGCTGGCAGGCGTGATATGATATACCGTGGGCGTCTCATGTCATGGGCTGATCGCCAAATCGACGCGTTCATTCGTCGGACACGAGACGCGCATCCGGTCGGCGTCGATCCGCATAATCCGATTGCCATCGGCGGTAAGAAGGTTCTTGTCGCTCCGGTTCTACCGGGAGCCGGATCGAACGAAGTCGGGGCTTCCTTCAAGATCGAAAACCCGACGTATTGGCGCTGGTACGTTTGGCCGCGCAACCGTTTCGTCAACTGCTATCTGCACAACTTCCTGCGCGACGATGAAGAAGATTTGCACGATCACCGGATGGTGAACATCTCGGTTGTGCTGTCTCCTATCGGCTACCGGGAAGAGCTTTATTGCGTGAAGCCGGTCGAAGGGATGCCGTTGCCGAGAACCTATCTGAAGCGGGTCGAATACCTGCGGCCTCGTCTTCGGCTGCCGTCTACTCCGCACCGGGTTGTGCTGTGGAAGGCGGACGGGAAACCGCAGGCGATATGGTCCCTGTTCCTTGGATTCCCGCACTGGCGCAATTGGGGCTTTTGGTGTCCCGGCAACCTTTCGGCCAGATGGGTTCCTTGGGAAACCTATGTCCTTGGTGACGATCCGACATCATCGGATTACGGCACGAAGGGCCGGGGATGCGAATGATCGGCATCGCATTCGGCTATCCTTCGGCGGAAGAGCTACGCCTTTGGGAGCTGCCTGACGAGCTGCGATTCGCTCGTATTGAAGTCGGCGATTCGTTCGTCAGCAACACCGGACGGACTGTCGGACCCTATTACTGGCGGAAATGGGAACTTCCGCAAGAGGAGAAAAACACGTTGGCTGAGAAAATCTTGTCCGAACTATCGGACATACCGCACCGGCCGCGAGAGATCAGCGGCTTTACCCTGTTCTATCAGAACTCGGTTTACACCAAGTCTGACGGCACGAAGACGGATGGTCCTGGCTTCCAAATGTCCGTTCGCCGGAAAGGCGAAGACGGATGGGACATGAAAATCATCCCTGAAGCTGAAGCCATGAAGGTATTTCGTCTTCTGGAAAACAGCGGTCATCCGGACGGCCCGTGGGTATTGACCGATAATATGCGGGTTGACGTGCGGGACAGTTTCATAATCCCTCAGTCGGCCGTTGAGGGCTGGCCGGCTAAAAAGCCTTACGAGGAACCGGAATACTTCGACGGTGAAGGGGAAGGGCTCGCGAGAACGGACAAATGGCCTTACGCTCGGGCTCGGCGGGAGGGTGACGATCTCCTTACCCTTGTAGAAGCCGCTGGGAGGGCTGTGGAGGGCCGAACTGCCGTTCAGGCTACCATCCTACCCGACGATGCCTAACAGGGCCTTCCTGGGGCTCCGCAGCGGGTCCTACGGGGTGATCCTGGCGGACCCGCCCTGGTCCTTCAAGTCATACAGCGGGCCGACGCTGCCGCATCGCACGGAGGAAGCGCCGTATCAAGTGATGTCCTTAGCCGATTTGAAGGCCCTTCCGGTTGCCGAATTGGCAGCTCGGGATTGCGGCCTCTTCCTTTGGACTTTCGGCGCTCACTTCGAACAGGCGATGGAAGTCGGCCGGGCTTGGGGTTTCACCTTCAAAACGAAGGTTTTCGAATGGGTAAAGACGACCAAGGACGGACAGCCGAAGATGGGGATGGGGCATTGGTCCCGGCAGGAGAGCGAATCGGTTCTCCTGTTCACGCGCGGTTCTCCGAAGCGTATCGAGCGGAACGTGCGCTCAACGATATGGGAGCCGGCGACGAAGCACAGTCGAAAGCCCGAGGAATGCGCGACGCGTATCGAGCGGCTTATGGCCGGTCCTTATTGCGAGCTTTTCGCAACGCGCTATCGACCGGGATGGGACGGCTGGGGAGATGATTACCTATGAGAAAATTCAAACCGATCATGGAACGGGTTCCGCTTGAGAAAGAAGTCGAGCGCGATCATCGGACCTGGGCTCAGAAGGCAGGATGGTTCGTCTCTAAGATCATGCGAACTTCAACCGATGGGTTTCCGGATCGGTTCTATGCGAGATGCGCCGAGCAAGATCGGTGTCCTCATTGCGGTCGGGGCCGCGTGGTTCTGATGGAATGGAAGCGTCACGGCAGAGAGCCCGAACCGCTTCAGCAAAAGCGAATCAACGAACTCAGGGAAGCCGGCGTCGAAGTCTACGTCGTCGATAACTTGAAATCTGCTAACAAGATATTGGGGCTCAAATGATCCGACGTATCAGACCGCCAGATATTTTGAGTGGAGCTTTAGATAAGCTTGACGGCGAGCCGTACATTCTCGACTGCCGTAATATCGATATCGCTCATACGATTCGGATGATGGTCAGAAATGCGCCGCCCGGCATGGTAGCCGTGACGATTCGGCCGGAAGGCGGCGGTATCATGATCGCGGCAGCCGAACGTGAGGCCCGTCACCGGGGAGCCCATGTCATTTGGCTTCCAATGGGCAAAGCGGTCAACGATGAGGAAAGATCGATCTATAATGCCCTATTCAAATTCGGCTGGTTCTCTACCCATAGCAAATTCCAACTTCCCTGGAAGCTTGATTGCGATGCTCTCGACAGTGCCGATTGGGCAGCACTCGCAAAACTCGTCGCTTGGAAGTTTGCGTTCCGCTCGGTTTACGGCATACCGAGAGGCGGGAATCGTTTCGCCCAAGCTCTTGATCGATACGCCGAACCCGATTCCGGATATCCGGTTCTTATCGTCGATGACGTGCTTACAACGGGGCGTTCATTTGTTGAGGCCAAAGCACGTCTCGGTAATCCGGAAGGGACAATCGGAGTCGTGGTATTCGGTCGCGGTCGATGCCCTGATTGGGTATGGCCGATTCTTCAAGTGAATGAATGGGCTCAATCGAGGGCTACCGGGCTCGGATGATGTTCAGCGCCGAATCCTATCTCGATCAACTTTTCCGGACTGCCGTTCGGGGCGGCAGAGAAGATTTGACTGAATCGCAGGATTACGCAGTCGATTGGCTCTACGATCATCCGTATTCAGCCCTCTTCGCTGGGACCGGCTTCGGTAAAACTATTGTCATCCTGACGCTTCTCGATAGGCTTTTCGCTGAAGGGTATCACGCGAAAGTGCTGATCGATGCTCCGATCAAGGTAGCGAATACTGTTTGGCAGCCTGAGATATCTCGATGGCGGCATACCGCGTGGATGTCTTCTACAATTCTCCGGGTTGAAGACGACGATCCCCGTTTGATAGCCGAGCGCAAAAGGATGAATGAAGAGCTGCATCCTCGACTCTCTCACATGACGGATCGGAAGGAGGCCGCGAAGACGAAACTAAGTTTGATCGGGCAGCATTTGACAGAGTTGAAAAACCGTCTTCGCCGGAATCTCTTGAAAAGCCGATCCTTGATTCATGTCATCAATCATGAAGCAACCGATTGGCTGGTAGATTATTACGTCACTCGTCGGAAGCCTTGGCCGTATCGGATTCTGATATGGGATGAGTCGTCGAAGTTGCGGGATCATAACTCAAACGTGTTCAACGCGATCAAGGATATGCGTCCGTATATGGACCGTGTTCACGAGCTGACGGCGACGCCGGCAAAGCAATCCTACATCTATTTCTTTTCGCAGATTTATCTATTGGACCAAGGACAACGATTCGGTCGGGGGATAACTGCTTTCCGTCAACGGTATTTCACTCAGAACTTTTACACGAAGAAATGGGACCTGCGGCCGGGCGGCGCAGAAGAGATGGAGCGGGTCATCTCGGATATCGTGTTGCCGATCAGGAAAGCCGATTTCCGAGATTTGGAAGAGCCGATGATTCGTATTCGGCCGGTTCAACTTCCCGATATCATCGTCAAGCAATATCGGGAATTCGAGGAGACGGCTATTCTTGAGGCTCCGGATGAGGAGATAATTGAAGCGAAGTCAGCCGGCATTTTGAACGGCAAGCTTCTTCAGCTCGCATCGGGGGCGGTCTACGACAATCAGCGCGGCGTTCATTTTTTCCATGAAAGTAAGTTTGAGGAATTAGAACAGCTTCTCGACGAAACCCAAGATGAGCCGGTTCTTTGCTCCTATTGGTTCAAACCTACCCTCGCTCGTTTGAAACAACGATTTCCCAAGGCGGCTGTTATGGACCCGCAAGGGAAGATGATCGAACAGTGGAATAGGCGGAAGTTCAAGTTGATGTTCATTCATCCTGCTTCAGCTTCACACGGGATCGAACTTCAGTTCGGCGGTCATCATCTCGCGGTATTCGATCTCTTCCATTCGGCCGAGCTATTCGAACAGTTGATCGGCCGGCTCGATAGAAGAGGCCAGGAGGAGACGGTTACGGTTCACCTTTTCGCCGCTCGGCGCACTGTGGATAACGTTGTGGCTAAGCGGCTTCAACATCTCGAAGATGCCCAACAGGCCATGTATCGTCGCTTACAGCGGCTCCATCGGAGACTGAAAAAATGAAAGACGCATGTTTCATCAAGCTCGACAACTATCGTCATATCAGCCTGCCGTCTTTATACCAGCAGCAGACACATTTGACGAAATACAGTCGATACGTCGATGAATGGGGACGGCGTGAGTTTTGGCCGGAAACCGTTTTCCGGTATTGCCATTTTCTGTTCAACCATATCTACCACAATTTCGGATACCTCATCCCTGAAGAGACTCAGATTGCGATCTATGAAGGAATTCTGTTCCTTCTCGTGATGCCGTCGATGCGAGCTATGATGACGGCAGGGCCGGCATTGGAGCGGGATAACGCTGCGGCGTACAACTGTGCTTATGCGCCGTGTGATCGAATTCAAACGCATGATGAGGCTTTCTATCTTACCATGTGTTCGGTCGGCGTCGGCTTCTCGGTCGAACGGCAATACACAAACCAAATGCCGTTTTTGCCGGATGCGTTGGGCGAAACCGACTATACTATCGTCGTTGAGGACGACAAGATCGGCTGGTGTGAGTCATTCCGCCAACTGATTATGATGCTCTACCAAGGCGTCATACCGTCATGGAATACGTCGAAAGTCCGGGGCAAGGGAACCCGGCTGATGACGTTCGGAGGACGGGCCTCGGGTCCGGAGCCGCTTGAGGATTTGTTTCAACATACCATCGACATCTTCAAGGCGTCGGTTGATGCTGATCTTCGTCGGCTGACGAGCTATGACAACCACGACCTGATGACGAAGGCAAGCGATGTTGCGAACAGTGGTGGTGTGCGTCGGGGAGCGGAGATCAGTCTATCGAACCCTTCCGACGAGCGTATGCGAGATGCTAAGTCAGGAGAGTGGTGGAATCGTAAGCCTCACTTTCGCCTTGCCAATAATTCAGCGGTTTGGACAGACATGCCTTCTGCGACTCAATTCGCGGAGGAATGGCTTGCACTTATTCGTTCTCAGGCCGGCGAGCGTGGGCAAATCAGTCGGCGAGCCCTGATCGAACAGGCGCGACGGTCGCGGCGGATCGACGTGGATAAATGGGGCGATCATTACGGGCTCAATCCGTGCGGTGAGATCATCTTGCGTCCTCGTCAGTTCTGCAATTTGACGACTAACATCATCCGCGCGAGCGACGGATTGAGAGAGCTGCTTTATAAGATCAAGCTTTCGACAATTCTCGGTACGCTGCAATCGACGCTGACGAATTTCCGTTACCTCCAAGATGACTGGCGGAAGAACTGTGAAGAGGAACGGCTGCTGGGCGTCAGCTTGAACGGCATCTTCGACAACAAATTCATGGCCGGGCTCGACTATGTTCGAAATGGTACTTTCACGTCGGACGATTTCGTTGTCGATGGCGTGAAGATTGAGCTGCCGAACGTTCTCGGGATGATGCGCGATCTCGCTGTCGAGACAAATGCAGATTGGGCGGATCGCATTGGTATCAATCGTTCGGCCGCGATCACGACGGTAAAGCCCGAGGGAAACAATTCGAACCTCGTTGATTGCAGTTCGGGGCTGCACGGCCGGCATACGAAGAATTTCTACATCAGGACGAACCGAGCGAACACCGTCGATCCTGTCGCGGCTTTCATGACGACGCGCGGCGTCTATACCGAGCCTTCAGTCGCGGCACCGGAAACCGAGCGCGTTATGTATTTCCCCATAACGGTGCCGGAAGGCGCGATTACCCGAGACGACTATTCAGCGATGGAGCATCTTCAGATATGGCTCCTCTATCAGCAGCACTATTGCGAACACAAGCCATCCGTCACGATCTCGGTGAAGGACCGCGAGTGGATGGAGGTAGGCGGCTGGGTTCACAAGAATTTCAATTGGGTTTCCGGTATCGCGTTTCTGCCTTATGATGGTGGGACATATCGACAAGCTCCTTACATCGTTTGCACGAAGGTCCAATTCGAGGAACTGAAGGCGAAAACACCTGAGACAATCGATTGGTCGGAGTTCAAGGAGGATGATGATTACACGGAGGCCGCGAAGGAATTCGCGTGCATGGGCGGGTTCTGCGAAGTTTAAGGAATCGGTAGAACGGCTCGTTCACTTCAGTTGCGGTGTTTGTAATATGTGGTGGAGCATCGGCGATGCTCCGCTAGACCGCCCTAATTGGTTCTGTCCTTGGTGCGGAGCCAGAAATGAACGTCCGTCTGACGACAAAAACTTACTTTCAACCGATCAATCGAGCGAGGCGAAAGATGAGCGATTATCGACGGGCTCCCGGTCATACCGATCAGCCGGGCAACGGAACGCCGCCTCCTGATCCTGTGACAGAATCCATACGGGCCGAACTTCTGGCTCGGCAACGTGTAGGATGGCGGAAGTATGGTGTCGGACTCGGTCGGGGAGATTTCTCGACGAAAGATTGGCTGCACCATCTCTATGAAGAGCTGTTGGATGCCGCTCAATACAGCAAGCGTCTCATCCTGACGCTTGAAGGCCAGTTGATGATTACGCCGACGATGGCGCGATGGCGGCACTTAAAGCGGCAATCAACCTACGTCGAGATCGGCCGGGGAGAACTTCAGGCCAGCACGCATCAGCCGCAGGAAGGCGATATCCTCGTGGCTTATCGAGACGAGGCTGACGGGAAAATTTGGTTTCGGTATGCTCCGGAGTTCGATGACGGCAGGTACGAGAAATTGCCGCCGACGATCACACCGAAGGAAGAGCTATCGCGGGCGCAGGAGATCGAAAGCATTCAGCGGCAAATGGCCGAAATGGATTCCCGTCTTCGATTTCTTGTTCTCGGCGATCCTCGCGAACGTGTAACAGTTCCGACAGAGTAAGCAAACCATGAAAAGAACACGTTCGCCGTCGCCTCCGGAGAGTGGCGACGGCAGAGGAAGAACTTACTCGGCTGCGGATAGAGCTGCGATCTTTCACGGATGCAGTGTGACGACTTTAGCTGAAATTTTCGGCATGAAGCGTCAGAACGTGGAAAGAAGATTGGTGAGCTGTCCGACATCCGGTGTGAATAACAAAGGAACGCCTCTCTATCAGATAAAGGATGCAGCTCAGTATCTCGTGCGGGTCAAGTTGACCGAGAAGCAAATTGAAACGGCACTTCAACAGATGGACCCGCGTGACTTTCCGGCCATGACCAATAAAATGTTTTGGGAGGGCCTAGCTCAACGTCGGAAGTACGAAGAATTAGTCGGCGAGTTGTGGCATACATCAGATATCGAGTCTGTCGCTTCGTCGGCTTTCAATTCAGTGCGAATGAACTTGCTCTTGCTTCCTGACGAGCTTGCGGATAAAGCTGGCTTGAACGAACAGCAGAGAGCAATCGTTCAAGGTACGCTTGATGCAACGCTTGAAAGCCTTGGCAATGCCATTGTCGAAGAACTACGAAAACCGAGTCGATCAGGACCCGAACCTTCTGCCGAGGAAGGGGAAATATAAGAGCGTCGCTGAAATTTTCGTGTCGGTAGCGAGGGAGGCGTTTCGTAAGCCGGGACGTATGAGCGTAACCGAATGCGCCAAGAAGTTCGTAGTTATTCGACGGCCCGGTGCGCGATCCGGCAATTGGGATGAATCGCAGGCTCCCTACATGGTCGAGCCGCAAAACTTGCTTTCGAGCCGAGAGCTGGCCGCGATCATCTTCTGCGGGCCGGCTCAGTCGGGTAAGACCGAAGGCTTAATCATCAATTGGATTGCCTATTCCGTCATGCAAGAACCGATGGACATGACGGTGTTCAATCCGACGCAGCAGAACGCACGAGACTTCGCAGTTCGCCGCGTGGATAGGTTGAACGCGAACAGCCCCCATATCCGATCACGGCTTATCCGGAGCCGGGCTTATGACAACAAAGGTTCGAAGCAGTATCAATCCGGAATGATCTTGAGCTTGTCATGGCCGACTGTCAGCGAAATGGCCGGCAAGCCGGTTCCGCATATCGCGTTGACCGATTATGACCGGATGGACGATTCGGTGAGCGATGAAGGCTCGCCGTTCGACCTCGCGTTCATGCGAACCACGACGTTCAAATCCTTTGCCCTCACAGTCGCCGAGTCGAGCCCGTCTAGGCCCATTGAGGACATGAGATGGGTTCCGGGTAGCCGGCACGAAGCACCCCCCTGTAAGGGCATCCTGGCGCTCTACAATCGAGGCGATAGGCGGCGGCTCTACTGGCCTTGCCCGTATTGCACGGAATACTTCGAAGGCACATGGGGAAATTTGAAATGGGACGCGCGGGACAATGCTCTCGACGCGGCCGATACAGTGCGGATGATTTGCCCACATTGCGACGAAGAGATTTGGCCGTTTCAACGCCAGTGGATGCTTGAAGAGTCTGTTTGGCTGAAAGACGGTCAGAGCGTCGATGAGAAAGGTAAGATCGTAGGTAAGTCCTCGCGTAGCCGTATTGCGTCTTTCTGGCTTCAGGGCGTTGCTGCCGGTTTCAAAACTTGGTCGCAGCTCGTGATTGAGTATCTGAATGCCAGCCAGGAGTTCGAACGCACGGGGAGCGAGACAGCTCTTCAGACCTTCTTTAACACCAGCCTTGCTCAGCCCTACGTCCCGAAGAAGCTTGAACTGGAAAGATTGCCTGAAGTCCTGATGGACCGGGCCGAACCATTCGAAGAGCTTCAGGTTCATTCCGGAGTTCGGTTTCTTGTTGCGTGCGTCGATGTTCAACGTTCTCGGTTCGTTGTTCAGGTTCATGGGATCGGGCCGGGTTCGCCATACGATATTACGATTGTCGATAGGTGGAGCATCACCAAGTCGAAACGGCTTGAATATGAGGATCAATACGACCGAGTTCGTCCTGGCACTTATGTCGAAGATTGGGAAATTCTGATCGAAGACGTGATGAGCAAAACCTATCCGTTGGACGACGGGTCCGGTCGGCGAATGTCGATCAAAATGACGATTGGAGATTCAGGAGGCGAGGACGGTGTTACGACTAATGCCTATGAGTTTTACCGCATTCTTCGTCGGAAAGGTTTGGCCTCTCGCTTTCATCTCGTGAAAGGTCATCCTTTGATGACGGCTCCTCGAACTTACATCGATTTTCCAGATAGCAAGCAGAAAAGTAAGTTTGCAGCCGCACGAGGCGATGTCCCGGTTCTGTTTTTGAACTCGAATGTTTTGAAGGATGCTCTGAATCATAGACTCGACAGTTTGACGCCGGGAAAAGGGATGATCCGTTTTCCGGATTGGCTTCCAACGTGGTTCTATAAGGAGCTTTGCGTCGAACATCGGGACGAGCGCGGACGTTGGGAAGGGACCCGAGGAGTCAGAAATGAATCCTGGGATTTGTTGTATTATTGCATAGGCGCTTGTGCCTCATCATTGCTTCGCGTCGAATCGATCAACTGGATGAATCCTCCGGTGTGGGCGGACGATTGGTCGAGAAATCCGTTAATCATTCAAGCGAAGGATGTTGACAAGTCTGTAGAGGCATTGACTCCAAGGGTTGAAAAGCGTATTGACTTCTCTGAACTCGGGAAAGATTTAGCATAGGAGTCGGTAGTGGCAAAATCAGCACCGAAAAAGCCTGCCAAGGGACAGAAGCCGATTTTCCGGAAAGGGAAGAAGCCTATTTTCCCGAAGAAGAGTTGACGTAATGGCGGATTGCGCGGCGATCAAAACCCGTCTTGATGCGGCTCAAGCAGCTCTTGACGCCCTTCAACGTGGAGCCGCTATCAGAGAAGTTCAGGACGCGGACGGCTCCCGCGTCATGTACACGCCAGCCAGCCTTCCGGCTCTCATCTCACGGGTTGCGGTTCTTCAGGCACAATACGATGCCTGTATCGCAGGCACCGCTACTGTCGTTACCCGTCCTGTGAATTTCTTTTTCTAATGCCCAAACGCAAGAGCGTCATAACTCAACAGATGTTGCCGGCTTTGAGCGGTAAGCCGGGCATCAGTGCGATGGGCGGCGGTATCGAGGGCGCAGAGCGAAATGAGCGGGAAACCGCCTTATGGTTCGCTTCTCGCGCTTCTCCCGATCAGCTCATCAACGCGGCCAAGGAAGAGGCGGATTCCCGTGGTCGGGAGATGGTTCTTAACGACGGCTTCGTGCAGGGCGTCGTTGACCTGTACCGGAATGGGATCGTCGGCAGCCAGTATCGGTTGAACGCTCAGCCGAACTATCAAATTCTGTCCCGAATAGACCCTGGATACGATGAAGTTTGGGCGGCAGAATTTCAAGAATACGTCGAAGAGACGTTCAACCTGATCGGTGATAGCGAACAATGCTGGTTCGATGCTGCCCGACGATTGACCTTTACCGGAATAATCCGGATGGCGATTACCGGATGGGGATATACCGGGGAAGACCTTGCGACTGCTGAATGGATTCGGGAAGCCGATCGCCCGTTCTATACTGCCATCCAGCATGTGTCGCCCGCTCGCCTGAGCAATCCGAACAACACGATTGACGATGCTAATCTTCGACGTGGCGTCAAGATCGACGATCGCGGCAAGCCACTCGGATATTACATTCGAGTGGCAGAACAAGGCGTTCTCTTCAATCCTGTTCTCTTCAACCTCAATTCATTTACTTGGGTTTTCGTACCTGCGGCGAAGAACCTGATACCGGGAGCCCCGCCAATGTGGAACCGACAGATGGTATTGCATACCATCGATCCGGTTCTACCCGGTCAAACTCGTGCTGTGTCCGAGATCGTTGCAGTCCTCAAGACTATGAGGATGACAAAACGATTCCGCGATATCACGCTTCAGAATGCCGTCATCAATGCGAGTTATGCCGCTACGGTCGAGTCCGAACTCCCGAGTGACGTTATCGCTGCGATGCTTGGCGGCGGTCAAGCCACAGATAGCGCATCAGCCGCCATTCTCGGCTTTTATCACGATTATCTAGGCGCACTTCGCGACTTCTTGAAGGAGGCAAACGGCGTTGCGATCGACGGCGCGAAAATCCCTCATCTTTTTCCCGGCACAAAATTTAATGCACGCAACCTTGGAACGCCGGGCGGCATCGGAACGGAGTTTGAAGTAAGTTTGCAACGTCATATCGCGGCCGGGCTCGGCGTGAGCTATGAGGAGTTTTCCAACGACTTCTCGCGGACCAACTATTCGTCCGGACAGCTCGCGACAGAGAAGACGCGAAAGCATATGATGGCGAAGAAGAAATTCATCGCCGATCGTAGGGCAAACTGGATTTACGCCTTGTGGTTGGAAGAAGACTTGGCGGATGGGAATCCTCCTCTGCCTGCCGGGCAGACAAACTCAGTTTTCTATGAGCCTTATGGGAAAGAAGCTCTTACGGCTTGCGATTGGATTGGTAGCGGTCGCGGTCAAATCGACGAGCTGAAAGAGACGCAAGCTGCGATGCTTCGCATCAAGGCGAATCTTTCGACGTGGGAGATTGAGCTGTCTCGAATGGGATTCGATTGGCGGAAGATATTCCGACAGAACAGGCGTGAAGCCGATTTTATGGGGCAGTTGGGTATCACTCCGAACTTGAACGCTCAACAGAATAACCAAGGAATAGATACCCAAGGGACCCTGACGGGAAGTGGTGGGAGTAATTCGAATGCTTAGCATGGGCCATTTCGCACGGGATATCTTGGATCGGCTGCATCATAGCGCCTCCTATTTTCCCGAAGAGTTCGCCGATCGTCTTATCGCAGATATTCAGGAAATCGCGAAGATTGATTGGACGCATTCGAAAGACTTATTCATTCAGCGGAAGACCGAGCTGCTGTTGACCTACGGGCTTCAACCGACTCCGACCGGATTGGAAAAACCTTTTGCATTTGCAGATGGAATGGCGATCATTCCTGTTCATGGAATGCTCCTCAATCGGTTCAGCGGCAGTTATGGTTTCGCGACCGGGTACAATTTCATTCGATCGCAACGCATGGCCGCAGAGGCCGATCCGGACGTGAAGGCGATTGTCTACGACTACAATACCTACGGCGGAACGGCGGCAGGCTGTCCTGAACTTTCGTTGGAAATGTTCAATAGCCGGGCAGTCAAACCAAGTTTGGGAATCATCGATGCCTCCTGTTATTCGGCAGGATATTTCCTCGGAAGCGCGAACGATCGTCTTGTCGCTACACCGTCTTCGGGAATCGGAAGTATCGGTTGCGTTTCGATGCACGTCGATATGAGCGCAATGCTCGAAAAGGAAGGAGTGAAGATCACATTTTTCAAGTCAGGCAAGGAGAAGACGGACGGGAATCCATTTGAACCCTTGTCAAGCACAGCGAAAAAGACTATACAGCAAAGCGTTGACTATCACGCATCGATGTTTTTCGATGCCGTCTTACGAAATCGGGGAATCGATGAAGGCGATATCCGGGCAATGGAAGCCCGTTGTTTCGATCCTCCTGATGCCCTGGAAAACGGGCTGATCGATGCTGTTCAAACTCCGGCCGATGCGATTTCCAATCTCTCTGTTTCCGGAGAGAATGGCCCGACGTTTGGTGTTCGAATGGCGAACTCCGTAAAGTTTGCAGTAGGAGCTTCGCGCTCCCTCCCGATCAACACGAGCCAGTCATGGGACGGCCCAGCCGCAGCCGGCCGGATGCTCGACGCCGCAGGGATCGGGGGCAACAGTCCGAAACCGGATCAAGCTAAGACCGGATTTCTTGTTTGGGATTCGGCGAACCCAAACCTACGCGGCAGTTATCATCTCCCGTTTGCCGATATCATCAGCGGTACAAAGACTGCATTACAGAGTGGTTGGAATGCAGCAGCGAGCCGATTGCCGCAGATGAATAATCTCCCTCAATCGGTTCGGGATGACGCAAGAGCTGTCATCGACTCGTATCAAGCCCGTGCCAAGAAAGGCACTTCATCGGAAGGAATTGAGATGACTCCGGAAGAACTCGCAGCCGCCATCCAGAACGGTATCAGCGCAGCATTGCCGATCGCGCTGGCAGCGCATGACACGGCGAAGCGGGAACGCCGCGCCGCTGTCATGGCATTGCCGGAAGCGGAGAAGCGACAGAAGCTCGCCGCTCACTTGGCCGACAACACGGCGATGTCGGCAGAAGACATCAAAGGCGTCCTGGCAAACTCGGCCGAAGAACTGCCGCAGCAGTCCGGAAACGGACGCGGCAGAACCCCATTTCATCAAGCGATGGACCGGACGCCGAACCCCCGTGTCGGAGCCGATAATCCCGGCAACGGCGGGGAGGACGGCGACGGAGGCGATGGCGGCGAATCGGATACCGATGTCGCTGACCGGCTTCTCAGCACTTATGCTGCTGCAACCGGCAACAAAGTCGTGCCGGTTAAGAAGGCAGCGTAACTCTCCTTTCCTCTGATCTAGGAGTCCGGTAATGGCAGCTACGCAAACTTATCCGAATTTTCTCGCGCATGGCGTCAGCAGTGGGGGTGACGTTCCTCCGGTTTTCGAGCTTTATGCCGGTGATTCGGAAGTCAAAACCGATCAGGCGCAAGCAGCAGATGCACAGGCCATCGTGCAGTTCCAAGTCGTAAAGCGCGACGCGGGCGGAAAGATCGTACCTTGGACGGTCACAGATCGGTTCGCCTCCGGAACTATCACTGTCGTCAATCCGGCTGACACCGAGACGGTTTCAGTCAACGCTCACGCCATCACCTTCATCGCGACAGGGACTCCGACAGCAACGCAAGTGCTGATCGATGCGGATGACGACGTGACCGCGGCTTCTCTTGCGGCGGTCATCAATTCCGATCCCGGCCTTTACGCGGTTACGGCGGAAGCAGTCGCCAACGTGGTTACGGTTGTCGCGATCTCGGAAGGCGTTGCAGGCAATACGATTGCCTTGGCGGAAGCTGTCGGGGATGCCGGCTTCCTCGTCAGCGGTGCAACGTTGACCGATGCAGCGGATACTACCGATACCGTTCCGAGCGACATGCCGATCGGGATTGCAGCGCAGGCGGCGGCTGCGGCGACACCGGGAAACTATGTCCCGATTTACGTCGCTGGTTGTTTCAACCACGAGGCTCTCGTGTGGCCCACGGGGTTCGGTTCGTTGAACGATCGGAAGCGGGTTTTCGATCGTACCGAAATCATGGTGAAGCAACTGCTGTAACCAAAAACTTAGTTTGGCACGTAAACCGAGGAGATAAGAATGGCGGTCACTCTCTATAACACCCAAACGCTGATCGCTGTTCAACAGCGGTTTGCGGATTTGCCGGATGGCTTTTGGCGGCGTCTCTATCCGCGAGTCGTGACAAGCGACCGTGAAGAGATCATGTTCGACCGGATCGACACTCCGTATCGGAAGTTGGCACCGTTCGTCGCTCCGAATGTGCAAGGCCGCGTCATGCGAAGCCAGGGTTTCACGACCCGCGTATTCGCACCGGCTTACGTCAAGCCGAAGCATGTCGTTGATCCGTCGAAAGCCGTCAGGCGGACTTTCGGCGAGGCAATCGGCGGCAGCCTGTCGCAGCAGCAGCGGTTCGATCTTGCCGTTGCCAACGGCCTTCGGGAAGAGCGGGAATCCATCGAACGGCGATGGGATTGGATGGCCGCGATGGCGACGATCTACGGTGAGATCACCATCTCAGGCCAGGACTATCCGACTCAGACCATCGACTTCAACCGTGACGCCTCGCTGACGGAAGTTTTGTCCGGCGGCGCTCGTTGGGATCAGACTGGTTCCGATCCGCTCGGCGATCTTCAGGCGAAAGTGACGGCTGCGTTTACGTTGGGCTTCGCTCCGATCACCGATCTCGTGTTCGGGATCGACGCTTGGGGCGCATTCATCTCAGGTCATGACGATGTGATTGATCTTCTCGACGTAACCCGGCGAGGCAGCACGTCGGATTTTAGCCGTACTGGACTCAATCAGGTCGGCAGCAACTATCAGTTCATGGGTCAGATCGCATCGACCCAAGGCGGTACATTCAACCTGTACCGTTATCAGAACTGGTTTACCGACGTGGACGAAGAGACGGGAGCAATTTCGACCGGGTATTTTCTCGATTCTCGGGACGTTTGCGGGTACGGGCCGGCGCTCGACGCCATCGCCTGTTTCGGCGCGATTCAGGATGCCGACGCGAACTTCCAGACCGAGGCAACGATCTACCCGAAAATGTGGAAGGAGGAAGACCCGAGCGTGGTCTACACCATGTCGCAATCGGCTCCCCTGTTCGTCCCCACGAATCCGAACAATAGCTTCCGTCTTCGGGTTCTGACGTAAGAGAGGGCCGTCCTATAGGACACTGATAAGCGGAAGTAAGTAGCTTCCCGCCCTCACTTTTGAAAAACGAAGGAGAGAGTTCATGGCTGTAGAATTTGTCGCCCGCCACAACATTACCAGTGGCGGGAAGGGGAAGCGGAAGACGATTCTGGCCGGGCAACGTTTCAATCCGGCCGATTATCCGGATATCGGTCGAGAGGAATGGGAAGCGATGGCAAAGAACGGAACCATCCTTCCGCCGAACGAGCCGAATTACGCTTCTCAGGCCGCGATGGTCCCGGTCGAAGAGGAAGAGAAGCCGGCTGCCCGATCGAAACCGGCCCGAAAGCCGGTAGAAGATGACGACGACGATGAAGTGTGATGCCTGACTGGCTTACGGTAAGGGCTCAAGCGCGGCGTGACATTCACGCCGCGTTTGCCTATGCTGCGACCTACGAAGACGGAGTTACTGTGACGCCGGTTCCGATTACGGTTCGCTGGCACGATAAGGTCGAACGGGTAGGCAACATCAATAGTGGCGATTACGCCGAAATTCTTTCTACCATTCAAAACTTACTTTTCAACTCTGAAGAGCTGGCGACAGCCGGCGTCACGTTGAAGCACGGTGGTTTAATCAAATTGACAGATTTCGGGAATTACGAATTGGAGCTTGACGTGCAGGAGCCGCCCGATGGTCCGATCAAGATCACATGGACTGTAGTTCGGCCGTGACTGTCTTTATCGAGGCTTCCGGAATCAAAGAGTACGCTCGCTATCTTGAGCAGTTTCCGGACATCGTTCCGAGGGCGGCAAGTATGTCGCTCAATCAGACAGCAGAACGCAAGGGCTTGAAGCTGGCTCGCGAGAGGATGGTCGAACAGGTCGCATTTCCGAGCGGCTATTTATATCCTCCTCGCTTCGCCGTAACCGGCCGAGCTTCGCCCGCAAACTTACTTGCGGTGATCCGAGGGCAATTCACTCCGACACCGCTTGCTCGTTTCTCCGGTTCTCAACGAACCCGATTCCAGACCGCACGGAAGCATAATCGTCGGGTTAACCGGCCGACGATTCGGGTTCAAGTTAAGCCCGGTCGATTTGTTGAGCTTCCGCGCGCCTTCCTGCTTACTCTCCGTAACGGCAATATAGGGCTCGCCATACGCCTGAAGCCGGGAGAGGTACTTCAGCACACCATCGGGGCTAAGGTCATCACAAGCGGCCCGCTGGCCGGCGTAGCCCTACTCTACGGCCCGAGTGTAGATCAGGTGTTCAGATCGGTTGCGGCTGAGATCACTCCCGATCTTCTGCTTGAACTTGAGAGCGAGTTTCTTCGTCAGTTTATCAGGCTTTCCAATGGCTGATTCGATACAGCTCACGGTCCTGAAAGCGATCACGTCTCATTTGCAGGGAATCACGCCCATCAACGGGTATGATTTCGATCTATCTGAAGCCGTATTCCGTGGGCGTTTGCTGTACGGCGAGGAAGCTCCGGATACGATGGTGTCGATAGTCGAACATCTTCAGGGCGACATAACCACAGATACGGCCGGCGAGGAGAATGTCGAGCGGATCGAAACGTGGATTTTGTTGGTTCAAGGAATCGCGAAGAATGATCCGCTGAATCCTACCGACGATCTCTACAATCTGAAAGCTGCGGTCGAGCATCGGCTTGCGAGGGCGATGGTTCGAAATAATTACGGCGATCCGACGTACCCGGATGAGTATTATTTCGGACTGTCGAGCATGAAAACTATCACAGGACTGACTATCGGACCCGGTATCGTAAGTCCTCCGCGTCAGGGGATTAGCGAGAAGGCTTTCTTTTATTTGCCGCTAGGTGTAGGGTTAGCGATTGACATCTCTAGCCCGTTTGCGCCGTAACCGAGGAGAGCTTCAAAATGGCAAACAATTACGTCGTTGGTCGAGGCAAGTTGTACTTCGATCAATTCGTGACCGGCACGCAGACGCCGACAGGGGAACGTTACCTCGGCAACACGCCGGCTCTCACGATGTCGAGCACCTATCAGAATCTCGACCATTATTCCTCGGACGAAGGGCTGCGGATTCTCGACGACACGGTTCAATTGCAGTTGGACCGCGCCGGCTCCTTCCAATGCGACAACATCAGCATGGACAATGTTGCGCTGATGTTCGGCGCAACGGCGGAAGCGGATGCACAAGGCGCATCGACCGGGCTTTCCGAGACGTTCACGGTCAAGCCAAACCGAATCTATCAGCTCGGTTCCGACGACACCAATCCGCAAGGCGTCGTCAATGTCGCCAACGTGGTTATTACGAACAATACCGGAATTCGGGCTTTCGGTTCCATCGATGTCGGCGGGCAGCCGGCCAACACCGAGACAGTGACGGTCAACGGGCAGGCAATCGAATTCGTTACTGGAACGCCGACCGGGCATCAGGTTCAAATCGGCCCGACCGTCGTTGCGACGGCGCAAGGGCTGAAAGCAGAAATCAACGCTTATCCGGCGCTCTACGACGTGACGGCTTCCGGAGACGGCAATGTGATCGATGTCATCGCCATCGCCAGCGGCACCGGAGGCAACGCGATTGCCTTGGCGGAAGCTGTTACCGATGCCGGCTTTACCATCAGTGGAGCATTTCTTACCGGAGGTTCGGCTGGTGGAGTTATCACAGCCACCGGCAACTACACGGTCGATACGGCTCGTGGTCGCGTGACGTTGTTCGAAACGCCGGCCGACATCGCGGATGGCGATAGTCTGGAAATCGCTTACGATGTTCAGGTCGGCTCGCGAACCATCGTGATCGATCAGGAGAACCAAGTCGAAGGCCGGCTGCGGTTCATCGCCGACAATCCGAAGGGCGCGAATACCGACTACTTCTGGCCGCGTGTCCGTTTGCAGCCTTCCGGTGAGTTCGCGCTGAAGGGCGAGACGTGGCAGACCATCACCTTCAACATGCAGGTCCTACAGCCCGACAATGCGCTGTGGAAGCGGGTTTACGTCACTCGGGCGGCGTAAAGAACCTTCTTCGTTTCACGGCGGTCTCTAAAAGTAAGTTTAGGGACCGCCGTTTGCCAGCTATAGGAGGCTGAAAATGGCTGCATCTTTGTTTCGTTTCCCTGGAACTACAATAGCGGCTGATGTCGATCAATCGGTTGCTGTTCGGGCTCCGAATGGGAAGTTCTATCGGGTCACGGTTCAGGATATCGTCAATCTTGCGATTACGGGCGGGGTTTCGATCCCATCAATCACCGATGACGGAACGAATGTCACGGTCGATGCGAACCTGATCGTCACCGGGACTGTCACGGCGAGCGGCCTGCCGACTGCCGATCCTGCGGTAGCCGGCGAGCTATGGTCGAACGCGGGGGTGGTGACTGTCTCGGCCGGATAGTCTTTCGGGCTGATGGAACGGCCCAACAACACGGAGGACCTGTTGGATGCCTATCAGTGAGTTTACACCGGTTGTTGAAGTTGTTCCTTTCCCCGGAGGTACTTTTGCGGTTCGTGCCATCTCGCTTCCAGATGTTGCGATACTGATTGACGCTCATGAGATGGCGATCACTTCGATTTTTGAGAAGGTTCAGAACCGAAAACAAATCATTGACGATCATGGAGAAGACGAAGCAGTTCTTCAGCGTATCGTCGCTGATATGTTGACCGAACTGATCCGAGAGAGCCCGATTCTGATCGCCAATCTGATCGCAGTATGTGCCGATGAACCGGATCAGATGGAGCGGGCAAGCCGATTGCCGGTGACAGTTCAGTTCGAAGCGTTAACGAAAATCGCCAAACTTACTTTTACGGATTTAGCATCCGTAAAAAAGTTAGCCGCCGACGTGACAGCGATGATTCGTGGGATACTTCCGACCGCGAACACACGGACGGCGAAGAGGAAGTAAGTTGGGCGGTCGAAGCATACCGGGGGCTTCGAAGGGATGCCAGTCTCTTGCTCGCGAACGGCTTTCCCTGGCAAGCGGTACAGCGGATGCCGCTCGCTATGTTATGGACGGAAGCCGGGTTCATCAGGGAGCGTAACAACGCAGCTCTCACGGCTCAAGCGATCCTGACTCATGCTGCCATCGTGGATGCAATAGGCGGTGGAGGGCATTTGAAGCGGGTGATAGAGGATTTGAGCGATGGCTGACCGAACCGCTCTTGAACGTTTCGAGGAAATGTTTATCCCTGAACCCAACAGCGGTTGTTGGCTTTGGATAGGTTCGGCTCCGGATAATCGATATGGAAATTTCTCTATAGAAGGTAGAAATCAAGGGGCTCACAGAGTCTCTTGGAGTTTATATAAGAACGAACCGATAGGAGAACTTAACGTTCTTCATCGGTGCGATATTTCTCTATGCGTTAATCCGGATCATCTTTTTCTAGGTACGTTTCTCGATAATACGCAGGACATGATTTCGAAAGGAAGAAAGTTTCCGGTTTGCGGAGAGAATAATCCTCAAGCAAAATTAACAGAATCAAAAATCAATCAAATACGAATTTTGTCACGGTCGGGCGTGCGCCAAACTATACTTGCAAACTTTTACGGCGTAGATCAATCGACTATCAGTAATATCATAAATCGTAAAAGATGGAGAATCTGATGGCAGATTCTACGAGGGACATCGAACTACGACTCCGGGCTCGCGACCTTTCGACCGCTGAACTGAAGTCTGTCGTTCAATCGGTCAACGATCTTTCTTCAGCTCTCGATAAGCAGCTTCAAGCAGCGAGTCGGCTCGAAGTCAAAGAGAAAGAACTTCGGGCAACTCTTCAGCAGCTAGACCAAGCCGCTAAGAACGTCGCCGGGCTCGACGCGACGATACAGCGGTTCAAGGTCTTGTCTGAACAGGTTCAACGGAATCAGGAAGAGCTTCAGAAAGCGCAATCGGCTCTTGCGGCTCATCAGGCCGCGATGGCAGCGAATACAGCCACGGGGCGGTCGGCTGAAGCCGCGCTCTCAGGTTTTGAGAAAGCCGTTCTACGGGCGCAGCAGCGGTTAGAGACAAATATCGCTACGCTTCAACGCTATGACGTGTCGTTGAAGCAGGCCGGCGTCGATACCGCAAACTTAGTTTCGGCAGAACAGCAGCTCATTGCCACGGCGACGCAGATCGGCGATGCCCGAACGCAGCTTTCGACTACTATTCAGAACTATGCAAGGATCGAACGCGAAGCAAAGGAAGCCGCTCTAGCGACAGCCAAGGCTCAACGGGAAGCGGCTGAAGCTGCAAAGACGCAGGCTGCCGCTGTTGCGGCTACTCAACAGAGGCGAAAGGAGGAAGCAACACAGCTCCGTTCCATGCTATCTGACAGGATGGCAGCGAATAGACAGCAGACAGCCGATCTTCAGAAGTTCAATGAAGATACGAAGCGGCTGACGAAACAACGGCACGATGACGAGACGAGGCAAGCTCGGCAGACTGTTGACGATATCCGGAGAGCTAATCGAGAAGGAGCTGTATCGACCGGCAATGTTGTTCCTCTTCCTGTACCATCAAGAACAGGTGGTCTTGGTATTCTCAGCACTGGACCTTCTCGCGGGGCCGGGGCTCCGATAGGCTTTCTTGGTCTTCGTCCTTATGAGCTGACGAATCTTGGGTATCAAATCAACGACGTGGTTTCCGGTTTACTTCAAGGTCAGCATGTAACCCAAATTCTTGCTCAGCAGGGTGGGCAATTCTTTCAAATTTTCGGTCGGGCAGCTCTTCGTTGGCTTCCTGCTGTTGCTGTAGCTTTGGGTGCAGTAACGTTAGCGGTTGAAGTCCTGAATAACAATCTTCGGCAGTCTGCATCGATTCGTGAATTCAACGCAGCTCTCGATACGAACAAGTATTCTGCTGAACAGAACTCTCAGGCTTTAACCGATCTCAGAAAGACGCTCCGTGATCTAGGAGTCGGTTGGGACGAAGCCGGTAAGGCGATCAAGATCGCGATTGATGCGAACATTCGTTCAGACAAGATTAAGGAAGTTACTTTAGCCGCTGAGGCAATGGCGAAGGTCACGGGACGAACCGTGCCTGAAGCCATGAAAGATTTGACCGAAGGCATTGGTGGCGGAACGGATGCGTTCGACAAGCTAATTGAGAAATATCCAGCTATCACGGCTGAACAGGCGAAATACATTCGTTCTCTGTTTCAATCAGGTCAAGAGGGAAAAGCTCAAACCGAAATCGTTCGTATTCTCGGTGAGGAATACGATAAGGCGAGAAAGGATAAGCTAAGTCCGTTTCAAGAATCTGTTGAAGGTTTAAGGAAATCGTGGAATCGTTTTATCGACAATCTGTCTGATTCGGAAGCTTTGACCGCGATTATCGACCTGATGACGCGACTAGTTACCGTCGCCGATAAGGTTATCGATCGGCTTAGTAAGATAAAAATTACGGATGAATCGCTTCGGGCTGGCGGTTTTGCTACTGAAGAAGATATCCGTACCAATCCTATTGGGCGTTTCTTTAATAGATTGATTGGGACTGAAGGACCCGCAAGCACTCAAGGAGGACCGGGGCGATTCAGTACGCAAGGACTTCCTATCAATTCGGAAGAACTGAAGAAGCTTGCGGACATCATTTCTCAGTCTACTCGCGCTTTGCCTCCCGGCTATTCAGTTCAAGCTATTAGCACGGATCGGCCGGGAGCTACCGTAGCCGGGACCGGACAACCATCAGAGCATGGCTTCAAGAGAGCCATGGATGTTCGTATCGTAGACGAGAACGGTAATGCTGTCCCTGGCTCAATGGGTAAAGGAGGGCCATTATACGACGTTCTTGATAAAGCCGTGGCTGCTATTGCCGCAGCTCGCGGGGAAACAGTTGCTATAGGCTCTACCTTCAGTAAACCGGATGCCGGGCATTTCAGTCTCGGAGGACCGGAGGCAGCTAAAACAGCCGGTCGAATTCCGGTAGATCAATCGATAATTTCCGGGGCTACAGCTACCCAAGTCGATAACACGGCGAAGATCACTCGCGAATTAGGCCTTCAAAACGAACTTTTGAGGGCTCAGAGTCAAGAGCAAGAACGGAATATCGCCTTCACTCAATCTCTCGACAAGTTCAAAGCCCAAGGTCTGACCGATGAAGAGGCTAGGCAGAAAGCTCTTCAGGATATCGAGCAACTTCGTTATCGGCAGAATAAGGATGAATACGAGAGGCAGCAAAACCGCAATAAGCAGGCGATTGAAGATGGCCGGAACGCTAGTGCCATTCAGGCTGCCGGTGCGAAAGCCGTGGCTGATGCTGCTGCGCGAGGCGTTACCAACTATAAGGACCTTCAACAAGTCCGAGACAAGGGCGAAGCGGAAGCTCGTGCTGACATTCAGAAACGAAAGACTGAAACAGATCAGCTCGACGCTCTTGAAAAGCAGATTGATAACGACCGCCGACAAAACTTGAATGCCCATAAGTCGGCGCTCGATCAGTTGAATACGGCGACGAACCTTTATTACGACAATCAGCTCAAAGCTATCGAAAAGCTGAACGAACGGCAAAGCACTACGGATAAGGCGAAACTTCAATCTCTCAGGGATGAAAATGAAGCCAATCGTCAGGCTGCCCTTGCGCTGAACGAACGTAAGGCCGCTGAACAGTCGGCTAACGAAGCTATAACCACAAGGAAGGAGCTTGTCAGCAGCTACGCCAAACTTCAGGAATCCGGTGATATTTCGCTCGTCGAACAAGAAAAGCTGACGAAACAAGCATTCGAACTTACCGCTCCTGCGATTCTTGACGCGGCTGCCGCGCTTGAAAAGTACATTTCGACAGCGAAGGATTTAAAGCCTGAAACGATTGCACTGTTGACGGCGAAAGTCAAAGAGCTGCGATCCGAAGTCAAGTATGTTGATCCGGAATTCAAGGCGATCAAGAAAGCGGTTGAAGATTCATTCGGGACGAACCTCAACAAAGCTTTCGACACTGTGGCTGAAGCTCTCGGCGGATTGATCGCGAAGACGAAGAGCTGGAAAGACGTATGGTCCTCGCTCGGAACTGCTGTCGCTGATTTCTTCGCTGGTCTGCTGAAAGACATCGCAACGGCGGTTATTAAGGCTGAGGCCCTGAAGCTGATCGGCTCGGGAACAGGCGGTAGTATTAGCAGCGGCATCGCCAGCCTGTTCAGCAGTTCAAGCGGAGCATCAACAACGACGACAGCGGCAACTACGGCAGCGACAGCGACCGCCACGACTACCAGCAGCGGCCTTTTCGGGCTGGGATTTCTAGGTCTGCATGGCGGCGGCGTCGTCGGGCAACGGCCAACTAGCGGCCGGGCTCCCGGCTCATGGTGGGCTGCGGCTCCCCGATATCACAGTGGTACGATTGTCGGTCTAGCCCCTGATGAACAGGCTGCGGTCCTTCAGCGCGGGGAAGAAGTCTTATCGCAAAGCAACCCGAGGAATATCCTGAACGGGGGCGGCGGCAGTCAGCCCGTTAATATCCGCAGTATTCTCGTGCAGGACGAAGGTGCGATCCCCGCAGCGATGGCCGGATCGCACGGTGAAAAGGTTGTCATCTCCCATATCATCAAGAACGCCGCGACGGTAAGGCAGCTCGTGAAGGGCTGATAGGATGCCCAGCCGAGCCCGCTCAATAGGAGAAAGGAGAGTGGCAGGTAGGGTGATAGCCGCCTTGGCCTTCTTGTGCTGTACGAGCTTCCTAGCGGCCCTAGCGTCGATTTCTATCGAAGGTTGAATGCGATGGCCCTTGAAAACTTATTGGTTTGGACGATTACTCCTGATTGGAGTCAGGACTTAACCGAAACCCTCGAATGGCTTACTTCGATCCTGGCTTCGCCGATCGGAGCCGAACAACGATTTTCGGTTCGCGAGACACCGCGCCGCTCATTCGAGATGACATTCAAGCCGCATGGTCCTATTCGGACGCTGTTCGACCTATTCATGGAGCGGGCCGGCGGCGTCGATATCTATCTCCCGTTATGGCATGATTCGAATAAGCTCACCGTGGCTGCTAATATAGGTGGCAGCTCATTGAACGTTGCCTCTCTAGCCTATACGGAATTTAAGAATTGCCCGGCGATCTTCATCCAAGGCGCGAATCCGTTTACCTATGAGCTTACGGAGTATTTCAGCGAGACAGGAAATACCATAACCACAAACGTAGTTTTGGAAAACGATTGGCCGGTCGGAACTCGCATTTTTCCGGCGATGAAAGTCCATATAGAAGGGGCTGTCACCGCGACGAGAAAAGCGGACGAAGCTTTTCAAGTTCGTGTAAAATTCTCATCGCACGTCCCAAATCCGATGACGGACACTATCGCTTTGACGATAATAAACGACCAGCCGGTATTAGAACGTGAGCCTAATGACGTGAGCGATCTCACTGTCGAATACAGCAGGCTTCTCTCTGAATTGGATAATCAAAGCGGTTTGAAGAGACGAAAGGATTTGAACGAATGGGGTGTAACTGTTCAGCAATTTACTTTTCTGCTGAAAAAACGGGCCGATCATTCTTGGGTTAGAAGTTTATTCTATCAGTTGGAAGGCCGGAAAAAGCCTCTATTCATTCCGACATTTTTCAACGATTTAGAGCCGACTGAACCTCTTGATACTGCAACCATAACAGTAAAACGATGCGGTTATACGGATTTCGCTGGACCGTTCCGAGGACGGCAGATGATCCGAATTCATCTCCGCGATGGAACCAGCGTTTATCGTAAAATCCTTAGCTCTGCGATCATCGGAGACGGCTCCCTTGAAGCAATAACGGTTGACGCCGCTTTTGTTCCGGTTATCCCAATCGCAGCAATTCATCGTATCAGTTTTATGGCAGTCGGCCGACTGGATTCTGATAGCATAGAGATCGTACATCACACCGATACGCACGGCGCTTCAACATGCACAACTAACTTTCGAACCATACCGCAAGTCCGTAACCCGATTCCTGATCCCGACAACGAAGACGATAGCGAGACAGGCTTTACGGTTCCTCCTGATCTCTTCTACTTCGAAGTTGAAGCCACGATGGCGGGAGGGGAATCCACTATACTCGTCGGTGTGGCTGATAGTTCGTTCAATTTGGATCGGCCACAGGCTTTAGATGTTAGTCCTGGGTCTTACACTACGCTTAACGGTGGCGTATTCATGGCGATAGCCGGTACAGGAACAAATCCTACCGGATGGTCGGGTGATCCCGGTAGTGCTCCAGGTTTTGCTGGTATCGGTACAACTACTTTGGGAGATAAGATCGGAGTATTATTTA